>Ga0115013_10000847_pt1 | contig 18106 bp, 15 predicted proteins | sample SouAtlMetagenome_2_FD_88686 | JGI IMG/M metagenome (GOLD analysis project Ga0115013, IMG submission 88686) | Marine eukaryotic phytoplankton communities from Atlantic Ocean - South Atlantic ANT15 Metagenome | ecosystem: Environmental > Aquatic > Marine > Oceanic | place: South Atlantic Ocean...
TACCTTGCTTTTCATGAAGAACCATACACCCGTTGCATCTTCGTCTCCCAACCATCTTCATAAAGGGCTGGTGGAAGCTTCTTTCCAAACCTCAACCCACGAGGAAAAAATTGCTCGTGCGAAGAGAATCTTTCGTGCACTTTCCACCACTCTCGAATTTCTAGTTCGTTGTCGAGGATTCGATACTCATTTGATACGATTCTTCTTTCTTTGCCGGGACAATGATGTTGCCGTTGTCCTTTGCAGTCGGCGGAAACAAACTCCTCTTCGTCATCTTCCTTCCCGTCGAAAATGACACGAAAACGCGCCTCGAGCAATGCTCCGGTCGGTGCGTATTCGAGAACAAATGTTGCGTAGTAAGAATTTCTTTCGTCATTGTTTCCCTCGCTGCAACCAGTAACTGTTGAACCATTTTTGTGGTCGTTGTCTTTGCCATCCATCTTCGCACCAACCCCAGCACTGCCCAGCAAGAACGGTGCTAATGTTGGAACGATTGTACTTTTCCATTCGCTAACGTATTCCGGTCTTAGACTTCGATCGGTAAACACGGCCCGCCAAGGTACAAAGCTGTTCTTGTCGTTGCTGCCATCCTCGAGATAGAGAAGATTATTGCGATCTTTCTTGTTGGTTTCTGTCTTTGTCGTATTATCACCGTGCCACTCTGCGCGCCGACGGCTCAGGGCGGAACCGTTGTAGTAGCGTTTCTTTGAAGGTTTTATCCCTTCTTCCTGGAATTTTTCCTCGTCTTTCTCGTCGATATAGACTCGCTCGCAAGCCATAAAAGTCGGGATGAAATCCGACAACTCCACGCCTTTTCGAAAGCGCGATTCGACGAGTTTTCTTTGTTCCTGAGAAAGATAATTCCTGCCACTCCCACTGGTAGTAGTAGGTTGCAATCGACCAATGAAATGGGGCAGAGATGAAATCTCTGATATTTGTAGATTTAAAACATCTAAGTCACCCATACTCCTGATCTCTTTTTGGTAACTTATGAGGAACGTATTGCTCAGGTCGTTTGGTATTCAGAATTTTCGAATTTTGCTTTTCCACTATGATTGTGGAGTCAGATTATCGATGCGCAGAATTTCCAATTCCCACTTCGAACCGACTAGTGACTCGAAAAGGACAAGACTATGTGTGATAGTTGGAACTACAAAAATTTTGGTTGATTTCTACTAAATTAGAAAGCAAAATCCGACAACTCTTGGAGTTATCGTTTAGGTACCCATAATAATCAACTGGCAGCAATCGTCGAAGATTGCCTTGCTAGTCTTCTCATCAGAGAATTGCTTCGTAGACATAATTTCAGTTATCAAAAAGAATGGTTTCGAAGAAGTAGCTGGTGGCTGCTTCGCCTGCATTGGGGTTGTTTAACGACTCGGGGTAACGATTGTGCTTGAGTTGACCAAAAAGACACGAGGGTCGTGAACGAAGGTGCATTATTCAAGTATTTTTCATCTGATTGGAAAGCATGAAGATCCCAACAAATGATTCTCTGCAATCTAAAAGAAGTTGGTAGATAGCGTCTGGCTCTGAAATATGAAAAGGAGATACAGTGTGGGATTTCCCTTCAAAGGAATACCAATCAAAAGCACGTGTTGATGATCCTAGCAAAAGGGGCCATAGGCTTGGTGCCAATATTTGAGTGGATTTTTGACCAGAGGTCTGGTTCGTGAAGCCAAACCCGATTCGTGATCTGGCTCTATTACATGCTAATGCATAGCTCAGTTTCTTTGCATACGGTTGCAATTGATTTTTGTAAATCCTATTTGCAATTCGCGGTGAATCAAATCCCCAACCAAGCGAACCTAGCAATTTGCAGTGTTGTGTCAGCACCAATAACATTTCCCATTGATTTTGTCCCTGGCGGTTGACTTCTTGGTAGTCGAAAAGATCGAGCTGCATGAGGCCTTCCATCCGTGTCACAAATTTTGGCAACGACAATATCGATTGACCCGAATTATTTATCGCAAGTATTTTCAAATTAGAAAGATTTCCAATTTCAAGCGGAAGGTCTACTAACTTGCGCATATGAGAGAGGTCAAGATTGCAGAGATTTTGCAACCGCCCAATCGAACGAGGAATGGATGCAATACCAGAGTCTTGAAGATTTAGTTTCTCCAAGCTACTTAAATCCCCAATTTCTTCTGGCAAACTTGACAAATGTTGTGTTTCGGATAGGTCGAGACTTTTAAGAGCCTTCAATCGACCAATTGAATTGGGTAGGGACGCTATCTCTGATAGTTGTAGCTTCAATATGTTCAAGTTGGCTATATCCCCAATCTCTTCTGGCAAACTTGATAACTTGTGTGTTTGAGAGAGATCAAGCTCACTCAAGTTCACTAATTGGCAAATAGATGACGGCAAAAATTGTATCCCTGATGCTCGTAGGTTCAACTTTATCAAGCTGATCAACCCCCCAATTTCTTCAGGAAGTTGGGATAGGGCTTGTGTGGTAGAAAGGTTGAGCTCCTTCAAATTTTTTAGCTTTCCGATCGAAGGAGGAAGGGATGCAATCCCCGACCAATTTAGATTTAATGCGATTAAATTTTGAAGATCTCCAATCGTGCTTGGAAGTTCTGACAAGTTCTTTGCCCAAGAGAAATCCATTTTTTCTAACTCGTCCAATTTCCCGATTGAAGACGGAAGAGACACGATTCCAGACCCTTTCAGTTTCAAATTTTTCAATCTTATTAGATCCCCAATAGATTCTGGAAGGTTTGATAATTTTCGAGTGTTGCTAAGGTTGAGCTCTTCTAGGTTTTGCATTCTCCCAATAGACGCAGGAAGAGACGTAATTTTTGAATCGCTCATATCGAATTTCTTCAATCTAACAAGGTCTCCAATTTCGTTCGGTGGGTTCAACATATTCTTCGTGCATATTAGTTCTCTGAGATTCCTCAAACGACCGATGAAGGGAGGAATCGAAGTGATATCGGAACCCCGTAGATCGAGTGTCACCAGTCGCTGTAACCGTGTGATTGAAGGGGGTAACATATCAACGCCGTACAGGATTTTCAGTTCAGCTACCCGTCGTTCCTCGTCTTCTTCCCGTATAGTAACCATCTCCCGTATCTGTCTATTGATAGTGAATTCATCGTATCTTCCATTCACCATAACTACGTCCCTTATGGCGAGGTAATCACTCTCGTCAATGGAAAAATCTTTCTCGGATCTGATGACCGGAAATGACAGGACGTTCCTCGTCGTTCTATCTTCCATTTCTCTGATGCAGGTTTCGTGGAATCAAATTTTCCTATGCTATTGTTGCTGCTTTCCCGATTGTTTGCCTTTGTTGAATTGCATGACGAAAACGATCAGTCGATTACGGTATTCAGAATAGCTTTGTCGGGAATTTTTTTAGGCCATTTTTGAAGACTCTAGACTTTTAGTGTCAAGATGTGTACGTATGGTTTGTACTTATAGTAAGTTTATACAGAGAGTACCATGGTATAGCAACTGCGAAAAAACATTCAGAGTTTCTTCTGGAAAGCATCGCAACAGCTATTAAAACAATTCAACGTTTGCTTTTGGAAAGTTATCGTTGACGAGATACAATGGCTCCGCCAAAAGAAAATCAAACCAATAACGAGCAAAAAGATGACGATCGGAACACATCGTCATCATCCTGGTTTGGCTCTTGGTTCGAGCGCGACATGCGAAACGAAATCCACGAACAACTAAACGCCTTTGACGAGCGAAAAAAGCAATACGAAGAAGAACAAGAAGCACAGCGACAATTTTTCAGCAAACACGCCTCGTCTTCATTTCCCTTTCCCTTCTTTGTCCCTCCCGAGCGAGACAATACTGTCAACCAGGAGCACCCAAACTCGAACAAGCACAGGGATAGCTTTGAAGACTTTTTCGGTGGCAGATTTCCCCGACCTCATTGGCAGGAAGATTCTAATGATGGCTTTGAGGATGGGTGGCATGACCCTGGTCTGTTTGGGAATGGCAATCGAAATCATCAAAGAGAGCAACAAAGCATGGAGGATCTCCAGAGGGAAATGCAAAATATGTTTGAGGCCGCCATTGCGGGTGGTATGTTTCCACCATCGCACGGTCTTGATGGCAACAATCAAAAGAATAGGGGTTGGACATCCTCCTCATCCTCGACAACGGTCATGTCGAATTCCAATGGGGCATCATATACGATGAAACAGGATTCAAAGAACGGGGCGAGGCTCGACCTCAAACTCCCCAAAAACTGCGACAGCAAAAATGTCTCTCTAGAAATCCTCCGAGACAGTCCCTGTTTGATCCGATGGAGGAACAATGACGAAAGCAACAATGAAACAAGTCGTGAGACTCATCGCCCATCACAGCGTCACCGGTTGCCACAGCCGAGCCAGAAGGAGCAGGTATTGGAGCTTGGAAACTCGGTCGACTGCTCCAGGTTGTCGGCCTCGATATCAGAGGCCCGACGCACACTCACGGTGGAGGCGCCTCCGAAGGGAAGGTTGGATTCGAGCGGGGGCGGTGACCAAGAACAAATATATCCACGCTCCATTCGTGTAACCAAAAAAGGATGAGAAAGACAGAATGAAAAAAAAGGAACAAATGTACATAAAATTTCTGAGAATATCAACCAGATTAACGTATACTTTTACTCTTTAAATCCCTCGAGAACATTTTGCTTTAGTACATAAATTCCATACATGTCATGACGTTTTCCTTCTTATGCAACCCGAACAGAACTTGTTGTTTATTTTGTAAGTTGTGTACCCTCCTCGTCCTATCTGCTTGATTCCAAACCAATGATGGAAATTTTTGAACCAATAATACAATATCACTATGAGTGGATCTGAACGGAGGCCAATTAGCAGTAGTCATGAGAAATCTCGATCAGTCACACCCATGCAATGGAGGAGCCTTTTTCTGGGTCAGCAAGGTCGATGTCGGAAAGAACTAACTAAAGGCAGGTACCAGTGCGGAGATACCATCCCTGAGTCACCAATTGTTGCTCCTATCATTCAAGTGTCTCCAGCCACAGCTCCTGTGCTTTCAACCATTATTTTCTTTTGTGAACATCTGTCGAATTACTTCATTCCAACCTAATGGTCGGAAGCAGATTCATCTAGGAAAAAGCAAGGCATATTGATTAAACTCCTACAATCCCATTTACATCATGTTTGAATTGAAACTTTCGTGAAAAATAAAATGTGTTAGTAACACCAATCAAAACAAGTTTTTGTTAGAATCGCACGCGTTATTCCGAATTTATCGAGAAAACAAACGGATTGTACTTACACTATAATCTCGATCGCTATCTTGTGCCGCCGAAAGCATCGCTCGATTGTATCCCGTCGGGATCAGGTGATCGTCAATGAGTGTCAGAGAGAACTCCACGCTCGAGAACCAATCACAGGGTGTATAGGTTCCCGTCGTGCCGTATCCGTCCCGGAACAGGTGGATACAGCGACCGGGAGGAATCAAAACGGACGGCAACTTGTCACCCCGTGGGGCACGTTTGGCAATGGTGGGTCGCACCACCTCGTCCATGCGCTTGGTAAACCATTCCAGGGCCTTCGAAGTCTCGGGAAGGAACCCGCGAAAGTCAGAAAAGACCTCCTTGAGCCGTTCTAGAGAAAACTCGAGGTCCACGAGTACGTCATGGGTCCAATCGTATTCCATCAAATCCAGCAGTACGTTCGTCATAGAGGATCCCGACATTCGAGAGACAATATCGGCATCGTTCACTACCGTTGTCACGTATTCTTTTGTGGATTCCGAAAGCTCTCGAGACAATAAGGAGGGACAACCAAAGCCAATCGCCTCAACCTCGAGAAAGTCGTGTTCCTTGAGTTCCATGGCAGCAATAGTACCTGCTCCGGCTCCAAGACTATGCCCGATGATCACAAGCCGAATTTTGTCGCGTTCTAAAAACCATCGAATTGGAGGAAATCCCAAGGAAAATATATGGTCAGTTAGAAATGATTGTGGAAAATGTATGACCAGATAGAAATGATTGTTAATGTTGCATTCAAATTCAAGTACCACACACAACATAGCTCACTTGTAATTTTATGGAGATCGCGCAGCATAGGCAAGTATTTCTTGGCTAGATTCTTGCCACTGGCCAGGATTCCTCCGTGGGCGTGTCCACCGCGATATTCCTCCGGCTCCAAGAGGCCATCGGATAAGAGGTCTGAGATTTGTTTCGTTCCCCGAACCACCAAGGTCACTAGGACCTCTGACTTTTGGGGCTTTATCTTTTGTAGCGTTTCCTGCAGGGCCTCGAGTCCTGGAAATGCACCACCTCCCTTTGATTTGCCGTCCATGGGATCGAGTTCCTTGTGGATGAGCAAGAAACTGGCCGGCAAGTCGGGGAAACTCTGGGTCGTCCCGTCTAGTTTCTTCCATGCCCCGTCTTCAAAATCATCAAGACCTGTCTCGAACTGCTCGATCGTATCGACATAGGCTAAATGCGACAAATATAGTGCGTCGTGAAGGTCGATCCATTCGTTCTTGGTGACAGTCTGGTAGAACCTGTGGAGCCTGCGCTTGGTCAGTGGAGAATGGGCGGCGTCTTGGTTCATTGCGTAATAGGGAATGGCCAGGGCAATATATGCATCGATATTGGTGGCCAGAAGGTCGCCAAAATTATCCTGAATCTGTTTGGTGACTCTCTTAAGGGCATCAGTCATGATGGAGATGAACTCCTGGAAACCAATAGACTCTTCTTTATGGGTAATGCTCCGAACCTTCTCCAGGACCTGGGACAAGATTTTCTCGTTGCTCGAGTTAGCTATGGCTTTTTCATCACCAGACTCTACTAGAGACTCTATTGTGTGATGGATTCCTTCCACAAACGAAAGAAAGGGATTCTTCGAAGATGTTGTGTCGGGCTCGTCGTTATTATTCAGGCTCTCTATCCAGTCGTTTCGTCGGGCCTCCAGGAATGAAAGAAAGGGCCTTGGCCAGGCATTGTCACTTTCCTCGTTAATTTCTTTGCCTTTTGCACCATCCTCGCTCTGTCCAAATACGGTGGTCTTTAGAAATTCTTGAAGCGAGGAAGGATCGCTGTCTTTTCCCCAAAAGGACCCCGATGATTCACAGGATTCGGGTTCTGCTCCTTCTTGTGTTTCTCTCGTTTTCGGTTTCTCGGCAAGACCCAACGCCAACAGGGTGGTCAAGGTCAGCAACAAGAGCAGGCAAGGTTGAATTACAAAGTGCCTGTGCTTCATGGTGGCGATTGTCCTTTGGTTCTTGTTTTGGAAACAGCAGAAAATAATGATCTTTGGGGGTTTGAAATTCTTGATTTATGCATTAGGGCTAGAGTTAATATTATTTTCTGGACTTTTGTTCGTACGTGGGAAATCTTTCTTCATGTGCATTCTTTCGTTCCGTTGGCAATCTGTCGGGCTAGGATATATTAATCTCTACTGAAGTTACAATGAGTGAGACCGTCCTTGTTCATCTGCCATGATCTTCTTCGTCACGCTGCTACAACTACTACTCCTTTCTTCAACGGATGCCTTTGTATCTCAACCATCGAAGCCGAAGACTTCTTTTGTCTTGAATGCATTCAATCCTTCCGATTTTGCTCATCATAGTTTTCTTTTGTCTGACGAAGCTCTCTCGCCAGCCGTTGAGGCTGCTCGACAAAAGTTTTGGTTCTACTTTTTCGCCGGAAGTGGCGCTGGGGGAATAGGTGCTGCTAATTTGCCAAATTTCTTCAGAGACCGAAACGAAGCACTAGCTGTGGTAGAGATCGGGCCGACGAAAGGCGGCGATGAATTACAATGTGGATCATTGCCAAAAGTCTACTATAGCACAGAAATTTTAGAAGCGGACTTGGCAGATGCCGTGCAGAAGGCTCCGACAGCCGATTTCATATCAAGTCGGTCCGAGAACACAAACTACTTAGCCTCAAAAGGATATATTTTAAAGGATGACTTTGTCAAAGAAATGACTGCCAAGAAATGCAATCCATTGGCATCCTTCGTACTGTTTGATGCAATTTCGTCTGGCAAAGGTTTGGCTGTATCACCAATTGTTTACGAAGAAAAGCTGGTTGCATACAGAGAGGGATCATCAGCTAATCAGGTTGTGAGCTCATTTGGTAAAGATTTAAATGGATTCCTGGCGGTGAAAATCGGTGGCTTCCTAGGATTGGTATTTTGTCTCATTGTAGATGTTGCGTTTGTGGCGAATGCTGGTATTGCTGGTTTTTTGTCCTGAGAAATTCAGAAAAAGTAAAACTTCAAGTTTCTTATTGTATATAGTTCTATTATTAGGCGACTTCTAATTTCCGTTCCAAAACGAAACCACTACTAGAAAACTGTGTTTCGCACATTCGCTACTATTTATTTACTAGTTTGCGTACCCCATTCCAATCAACAGGTGCCTGAAAATTGTTGCTTTCTATATAGTCCATAAGAGTCCTACATGCCCCGTCGCCAAATTCATTTCGTAATTTTACAACATCTTCTCCATTGTCAGTCTTATCTAAAATCCGTTTCTCGAGGGCGTCCAGGAGCTCATCGTCAGTAATTTCGATGTATCCCTCCTCTAGCACTGTCCTAATCATGATATCATCAGCCTTTTCGAAGCATTGGAAGGCCTCAGTCCAACGGCCCTCCAGGTATTGATTTAAACCACGTTGGTATGTTTCTAAAAAGTCCTCAGTAATATGCCGCCGCATGGATACAATATCCGGATCATTGTCCCAAATCGACGGTGTGTAAGAATCTGATTCGTAGTCAGCCTGCTCGGGCGTCCTCTCTATTAGGAAAAAGTCAACACCAGCATGCCGCGCATCGTATGTGTAAATGGCCTGATTAATGGCGCTCCCCTTGACGTGAACTGTGTCTAAATGTCGAAGCTTATTTCGGCATGGCTTCGATAAAATCTTTTCAACGTCTTTGCTCAGGAGTATTGTCGCTCCATATTGTTTCGAAGCGCTCATCATTCTGGATGCCATATTGACATGTGGGGAGAGATAGGTAGCATCAATTTTATATACGCTTCCCACGGCGCCCTCCATAGCCCATCCAGCGTCCATGCCGTATATAATATCAATTGTGTAACAAGAGGTTTCATTAGAATAACCAGAAGTCATCCTCAGACGAGAATCATTTCTCCAACGCTGAAGGTTTCTATCGCGATGGATCCCAGCAAAAGACTTGAGCATACCCAGGAGAGCGCGATCGGCAAAGGTCTGGATACCCGGGAGTGATTCAAGTTGGACATCTTGCCTCGAACGTCGACCTGCCATGGAAATACTCTTTACTGTAGTAATTGTTGTGGTCTTGTTCGTGTAGCCCGTCCGGGCACGTCGTCTCAAATTTGTGTTATTCTTCGAAGTTTTGTAAACCTTGTCACGGAACATCTTCTCTATTGCTGCTTTGTTCTTTTTCTGCACCTCACTAAAGTCGCCAATGCGCCAAACCATCAGGAATGCCTGGCCAAGATTTTTGTTGCACTGACCGTGATCGCCAAACCCCCAGCGATAGACTTCATCGTGAACTACCTTGGCAACGTCGTTAATGAGAATCATGATGTCCCTATCCACAGTCCTGAGGAGTTCTTTAAAACCACAAATACCCACAAAGCCAAAGAGGGCGTAGACCTGTTTTCCAGGTACAAGCGGATTAAAACCAGCAACTTGGCCGTCCTTGCCACGCGCAAGGTTAGCCGAAATGATTCCAGCACCCGCAACGCCCCAGCATTTTCGAAGTAGGTCCGAGATTTTCGTAATCGCATTTAGCAACTGCTCAGTTTCGAGATCACCAATACTGTCGTCGTCATTTTGACCTTTTTTTGCCGCCATTTCCTTGTCATTGTCTATATCACTGGATAGGGGATTCTCGGCGTAGCGTACTACGATCCTCAGCATTCGCTGGATGGGGTGCAACGCTAGCTTGTAGATATCGTACTGGAGTTGAAGCAAAAAAAACATGAACACAAAATAGACGAGGGCAAGTGTTATAAATTGATGTTTGTTTGCGTTCGCGATGGTAGGATTGTTGTTGACGACGACAGTCACTTCGAAGACATTTAGTGGCCTCGAAAAATTAGTTGGATTGGAGATAATAGGCTCTCGTTCGACAAAAATACCATCACCACGGATACTTAAATTGCGAGCAAAAGCGTTCTGAATAGCTTGGTTTTCAGTATATTTTGGAACTTCCAAGGAGTCCCATACCTCGCAGGTATACGGATAATCGAATTTGAACCGGGATTGCTTTCCAGTACAAGAGGTGATCTTTCCATCTGAGTTTTGAAAGGGACAACGAACAGGAAGAACCTGTGCCCACAAGATGTATGTGTCTTTCACGGTGTCATTTGAATATCCATGTGGATAAACTATGGCCATGTTTAGCCAAGAGTCAATGGCTCCTTCAAGGTATTCACACCTCTCAACGTCGGTAATATAAATATTGTTAGCCTGCTGGTTTTGGGCTTGTAGGAACGTGGTTAGTTGGTATGCCAAGGGATTCTTGGATATACTAAAACAAAGGGGCAGAACCATGAGAGTAATGACGATTAAAATCAAGGCACGCTGACAATTGACAACGATAAGAGCCGTTCCAATATTTGCGGCACTCTTGAGCCTTCGATTTTCTTTCGATTCCCAGGGATCCACACCGCTCTCATCAATATTAGACTCTACTGTATCGTCGTCTCCTTGTTTCTCTATTCTGATTCGCCGCCGTAGCTGTTTACGCGAATAATTACTGGGATCGTATGGAATAATCCACTTTTCTATTCCCTGACGCTGGGTGGGATGAAAGGTCTGCTGGATGAGCATGTGTTGCCAGTGTCTGACGACCCCGAAGAGTCGGAGTGATACTGTTCCCATCATCAGCCGTCCCAAGATGCTGTCCAATATGGTTGGTCCAATCACAGCAAAGGCCGAAGCTTTCACCAGCATGAAGCGCCCAAAAATTCCGTCGGTGAGACATGCATCAGTGGTATTGTTAAGACAAATAACCTCGGGAAGATACAACACCAAGGCCAGGATTTCTCCGAACAAGAATCCGGCCGATATGTATCGGGCCGTCGATGGCCGGTAGGCCTTTTTGGATCGGATTAGATCCCTATAGTTTGATGGACGTATCATTACCTCAACAATGAGTTCCAGTACTAACACGCACCAAACAACCAATCCAATTATAGCAACGTTGCCATCCATCTCGGGTGAGCCCCATCCAAGCTGAACAATTTGAAGGAATAAGAATAGAGTGCTGCAAAGCACCAGAAGGTTGATCCCGGTGATTCGTATCTTGCAAGAAAATGGTCGCATTCCTCTCATCAGCGTGGTAAAAAGGACCTTGGTTAAAGCTATTGATCTTCCAATGAAGGGAACAACGCTACCGGTCATGAATTGTTTGACATTCTTCCACCATGTTGCCTTCATGTGTTTCAGTGTTTGTTGGCGCGAAAAGGACTTGCGGGAATATCTTTCGTTGCTTGACGGATCAACGCTGCCTTGACGAGCGGCGGCAATGGCTACACGTATAGCTAATCCGTTCTTTAGCACATGCAACCCCTTGTTGGAACGGAGGGTGTAGACAATTTCGGTGTCACAACGTTCGATCGTGATGAGGTCACTCCTTTCGGATGACGACCTCGACGTGAGACTACTCGCTGTAGAAGTTCGTTGCACACTCTTGATGGCACATGCAACGTACAAATAGGGACCCGAACGTTCATCCTCGGTTCTTCCAAATCCGGGAGGAAATCCGAACTTGTTGACGGGTACTTTTGTTGCCGGCCTTTCCGTAAGACTAATGTTGAAATTTGTTCCCCCTTTGCTTATGAGTTGTATATCGACGAGTACAAGGACCCTTCCGAAATGCAATTGATTCTTGTCGCCATCATCACTTTGAGCGTCCCACCCAAAATGTGCGAAGATTTCGGCCTCCAAAGCATCATCCTCGTTAATTTCATATCCATGATAGTGTTGTTGGGATACCTGAATATCCTCGACATCGCCTCCTAGTGATAATTGGTCCGAAACTTCATTTTCAACATCGTTCTCTACTTCGATGTCCACTGCTGCGTTCTCGCTAAAAGTGTCACTCTGGACTTGGTCCAAAAATCTAGTAGTTTTCATATCGTTGTCTTCTTCGGTGGTCTTTCCTGCATTCTCGTTAGAAGGGTCAGACTGGCCTGGGTCTGCCGCCTCGATGGAGTCCTTTGGGGTGGGTGTGCTGATTCCCGGTTCTTATGACAACAACTTGGGGAAATCTTGAAGTAGAAAAAACTGTTCGCATTAGCTTGTAACCGCGACGCGCAGCGCAGCAGTGCGGCAGTCACTCCCTTTTGCTGGCATGCCTGCCCTCTCTGCCCCCAAAGCAAATCAATGGCGACAACCAAATCACCTTTGACTCAGCAATGGTGAGGCCATGACTTTCGCTCTGCTGCATCTCAGGCAACATTGCATGGCTCTGCATGATGCACCCACTGCCCCAGGGGTGGGCAGCCAACAACAAGGGGGGGTCCCAGCAGGCAGAGGCCGCTTTGCAAAGCCCCCTTGGGGGTGCGTGAGTTGAGGCCCACAAAGAGTGCAGGAGCTTCGGTTTGTCACCCAGGGCCCCCTGTGATGACCTACCCTGGCTGCAGCCCCCCTGGGTGCCAAACAACAAGGTGCTACCCCCATGCCCCGGGGCTGCTTGGGGCCCTCTTGGGTGAGGGGAAAAGGTGGGCGGCGCCACACTTGTGGCATTGACATCTGACGTCTCCTCATGTGTGTGTCATCTTGGGAATTTGCTGATGCTGGTGCCATGCGCGAGAAGCAATCATTGTTTTCTCATCATCCCCCACGCCCAAAAGGGCCTGGAAGAGCCATTTTTGGTCTTGTTAACCTTAATCGTGTGCCACCAACTCACAACGTGTTATTTTTCTGAACCACGAAGTGTCGGAAGAGCGAGTCATCAAACACATCTATCTTCTTCTTAACGCATCGACAGAACGTAATTCACCTCTCAACTAAATTACGATTACACCTCAACGACAAAGAGTCCACAACATTCCAAGTCACAAACTACCGTAGTATAATAATCCCACCTAAAACACAATGGTCAATTACCTCAAAGATATGGGCGAATACAATGCCCTTGCAGCCGAACACAGCGACAAGCTTATTGTTATCGATTTCACTGCTTCATGGTGCGTCTCCTGAATTCTCTGCGGTCGCTGACAACAATCAAAGACTTGAATCGGATTTGAGCACGGGTTTCCTCATTTTTGCCTGGTCGCAGAATGAAAATAGTGCAGTCGATCTTACTTTGCTTCGGTTTGATCTCGGTTTGGGATATGTATACTTTCAACTCACATCCATTTACTGCTGCTGTTTGCTCAATCCTCTGTCATTTCGTGTATCGTTCAGGTGCCCACCCTGCAAAATGATTGCCCCCCACTTCAACGACTTGTCCGAGAAAAATAAAGATGCAGTCTTTGTGAAGGTCGACGTCGATGATGCCGCGGATATTGCTTCACATTTCGGCATCTCGGCGATGCCTACCTTTAAGTTTATCAAAAATGGCGAGATTGTCGATGAGTTGCAGGGCGCCAACCTCCCGGTTCTCCAGGCTAAGGTAGTAAAACACAAATAAGGAGTAGACGTTGCACGTAAAGTCATATACCTAAGAAAGTGAGGAATCTGTGACGCAAATATTTTAACTCAGGGTAGAAATAGAATAACAGGGAGAAACCAATCTCAAATTTACAGAATTGCAAATCGGACTTTGGTGATTTTCAAACTTGGGACGGCAAGGCAATTGCTATCGGTTTTGATTTTTATCTCTGTGTTCTGAATATAATTATTAATGTTAACACCTACTTTTTCAATCTGCATATTCTGGAGTCACTCACGGCTCTGCAGTATTAGTGCGGCTTCACACTAGAATAATTCCGTTTCGTTTGTCACCGACATGGCAATTATCGGCCTTCGAGTAGACGGAACCGTTCTTCGTTTTTATTCTTTCTTCCAGCAGCTCTCTAATTTCTCATGGATGGAAATCATCAGTCGCCGAGCAATTTCTCCAGTCGACCGGAACCATCTCCTTGATTTTCGTATTGTTCACGTCTTTGAGGCCCTCGAGGTAGCACGATATGTAGGGACACCGGTTGTCCAGCGTCAAGAAATACGCATATTCGCACGTCAGGACGGGATCTCGTCCGTAAACGGCTATGCCATTTATATACATACCCCAACACCATGCCATGGCCAATTGGCTCCACCTAAACGACGACGGAAAAACAGCAAACAAGTGAGTATCACGAAGTCAAATTTTAGGGTTGAATAACAACAGCCAAAGGAAACAAGCAGCAAGGTAATAATCACCCACCACATATTGTAATTGAACTGCATGCCCATCAACCAACCCGCATACCAGTGGTGCAGGTGAAAGTAATCGGAGGTGACCATTGGAGCCATGAAAAAAAGAACACATAGGCCGACCTCTATCAGCTTGGAGATGATGAATCGTTCGTTCCACGCCTCGATGGCGTGCGCAATCACTAGGCCCGTAGCAGCCACTACCAATACTAGGGCAAAGATCCATAGCTCCCACGGCCAGAGGCAGTGCATCTCGAAGAGTGTCACGCTGTGCTGGAGGAACCATAAGAAATTCTGGCTCTCAAAATACACATTGGAAAGAATTGCCGTTCCCATCCAAGCAAGGTGATCAATTCCAGGTTTTTCCCATAGGCGCCCAACCACGAAAAAGACAAAGCAGTCTCGAACAATCAGATCGAACTCGTAGCGCCAGATACTTTTGACCTGCAGCATTTTGTCGCGGTCGTCAAAAAGATGGGCAACAATAACATGCATCACAGCAATCGAGACAAAGGTCAAAAGTATAAACTTGAGGAGCTTGGTGGCAACACCGCTAGCCTCGATCACCGAAAATCCTCGAATGGATAGACCGGTGTCGGGGAGAAGAGTTCGGTAGAAAAAATTATCCCAATAATGTGGCTGGTGTGCCATTGACCCGGAAGAATTATCCTGCGATCTATGCTTGCGTCTCCTTCGGGATTGGCGACGGGTGGGTTTGAAACGCCCGCGAAGGAAATCAACAGAATTGCCTCCCATATTATCATCATTATCATCCTCGTTGGCCTGAAATCCTTCTTGCGAACGAATTAACCCCTCATTTTCCTCCACATTATTATCTAGTCCCTCGCCGGAGGATGCTAGTGAAAGCCGTTCTTCGTCCACAGACATAGTGACTGGTTTCGAAGTCAAGACGGTGTGAAAGATATTGCGGTATAATACCCTATAGAATGTGTATGGTGGTGGCAATCACCTTCGACCATCGATTGTGTTGAAGGATCGGGGGGTGTCAGATGAACTAAAATTTAACGTTACAACAACACCAAGAATTACGTGTAACCTTAAGTAATGAAACTCGAAAATCAAGTCCATAATCGGGATAATCGATGTGACGACGCGCTTGGTTTCTCATTCCCCCCGTTACATGCAGCCTCCTGGACTAAGAGCGCACATCTAAACTGGGCCCACCCCAGCAGCACTCCCCCACTCAGCCTGGGGCAGCAGCTCTGCACAGCATTCTCAATGAAGGCAAGTGACGTTGCCCCACCCGAGCGAGGGGTGCCACCCAGGGGCGCAAGGTGCAGCAGCCGCAGGCCACCCATTCGACGCTTGCTGGCATGGCCGCTTGGGGTTTGGCTCCTCAGAGTGCCTCCCCCATTTATTGTGCTGTACCAGTGTCCAAGGCAGTGGGATGGCATGGTGAGGATTTGGGGTGGGCTCAGCAGGGGCTGGGGGGGGGTGCAACCCCTGCAGGGGTGCCACACTGCGTGCCCCTGCTGCTGGGCATGCCCACAGCTATCCCCCTTGGGCACAAAGCCTCCGTGGCAAACACACACACCCTCCACTGGCTGGCGTGATCTAACACCAAGCACATAGCTGAGCTGCTGGGGTGCCACCCACTGAGCCCGCCCCTGCCTGGCCTGGCGCAGCAAGCTGTGGCCACCCACCCATGCGCTGCCTGGTTGCCCCCTCCCTACCCAACTCCCCTCTCCCCACAGGCTCCTTGCATCGAGCATACCAGAGTCACTTCTTTTGGCATTAAACCACAACGCGGTGGTTCTCCGGCATGGGCCAATCTCAGAACAACAACACTTGTTTGGTGGAGGTCTGGGAGTGGTTTTGCGAATCGCAATTCCCTCGGCGAACCCGGCCTGCGAATCAGATTTTTTTTCTTTCAACATTTATCACGCCGCCGATTAGATAACATCATTCAGCGTAGTTCAACGACATTTAATGTTCCACGAATTTCCAATCCAATTTGGAACAACGGGGAAACTGCACAGACCTTCGCCTTGAAGTTATTTTCACAAAACTTCAACACTTGATTCCCACGTAATGGAGGTAGGTTTCCGCTTTTTGCATTCCTAAGCTGCTTGAAAGCCTCACAAAATAAAAATTCTACCTTAAAAAAAGTCATTTGTGTTCAAATTTTTGAACAACTGAAAAAACAATCACAATGAGTCGTAGCAACCGATCCAACGCTAGCAATGCTTCCAATAGCGAACCACAATGGGTATCCTGCATCGCCAAGGCAGATTTTTGGGGGGACGCCGGTGCGAGCCAGTTGTCCTTGCGCAAAAACAACCGATTGGAAGTCGACGTACAACGTACATCGAAAAACGGATGGAGATGGGGAAGATGTGGCCGTCGTTCGGGATGGTTTCCGGAATGGGCCGTTCCAGTCTTACCACCACATGAATTGGATGAGGATCCGCGAGCCCGCAAAGGCAACAATAGTATCAAGAAGAAGAACAAGAGAAGCGTACCCGCTCGCACTCGTAGTATGCCCGTTCGAAGACATTCGTCACGTGGATTGGGCAGAACACTAGGTCCAAAACTTAGCGACGATGATCTCGATAATGGATTTAATTTAGAAAAGAACAATATCTTGGGTGGAAGTCCGGGAAGCGAACGGACTGCAGAGACATGTTCCAATTCCAGCCAACAGACTGCAGAGACAAGTTCCACTTCCAGTTCAAGTACGGGTTCAAGAGTTCTTTCGATTTCACACGACGGAACGGTTAAATATCATAATTCCTTTCCTTCGAATTTCAAATGGGGTGCACTAAAGCGGGAAACAAAGGGGGGACGAAATCCATACAAACAAAACCAGAAGCAACCAGACTGGGACGGGTCTGAGGTTCCACAAATTGTCAGCGGCGTGGATGGGTCGGTCACGGTCCTCGAAACCAACGGAGATGCCACGAGACACATAAACGAAAAATCTTACAAGCTCTCAGAGTTCGGTAATCGTGTTTCAGATCAACTCGGAATCGAACGAAAGCCCTCTGGTTTTCGATCACCAACCGTTTCGAGAGGAAGGCGTAGGGGCAGTGTTGGATGCGAGACACCATCTCGATCACTTTTTGAAAGTTTTCCCTCAACACCCACCTTTGGCAGAGGACGCTAGAGAGAGACGAGCTTGAACACTCATTACTAAAGAGTCAAGGAATGCAAACAATTCGATGATGAAACCAATGCGCGCGTCCACCACAAGAGGTTTGGTAGCAGCAGCTAATAATTAAACTGACCACCCAGTTTCGCGTTAGTGATATCTATTTGTTATAGTTGCTAAATCTTAATAGCTAATCCAAAAAGGTATTATATTGAATCGTTGGCCAAGCGTGAAAAGCATTAGTACGATTTTACCGAATAGCTCGTTGCACGTTTCCTGTTGTGAATGGCTCGCATTAAATATCGTAATCGAATACCTTACTTAAACATCTTAACTATTAAAATGCAACTTTGTCTTGTGATTGCCAAGTATATCAACAGAATCAAAGAGAAAAAGTCGACAAATTGTACGTCTTGTTTCACTTTCTCATGGCTTAACAAGAAAGAATTCTGGAATGGACGAAAATGTGGGGGGAGAAATTTGTTCTCGTATCTTCAACGAGCAACCAAAACGCGAATCAAGCAAAAATTGAGATTTGAGTTCTCCGAATCCACGATACTCGTGACTGCGGCTTGACACCATCGATTCGTTGTGAATGATAACAACTTGATAAAAAATTATTGTGTTCCTTGTCGAAGGCCTGAATGAAGTAATCTGTACTCGGCCGACGTTAACATGGAGAGGCGGCAACAAAGCGACCTCCA
>Ga0115013_10000849_pt1 | contig 18087 bp, 19 predicted proteins | sample SouAtlMetagenome_2_FD_88686 | JGI IMG/M metagenome (GOLD analysis project Ga0115013, IMG submission 88686) | Marine eukaryotic phytoplankton communities from Atlantic Ocean - South Atlantic ANT15 Metagenome | ecosystem: Environmental > Aquatic > Marine > Oceanic | place: South Atlantic Ocean...
GATCTCCGAAACGGGCGCGATGCAGTCGATCAGGTCGGTGGTGGCCGCGGAGGTGTCGGCATCGCCACCGTTGCAGTCGTACGACCCAGCGTTGCTGCACACGAGCAGCTCCTGGCCAATCTCCTGGGCGAGCGCCGGCGCCGCGAGCGCGAGTGCCGCGATCAGCAGCCGCAGCTGCCTCAGCAAAACCGACGGCATGCACGCGCAGCGCGTGCCGCCAATGCACCACGGCCACACGCGCACTTTACGCCCTCACACTATTGCCTTTGGTGCGCGGTGGTTATGCTTGGGGAGGCTTTGAGAAACCATCACACGGGCTACGACGACGTGCACGCTAGGCTTGGGCTGAACGACGCGCGGCTGCAGTAAGCGATTACGCAGATTCGATGCTAGTGGGGATCTTTGCCAACCCCCACTCGGTTGCGTGCACTAGTCGGCAAACGGGCCGCAGCACCACACTCGTGAAAACGCACCACGCGGGCTTCCCGCTCGTCAACCTGACGCGCCAGCACGTCTACTGGTCGGAACGGCTCGCCAACGTCCAATTGCTTCGCGTGGCGATACCACCGTCGTGTCCGAGCCGTCCCATTCCGAGGCTCCTGGGGTACAACGACGCAAGCGCGCGCCTGACGTTTGAGTTTGCCCAGCCGGTGCCAGCGGACAGGATTCCAGACGGCAGCCAAAGCCTGGCGCAAGTGACATGCCTGTACGACTTTTTGGTGGGCGCACGCGTCACGCACGGCGATCTCGCGTGCAAGCACTTGCTGTGGACGCAGCGTTCCGGTGAGGTGCGTCTGATGCTCATCGACTTTGACATGGCCACGTTTGCGCACGACGACTGGAACGCGACGGCGCGGCAAGCGGTCATCCTAGCTCGAGTAAAGGCAAGGCTGCAGCAAGCACAGGCGCTGCTGCGACAGCGAAAGCTTGCAAAAGGCGCGCCTTGGTTTGCGGAAGTGGGCACTGATGCACAGAGCAGCAGCGAGCGGTTTGCGCGGTTTGTGCAGTTTGTGAACGAGTGCGCGCTGCGCCGACGCCAAGGCCTGGACGACGGGACGGCGACCGAGCTGTTGTCTTGTGCGGGTTGACGAGTGCGCCGTGTGGCAACGCTAACTTCGCAACTGCTTGCGCCCGCAGGTCCCACTCACGCGACCATGCCGTGCCCCATAGGCTTCAACGCGAGCGACCCAGCATCCTTGCCCACGCCACCCATCGTCGAGCTGCCGTACACGCTACCGCTGCCGCGCGCCACGTTCGATCCCGACGCCGTCCTCAACTTTGTGCACGTGCCCAAGACGGGTGGGTCGAGTCTCGAGCGGTGCCTGCAGGTGTGGTGCGCGCGCAACGAGCTGCGGTGCTTCCACACGTACCACCACGCGCGCCCGCCCGGCACGTGGCTCGGCTCGCGCACGACCGTGCGCAACGACCTCGGCAAGCTCCGAGAGCTCACGCAGGCCGAGCGCGACGAGATCCGCGTCGTCTACGGCCACCAGGAGTCGGGCGTGCAGGAGCTCTTTGCGCGGCCCGTGCACAGCGTGGCGGTGCTACGCGAGCCCACGGAGCGGTGGTTCTCCGAGCTGGCCTTCGTGACGCGCAACACGCGCGTCGGCCCCGTGCCGCCCGAGTGCCTGCCGCGCGACGAGATGGCCACCTACCTGTGCTACGGCTCCGACTTTCGCAAGGGCGAGATCGTGCCGCCCAACGAGCTGCGGACCGACGAGTACTACGCGCAGCGACGCGCCCCGACCGTGCCGCAGCTCAACGAGTGCCTGCGTCGCTACGTCAAGCTGCTGACCATCGAGACGGACGGCCACTTTGCCGAGGTGGCCAAGCTTTTGGAGCGGCGCTTCCCGTACCTCACGGCCAAATTCGTGTGCAACGAGAACAAGAACGTGAGCCCGCGCGCGCAGAAGGCGGCGCTGCGCGCCAACCGCAGCAACGACGCGTTTGCCGATGCCATGCAAAGAATGAACGCCATCGACCTCGCCCTGTGGCGACACGTGCGCGACCACGGCGCATTGTACCCATAACCCGCGCGCACCGTTGTCGTGTTGACCCGTTTGCCGCTAGCCTCGGTCCAGAATTCGCGTAATTTTGCACTTGTGGACGTCGGTTTATCACACCCAAGAACCAACACCCCCCGGTGCGCACCCACCCGTTTGCAAACCAAGAAACGATGGTCAAGCGCGCAGTGCCAACCTCCACGCCCTACGCGGCCAAGAGCGAGAAGCTGTCCCGCTACGTGAAGAAGATCGTCAAGAAGCTTTCGGACGAGCGGACCGAGGGCGACGAGGACCAGAAGCGGGCGTTCACGCTGACATCGCAGGCCACGACCGAGATGGAGCTGCTCATCGAGCACGCGATCAACAACATTGCGTACAACGCGGGCGCCATCCTCAAGTACAGCGGGGCGGGGACGATCACCACGAAGACAATGGCGCTTGCCACCGGCACGGCGTTCAACGGGCTCCTCAAGAAGAACGTCCTTGACGCTGGGGACAAGGCGGTGGAGAAGTACCAGGTCTCGCTGGATCCTCCCGCGCCGCGCGCCGTCCCGGCTGCGTAGTGAGGCGTGCGCAAACTGCGTGTTGTCGTCGTTGGTGAGCCACATGCGTGTGCGTGTGAATCCGAATGGGCGTCTAAATTATTAATAGAATTATGAATTGACATTCGAAGGCCCCCCACGCCCTTCCCCGGCGGAGACGCTGAGTGCTCAACTAAAAGTGAAGTTATTTAGACGTCATTAATAACAACCAATTTATTACCCATTAATAATTTCACTTTTAGTTGAGCACTCGACGACTCCGTCGGAACAGGGGAAGGGCGGCGTCGAAATGTCCATTAATAATTCAATAGCACTTATTAATAATCGGCTGCCGCGGCAGCGCGGGCGCACGCTAGAAGGGGCGAGCCGTGGTGTCGGAATGCAGCGGCTAATGGGCGGCGCGCCAGCATGCCCCGCACCATCTTGAGCAAGATCCGCGTCGCGCTGCCAGCGCGCGAGGCGTGGCGTCTGCGGTGCGACTTTGCGCTCGAGCAGCACATCGCGTCGCTCAACAAGCGAAAGATCAGCTTGGTAGAGGAGGAGGCGACCCACGAGGGCGCGGAGGACGAGCAGCGCCAACGACTTGTACGGTGCGACCTGCTGGGCGACCACCTCAACGGCGGTGTGATGGGCGTCAAGACGGCCGACCTGAGCAGCCACATCCTCTCCGTCTTCTTTGTGAACCTTTTTGACGAGGCGCACGGCGGCGAGTTCTCGGTCGACATGGCGATGCGCCGGCTCAACGTGACAATCACGGGACACCAGTGGTGCCTGGTCGAGAGCGACGTCAGCTGCTTCTTGTGCACGCGCGTCCAGCTGGAAGTGCGGCTCGTGGGCATCGGTGGGCTCGTGGAGATGCAGCTGGAGCGGCAGATGCGCGCGAGCCACGCGGCGTTCCCGGAGCACGCGTACGCCCACCGCGCCAAGAAGTGCGTCGCGCCGCAGCGACCAGTGGCGCGACGCCAACCCTCGCTCGATGTCGTCGAGGTGTTGCCCACACTAGCCGAGGTCAAGGAGGAGGAAGAGGAGGAGGCGGATGAGGACGGGGAGGAGGTGATCGCCACGCCCGAGCTCAAGCTCAACCAGTGGCGGCTCCTGGGCGCGGCGCTCCTGAGCTGGGCAATGCACCGGCCCCGACGGCACCGCTCGCTCGAAGACACGGTCCCCGTGCGCATGCACCGGCGGCACGCGCGCGTGCTGGTGCTGTGCGGGTGCGCGGACGCGATGGTGGTGGTGGAGCCGGACGAGATTGTGGAGTGAAACAAAAACAGTTTTTTTAACACCGGAGCCATCACTCGCGCTCCCTTTGCGCGCTCTCGACCCACGCCTCGAACGCAGAGGGCGTGAGCTGCAGGTGGGCCGCTGGGCGTAGCCCACGACCCGATAGTCCAAACAGCCCGATGGCGGGCAGGTCGTCGTCCTGCACTATCGGCGTCGTGGGGAGGGCAAAGAACTCCTTGTAAAACTCCCCGCGCGGAGTCTGCCCGTACTGGTGGTGCATGCCGCCGCTTTCTTCCGCGTACTCCAAGAAGTGCTGCGTCTGCACGTCGGTGAGCCCGTTGAACTCGTACCGGATCATGGTGGCCCACGTGTTATTTGGTCGAGGCCACCACCCGCGCACGGCATTGTCGGACACGTCCTGGTTCACCTCGGTCACCTCGACCCACAGCGCGTTGGCGTAGCCACCCCGACCCCCGATGCGTTCGCGCACCCCTTCGATGATCTGCGCGGCGCTGGGGTTGTCGGCCGCCCGGCCCGCCAGCCAGAACCGGCCGTTGAGGCCGGTCATCTGCGCCATCCCGAACGGGAGGTCCCCTCGTTGCAGCTGTTCGAGGCGGCCGCGCTCGTTTGCCCTGCGCAGCTCCTCCCTCATGCCGGACGACGGGGCGCGCACGCCCTGCTCCCAAGTGACCTCCGCCGGCGGCGGCGAGGAGGGAAGCGAGGCGTTCCCGCCCTGCGCCGGCTGCGTGGCCGCCTCGCGCTTGTCGAGGGCGCGCGCCCAGGCCGGCACGGTCGGCGTCGGCCCGTAGGTGTAGTAGAGCGCCCACCAGTCCTCGTACCAGATCTTCTCGTTGGTGTCCGGCATGCGGCCATTACTCTCGGGCCGGCGGACCCAGTTCCAGAGGTCCTCCGGCTTCCAGTACGAGTACCGGGGCGTGCCGTCCGGGCTGGGCGTGCGCATCTGCACACGAAAGGTGCCTTGGTGGATGGGCCGCTCCATGGAGATGGGGTCGAGCACGTCGCGCGCATTCAAGTCGTCCACCGCGGCCTGGTCGAGCTCGACAAACCCGCCCGTATCATCGCGCAGGCGCAAACGATTGAGGGGGGGAAGCATGCTTGCTTGCTTAGTTGCTTTTATCACAAGCGAGCACTGCGTGTGTTATGACACACACGCACACGCGACACACGCACACGCTACGCCACCTGCCCGGGTGCTACGGGCCCCGCCTCTTGGGCGAGCGAAAAGTGCCGGTTCACAAACGCGAGCCACGGCGCAATGATCTGCTCGAGCTCGACCTTGAGCTCCGGCACCGTCCAGCCGCACGTGATCGTCACGCGCAGCGGCACGTCCTCGGCCTCCATGAGCGGCCAGATGCGGAGCGGGCCGTTGCTGTCGTTGACCTGAAGTCGGATGACGAAGACGCGCGCGAGCCCGTTGTCGCGCAGCTGCGCGGAGACGAGGAGCTCCATGTTGCTGTCGAGCGTGCCGTCGTGCGTGCGACCGCTGAAGGCGTACCGGTAGTCCTTGCGCTCGTAGTCCTGGCACACGTAGAGCGGCGGGCCGAGGGCGGCCAGCACACCCGCCACGATGTCGTCCAAGGGCAGCTCGCCAAAGAACTGCCGCTTCTTTTCGGGGGTCTCGGCACTCGCCGAGTGCGCGCGCTTGAGCGCCAACAGCGGAATCATGCCATGAACTTCTTTTTATCGCGCTCTCTTACTCACAGTATACGCACACGACGCAACACATTATGCGCACGCGCCGAGACTACGCTCGGCGCGCTCAATGGCGGATTCGAACGCGTCGTGCGCCTCGTGGGTAATGTCGTTGAGGAGGGCCTTCTCCCACGCAAGAGCGAGGCTATCCTGGTCGTCGACAGACTCACTCAACTCCTTGCATGCCGGAAGGCCCGCGAGTGCCTGTTCCATGATGCGGAGGCCCCGGAGGGTCAGCAGGTTCTCGACGCGCACGCGTTTCACGGCGACGCCCTCTGCGACCGCGGCCTCGTCCTTTGCGTAGTCGTCCATGATCGCCTGCGCATTCTCCGCGTCCTTCTCTGCCTCCGACTTGTCGTCGGCGGCGTCGCGCTCGCGCTTCCTGTTGCGCGCAATGTGCCCCTCGTCGTCGATGAAGTGGTACCCCTTCGGGCAGCGAGTGTACGTGATCGACGTGTCAAACTCGCGGAACACCTCCTCCACGGGCTCCTTCTCCTTCTCCTGTTCCTCCTTCTTCTGGGCCTCCTTGAGCTCATTGACGCGCAGGTTGCGTGGCGTCTCAAAGTTGAGGTGGATCTCGTACTTGGAAGGGGCGTGCGCGCCCCACCAGACGAAGACGGAGCCCTTGTCGGAGGGCACGTTCTTGAACTCCTCTGGAATCAACTGCTCAAACTCGTCCTTCTCCAGCTGGGGCGTGTACTCGAAGACCATCTTGTACCGGCCGATGCCCGTCGTCTCGGCCAAGTGCTTGGCCTTGGGCTCGTCGCGCTCCTTCCACTGCTTGAGGATGGCCGCGCGGATCGCCTCGGCCCGCTCGGCGTCGAGGGATTGCGAGTGCAGGTAGTCGGCCGAGGCGGTTGCGAGTGTCTCAAAGATGGTCGACATGGACTCCGTTTTTAGGTGCGCACTATCCGGGACGTACGAGCACGCAAGCGGCTCCTAGACCCACTGCGTGTGCTCGTACGTGTGCGCACAAACACTCCCCCAATGAGCGCAATTCGCAAATTCGACAGCGCGGGCCCCTTCCGGTCCACCAAGTTTGGCCCGCGCCGGTACCACAAGAACACGGTCCTCGGCAAGAAGGTGACCTGCACCTACCCGAACAAGCCGCCGACCGTGGAGCAGCAGCGCGCGCTGATGGCCACGCCGGTCGTGGCGTGCAGCTCGTGCTCGGCCACGGATCAGGGCCAGGGCTGGTGCCACACCGTGTGGCTCAAGCGGTTCCTAAAGGCCAAGTTTGATCTGCACTTGAAGGACTGTCCCGAGGTGATCTCGTCGGCAATCCCCGACGCGGTCGTCGACGAGGCGCGCGCCTCGGGGGACTGGACGCGCGCGCAAGCCGTGCACCAATGGGCGTACATCGACAAGGGCGCGGTGCAGCTCATGCGCAAGGCGCACCCACGCGGCGTGCCGAGGCTGATCGACAACATGACGAGCAGCGCGTCGATCTTTGGCAACCCCTTCACCGGCATCCCCATCCACGTCAGCCGCGCGCTCTACCAGCGCTACATGGACAAGGGGTTTGAGCCGCTCACGCAGGAGGAGGTGGACCAAGTCGCGGCGGAGCACTCGTGAGGTCTGTGTGTCGGTAGTTTGTGCTCGTACGTGCGCGCAAATAATACAAGAAGCATGAACATTTTCGTCCTCGCCTGTGCCGCCGCCAACGCCGCCAACCTGCACTGCGACCAGCACGTATGCAAGATGATCATCGAGACTGCCCAGATGCTCTACACGTACCTGCACAGCATCGGCGAGCTTGCGCGCCTCGACCTCAAAAGCCCCATCACCGGCGATGCGCTCACGCCGTACAAGCCGACGCACAAGCACCATCCGTGCGTGTTGTGGCTGCACGGCGGCCGCTCGCACTTCCGGTGGCTCATCGATCTTGGCCTTTCCCTGTGCAACCGGTACTCCGACATCTACGGCAAAACGCATAGCACGGCCGAGCACCTCTTCGCGCTCGACACATGGGTCTACCCCAAGCGGCTCCCCGACGACTGCTGGCCCGCCGAGTGGCTGCAGCGCCTCGCGGCGCACGGCGTCAAGCGCGACGTGATCGCCGCGTGCGCCGCCAAGGTGTGCCTCGCCGACCCGCCCGACGGCTGCCACTTTGGCGTGGCGTGCATGAGCGACGAGACCGTGCCGCTCGAGTGCGACGAGTCTGGCGACGCGAGCACCATCTACTCGTACCGCAGCCTCATGGGCCACAAGCAGGCCGTTGACCTCAAGAACATGCGGTGGGCCAAGCAGGACGAGCCGCCTTTGGCACTTGTGGACTGGGTGTCATAGCTTCCATTAGGCCAGTGTGCGTGCGTGTTCTATTAAGAAAAGACTATTGCACCAGCCGTCGCATGTCCAAACGCCTCGCGCAAGTGCTGCGTGCTGGCGAGGCGCACGCGCAAGAAAAAAAGAACTGGCTTAACGAGCTGCCCCCCGATATCAACGAGAAGATCCTGGACAATCTGCCGCAGAGCACCCTACAAACCTGCGAGCTTGTGCGCAACCTGTGCGCAAGCGGTGCGCTGTCGTGCGATACGCGCGAGCACCTCCTGGGCCTGCTTCGGCGCATCTTCTTCGATCCCAGGAGCCGGTACAGCTCCACAAACAACGGCGTCGAGTCGACGCTGCGCCTGCATTTTGGCGACGAGGCCGTGGCCACCCCGGCGGCCTTGAAGACGCTGCTCGGCCAGCTGTGCGAAGCCTACGTTGTGGCATCCGACGCCATCCTCGCTATGAACCCAAGCATGGCGCCGTGGCTGCCCGCCACGGCGTTCGTCTGGCCTGCGATCCACATCTCGCGGGCCGCCACAAAATACCCGCTTGTGCCAGACGATCCCCAGCCCATCCACGCATTTCACCACCTGCGGGGAGCCGCCGATCTGTTGGCCGATTACCACAACCTGGTGGTCAGGGAGGAGGTTACGGAACGAGAGGAAATGAAGACCGCGGCCCTGGTTAGGTACGACCGACGCTACGGTCGCCCTGGTGCCAGGCGGGTGCCGTGGACGACCATCGAGGTGGAGGCAAGTTCCGAGTACCGAAGGCTCTTCATGGCGTACGAGGGCTCGTGGCAGGCGGTGAACTCGTCCACCCGCTTGGGCCGCCTCCCCCCGGGGTTCTCGGACCGGCGGTTTCAACCACTGTGGCACCGCAAGCACGAGCTGCTCAGGCTCAAGGTGGAGTTCAGGGCCAACGACACCGTGCGCGAGTACAAATGGTACGCCAAGAAGCGCTCAACCGTCAGCCCGTCACTCGACGAGGTCTTCCGCATCTACCCCGATCGCTGAGTGTCGCTTGGACCCCCTCTAGAATGAATGCGTGTGCGTGTTTAGGGATTCCGTTTCTGACAAGAACAAGCACACTCACTACCACACACACACACACACACACACACACACACAACTATGAAACGCGACCCCGTCCTTGCGCAACTCGACTTTCTGATCAACGGTCCCGCCTCAAAAGCACCGCGTGCCGACGAGGAACCCGAATTCGAACCCGAACCCCCGCCTCCCATGCCGCCGCAACTACCTGCGCCCGACCCGGTGCTGGCGCAGCTCGACGCGCTCATCAACGGCGCGCCCTCCGCCCGAGCGACGGCGGTGGCGCCAGAGCCAGAAGAGCCGCGCGGGCCGCCCGGCATTCTGCGCGAGTACGGCGGCGTGCGCGGCTGGATGGCCATGCGTGGGTACCAGGAGGATCACTCGACGAGTCCCAAGCGCAGCACGCCCACGGGCGCCGTCGCCGTCTGAACAAACAGTCCCCCGTTTCTGGACCACGCGACCCTGCTCGGCATGCGGTACGGCTGCACGTTCTCAAAATGGCCCAGCCCCCAGCAGCCGTACGAGGTATCGATCTCGAGCACGCCCCCCGGCGACCCGGTCGTTGCGACAAAGAAGGCAAAGAACTTCCGGCCGCACGGGCTGAACACCGCGTCCATGATGGGGCTGTGCACCAACGAGTTCTTGAGCGAGACGTTGCACCCGCTGTAGCAGATGCTCCAGCCCATGGAGAGCGTGCGGTTCTTGTGTCGCAGGAACACGTTGAGCGACGGCGTGTCGCGCGCGCGGTTCATCATCACCAGGACCGTGCCGTCGGGGGAGAGCGCGATCCTGTGGTTGGGGCCGTGGGTCTCTGCGCTCAGTTCCAGGTTGGCGCACCACGCGCCATCACTGTCGATCCGCCCAAACTTGCGCGTGTTGACGTCGAAAAAGTGGAGGCGCGCAAACGACGAGACGTTGGGCCCTAACCGCGACACGACGCAGTCGATGATCGCCATGTGTCCGGCGATCGAGGCCACGGTCGTGGACTTGACAAACTCGAGGTTGAGCGTCTCCGTCCGGTGCTGCTCCCACTCGCCTCCATTGGCGCGTTGTTTGACGCGAACGAGCCGCGCCCACGTCGTGTCCGCTGCTGCTCCGTTCAGAAAGAGCAGCCACACGGCTCCGTTGTGGATCCACATCCTTTCGAGCGCGAGGGTAGCGAACACGGGCCCTTCGTCATCAGGCTGGTGATGGCGCTCGAAGTAGTGGCCCACCTCCATCGTCGCGCACTCGTGGCCGTCGTCAAAGATGCGGAGCTTGTACTGCGTGGGCATCATCGACGGCTCGCTTGCCATGAGGTGGCACACCGCGATGCGCGTGCCCTCGGCCGCGGCCCAGACCGCGTCGTTGAAGAGCCGCTCCACCGAGAAGGTGGTCTCGAACTCGTACCCGGGCTTGAACTCCTGGTTCGGCTTGGACGTGACTGCCCAGACGCGATCGGTATCGGACACAAGCAGGCCGTCGGACGTTGCGCAGAGGATGCTGGCCCCCGAGGGCGCGACCACGCCAACGTTGAGCGCCGTGCGCTGCTCGCCCATGGCAAGCGTCGCGAGCGAGTCTTGCGGAAACCTCCCCTTGAGCGGTGTCTGGCGGGATCTCCAGTTGAGATCCACGCGCTGCGTGCGGCAGCATTCGGACGTGGGGTTGGCGCAGTGCAGCACGACGCACTCCTTCATGCAGGTGTGCAGCAGGTCCTGCTCCATGCGACTCCGGATGCAGAGCTTGGCGTACTCGGTGTGCGCATACGGCCCTTGCTGCAGGTACGCGTCGGAGATGACGCAGTCGAACATCATGAGGCACCTGGCCTCGAGCACCGCCTCATTGCTGATGGCCGCGTAGACCCCGCGGCACGTGAACATGAAGTTGAGGTAGTCCTGCGCCGACTTGGCCGGGAAGCCCAGGAGCGCTGCGCAAATCGCATCGATCAATTCCGGAGGAAGCGTGCCCAACCGGCCCGAGATGGGCCTCGGCTCGAGCAAAACCTTTTGTCGCGAGACGCGCGTGTAGGCGAGTCTGCGCAGCATGATCGTTTCCTTGTGCGATGGGTTTGCCATCCTACCCGGCCAACTACGTACGAGCACGGACGAAGTTGCGCCCGACGCCATGGCGATCGGCGGCCCCGTTCCCGCCACAGTTTCTACTTTCTCGCAACACTATACCTCAGCGTTCGCTATTGCGGTGCCGCGCGCCAAAGAATAAGGGTCACAAAACGACGTTTTTGCACGATGCCCGACGTGGTCGTCATTCGCGTGCCCAAGGACGAGAGCACCGAAGCGCTGACATCGCCGCCACCGGTTCCGCCGGCTCCGCCGCCGCCGCGGCCCACGCTGCTCGCCGAGATAGTGCGGCGACTGCTCGTGCTGCCCGCTCGCACCTTTTGGGCCATCCTGCGCCGGTTCTGGCGAAAGCTCTTTGGGCCGCGGCCAAAGCCGTAAAATGCACCATTATCGCTAGCGCGGATGCGCTGTCCGTGTGTTGTTTCATGTGGTGGGCTGTTGTTGAGTAGACCTTTTCCATTACTACACGATACCATGGAGGAAGCACCACCACAACCACACCCGCCCGACTGCCCGTGCTGTCGCGTGGTGATCGATCGGCGCGGGCCAAAGCGCACGCGCGAGGACGCCGATCTCTCCACGTTTCTTCCCGAGGCGGAGGGGGAGGCGGAGGGCGAGGACGAGCAGGAGGGGGAAGGCGAGGAGCAGCCCGAATGGCAAGAGGAGGAGGAGGATGCCCTTCTCATCAACGACGCGCTCTTCAAGTCGTTCGAGACGCACGTCGAGCGCCTCGATGCCGCGCGACTCCGACGCATAGAGACGTTGTCGTTCAAGAGTGCGCTGGAGGACGACGGCAAGGAGGAAGTGAACGAGGATGCCACCTTGGACGAGATCGAAGGGCTTGGTGTGTGGATGCCCGGCGACGAGTTCCAGGGGGATGTGAATATGCGCACGTTGCAGCGTCTTTTGACGCGCGTCGACCAGCGGGGCTTTGAACGCTCGTCTCAACAGCTCGAGTTCCACGTGGCGTTCATGAAGGCCGCCGCGCGTGTGATCTACCGCGGGTCGTGGGAGACCGAGCGACCGGCCATCATGAAGCGCTACGGCTGGGAGACGAGCAACAGCGAAGTTTTAATTTCCACGCCGCGCCGCTTCGGAGTACGTGCCTACCGCGCACCCGCCCGTCGCCCACACGCGTCCCACGTGTGGCGCTGCTTGCGTGGCAGAAAACCTTCAGCATCGCCATCTTCTGTGCGTGCCTCTCGCTCGCTTTCGGGCTCGAGGTGGTTGTCTTCAGCCCAGCTAGACGTGCGTCCAGAAAATTGCTCGAGCGCATCGTCGAGTAACGCAAACGCCGCTCAAACCCCCTGGTCGCATACGGGCGCACACGGGCACCCTTCCCTCGCAGGTTTGTGCGACTGGCCGGTGGCGAGAAGCGCATCTGCGAGTACAACCAGGCGCGCCGCACCCCGCCCGCAAAGCGCCCCGCGCCCTCTGACGCCGCGCGGAGCGTGCGCAGGAGGCGTGCCGTTTAAATGCCTTCGACGGTCGTAAGAGCCTCATCCGATCGTTCCCGAGTAAGGTGGGGGTAAGTTTGCGTGCGACTCGAACCATGGGATGCTTAGCCGGGGTTTAGGGTGGTGGAGGAGGGAGAGGCGGGCGGCGCATCGGCGCGACTGGCGACGTGGCTGATGACAAGCTGCGCACCGAAGCGCGCGGCCTGCGCGTTCAACGCGTCCAAGAAGAGCGAGCCCTCGGCGTTGATGGCCTCCATGACCCACGCGCCCTCGTGCGAGACGGTGACGTGGTAGAAGTACGAGCCTTCGGGCACGACCAGGACGTGGCCCTCGTCGATGCCGAGGGCGAGGCTCAGGCACACGATCAGCTGGAGCGCGGTGACGCTCTTGCGCTCGTCCCAGAGTCCGAGGGTGATGGGCTCGGCGGCGGCGGTGGGCGGGTGCTCGCGACGGTACGGCGCGGCGCGCATGCGCGCGGCGATGCGCGAGTTCTCCAAGGCGATGAAGGGCGACTCGAGCGCGAGGAGTGCCACGAAGATGAGCACGAGCAGCAGGGCGATGAGCCCGAGCGTGCACCCGCAGTTGCGCTTGCGTGGCGTGAGGCTGGGCGGCGCGTGTTCGGGGTAGTGCACGTTGACGAGGTGGTTGTGGTTGGAGGTGGCAGCGTGAGCGGCGTGGGCGGCCGCAGTGGGTTGCATGCGCGCAGCACAGGCCACCAAAGCCTTGCACATGGTGGGCAGCCACTAGCGAGACTGCGGAGGCATGCGCGCCGCCACGGACGCGAGCGTGTCAAGCGGCGTGGTGACGGGCACAAAGTAGGGCACGTTCGGGTTGGCGTTGTCAAACTGGTACAGTGTCACGTTGTGGTGCTGCGAGAGGTAGGCGGCAAGCTCTTCCGAGAGCGGCTGCAAGCCCGCGATGTGCTTGGGCACGTTGGGAACGCCCCAGACATACACAAAGGGTGGGTTTGCTTGTGGGCCGTGCGAGGTGTTGCTGCTGCTGCGCGCGTACCAGTCCTCGACGGCCATCGCCCTCTGCTAACCAGAACTGTGGGCATTGCGTACATATTACGCCCGATTTGTCGCTAACCTCACTCTGCAACTTGTCCGCAATGTGGTGCGTGCGCTGTCGTTGCTGCTGCCATGTCCAAGGTGGAGCAGTGGATCGCGTGCGACCTGCGTTACGTGGCCGAGACCAAGCTGGGTCGCCTGACGGACGACGAGCTCGCCAAGCTGTACTTTGGGCTCAGCAAGAAGCATGGCCTCTCGCTCAACACGGTTTCGGCCGACCGGAACGTGATGATCGAGAAGCTAATGCAGCTCAAGAAGGAGATTCAGATCGCCTATGCTGCTACCGCTGCCGCAGACAGGGCGCAGTCGGCCGCCGAGGCCACGAAGGCCATCGAGCAGATCTTTGCGTCGGGCGGCGAGGAAGCGGCCGAGGCCGAGGCCGAAGTCGAGGAGGAGGCCGAGGTCGAGGCTGAGCCCGTGGAGCTCACGGAGGAGGAGCTCGCGGCCAAGCGGGACCGCGAGGAGCGCGCGGCGGCCTTCATCCAGCTCGCCGCGGCCGTCGCTGCGGAGCCCGAGCCCCTGCCACCCCCGCCCACCGAGCCGGCTGAGGACGGCGAGGTGCGGCCCGGTTCGCCCGTCACGGTGGACACGCACCACCGACTGCGCGTGTGCAGCTTCAACGCGTGCAAGATGCGCTTGGGAAGCGCCAACAAGGCGTACGCCGAGACGGCCAACTCCGGTGACAGGGAGGAGTACGAGGGCACGCACAAGGGCGCCGAGCTGGCGCAGAAGTGGCTCACGCTCGCGTCGCGCATGGCCGACTTTGACGTGATCGTGCTCCAGGAGGTGCCCGGCACGGAGAAGGTCATGAACGAGAAGGTGGAGACCTTTGCGGCGATGCTGGAGATCGCGACGGAGGAGGGCCAGTTCTGGACGGCCGTGAGCTCGCAAAAGTCGGGCAAGGACGGCAAGGTGGTCGGGCCGGGCGCCGAGGTGCACGTCTGCTTCGTCAAAAGCCCCGTCGAGTTTCGCAAGTGGAACACGCTGCGCAAGGTGGGCGCGACCGAGCTCGACTACGCGCCGCTCCAGGTGGAGCTGCACGACCCGCGCTTTGCCGACCCGGCCGACCAGAGCTTCGTGGTCACGAGCGTGCACCTGCCGCCGTCGAAGCGCGTCGACGCGCGCGACAGCCAGATCGCTGCGCTGCTGCGCAACTACGCTGCGCCCGACACGAGCGAGTACCGCATGCAGCAGCCGTTCAAGCCCAACAAGGAGAGCAAGGTCGCGCCCACGCACATCATCGCGGGGGACTTCAACACATACCCGGGGCAGGAGCAGTACAACATGCTGAGCAATGGGTTTGTTTCGAAAATACCCAAGGACGCGGCTACCACAAGCGGACACCAAAACTTTGACAACGTGCTGGTGGACACGTGCGCCAACGAGCGCCTCCTCATCGGAGGCGGCATCTTGCAGCTCAAGAACCCGCACAACGCCGCCAAGGGCGAGGTGGGACTGTCCGACCACTACCCGGTGTTCGTGGAGGTGTGCGAGGTGCAAAAGACGAAGCGCGCAGCGCCGGCTGAGGCGCCCGAGGTGCGGCGCCAGGCCTACGAGGAGGAGCCCAGCGTCGAGGAGCGCGCGGCTCTGGCAGTGATCGCGCCACCGTCCGAGGAGGCGGCCGAGGAGGCGGCCGAGGAGGAGAGCGTCGTGAGGGAGGTCGTGCACAAGGTTATGGAGGACGTCGAGCGGTCGGTGATCGAGCGGGCCGTGGAGGCCGGGGAAGAGGAGGAGGAGGAGGAGGTCGTCACACCGCCTGCGGAAGCGCCTCCGGAAGCGCCTGTCGCAGCTGCTCCGTCCACGGAGGCGCCACCTTCGCCGCCTTCACCTGCTCCCGAACCTCTTGCCGAATCTGCACGAGCTGCTTCTCCAGCTCCCGCTCAGACGCAGGAGGAAGCGAATAGGGAGCTGGATCGCGAGGTGGCGGAGGCTCTTGGCACGCATCCGGAGTCGGAGACGGGGCCGGAGTCGGGGCCGGCGACGTCTTCGGAGGACTCGTTCGTGATCGCGTGAGCGCCTTCTCGACGAGGGTAAGGGGGTGCAGCGGCCACGTGGGCACGTCGCCGTTAGGTCGGAAGTGCATCTTGTAGTAACGTTCCTGCTTGGTGTGGTGCGTAAGAGTCTGTGCCCAAAGGGGCTTGATTGCTTTCACGGTCCACTTGTCGTCCTCAAGCTCCGCGTAGATGACGTCAAAGTGCACCACCGGAGAGGGATCGAGCCGCACGCTGCCCACGATGAACACGGCCCGCTGGTGGAGCGCGCCGTCGAGCTGCGCACGCGCAAGCTTGGCCGCGTTGGCGATGACCATCGCCGCCGCCTGATTCGGCTTCCCCAGCGGGTAGTTGAGGCGTTGGAAGCCCGCGCTGAGGTTCTCGCACTCGCCCACCAGAACGGTCGACATGCCAAAGGCCGTCTTCTCAAAGAGGGTCGAGGGTGACGCCGCGAGCAGGAGGTGCAGGTAGTGCTTGGCGCCGTAGAAGAGGATCTCCCACACCCGTTGGGACAGCTTCTCGCCCTGAAGCTTCTGGCCCTCGAGGCCGCGCGCCTCGATGGGCGTCATCGGAAGCATCACGTAGTGGATCGCCGAGGCGCCCAGGTTCTCGGGCGCACGCGTGCCCTTCTGGTGCTCGGCGCACGCGACGCGCGCCATCGACATGCGCTCGGCGCGCTGCTCGCAGTCGATGGAGCAGAAGACGCACACGCCGCACACGCTGCACTTGCGGTCCGTCAGGGTGTGGCACGCCTGGCAGCAGTGGACGTCGTCCATTGGGCGCACACGTGCGCGCACTTTGCGACGTACGAGCACGCGGAGACGGCCGAGCGCGCTAACTCGGGGTCGGAATAAGCGGGCGTGTTGTGGAGCATGGTTCCGGGTCCATACAATTGGCACATACCTTTCTTTCGCCTTTTACTAAAGAAAGCTGTGTGTGGACCCGAGGAAGAATCCTCGATTCATTGTTTGTCTGTCATCAACCAATGTTGCCCAACCACTACCGCCCCCCTCTCGTGCGCGTTTTCCCCTTGCGCCCCACAGGTGAAGATGGCGCGTGCTCGTACGTCCGAGTCGTCCGAGTCGTCCGGCTCATCCGATGATGACGACGAGGAGGAAGAGCTTGCGCGGGAGTTTGAGGAGTTCTGCCTCCTTGACAAGCGCGCAGCGGTTGCAGCGGGAAGGGCTGCCAAACTCGAACGGTTCGACAAGAAAATGGATGCGCAATATAAGGAAGCGGGCGAGCGGATGGAGGAGGAGATGGAAATTCGTGCGCGGCTACGAGAGTTTGGGGTGCGCATGGAGAACCTCCCTTTCGGTTGGAAGACCGTGGTCCGCGGCAAGGGGAAGGCGCAAGAGAAGAGGGCACGCTTCATGGACCAAAGGGTGGAGGAGCAACTCCTGAGAAGGGAAGAGCACTTCGAGGCGGAGAGGGTGGCGAAGGCGTGCTTTCCGATGGCAGCGGGGTGCCACGAGGAGGAGTTGGCCAAGATGCTCACCAAGGAGGCGAAGGCGAAGGAGGAGGAGGACGAGCGCGAGAACAAGGTGCGCAAGCTCAACGGGGCCAGGCGTGCGGAGTTCCAAAACGATGTGAGCTCCGACAGCGACGAGGAGGGCCCTAACCCGTTTGACAACGGCGGCGGCAGCGACAGCGACGACGACGACGACGACGATTGCGGCGTCGACGGGGAACCGGACTGCCGTCCCGGCATTCTGGACGGGGAGGAGGATCGCCCGGAAGAGGGGGAGGCTAACGTAATGGACGGCGATTTGGGCAGCGACGATGACGACGAGGACGGTGCAGACGCCGCAGTCGGCGACCAAAAGAACTAGTTGTAGCGCACACGTTTGTGCTCGTACGTGCGCGCAACCAATGCAAACAAACCAGTGGCTCACGGCCTTGCGGCTCGCCGCTTACCACGATCCCGACAGCGTCATCGATAGCATTGTCCCGGAGGAGGCCGCCCAGCGGATGTGGAACCAATGGAGACTTTACTTTGTGCGAGAGCAGCCCATCGTTGTCGATGACCGCCGGTGGTATCCCTATACCAGCACCGTCCACATTCATTCTACGCTTTCTGTTCCGCTTCGGCACCCGGGTGCGCCGCGGCACCGCCTGCGGGGCGAGGCCCTCGAGGAGTCCGAGACCACCACGAGCAGGGCGCACGAAATGGCCGTGGCTGGCCTTTTTTCCCAGCCTTACCTCCGGGCGACGCGCAACGCCTTCGCGGACGTCTGGCAGCGCACGCATGCCTCCGACGAGAAGAAGGCGCGGAGGGAGGTGAACCGCGCCGTGGAGCAGGACGAGCGTCCCGCGCGCATGCAGCGCGACGCCGCGCGCAAGGCGCAGCAGCGGCGCGCGCGGCGTGGCCACTAGTGTGACCTCGAGTGCGGGTGGGCGGGTAGGCACGGGTGTTTTTGAAAAGTTTAAAAAAACTTCAAGGTTGCACACTAGCGTTTCTTCCGGGCGGACATTTTGGCACGATGGGGCGCGATCAAAGCGAAAGAATAGGGACCCTACCCACTTTTTGTAGACCAATTCGTGACCACAGGCCGTGACCACAGAAGCTGTGGTCACAGCACAAGTTCTATGGTCACACGAAAATGTAAGAATAGGGACCCTGCGCACGTCGGTAGGGTCCCTATTCTTCAGTTTGATTTTGCGTGGTCCCTGCGTGAAGTCGCTGGCCACGCAAGAATAGGGACCCTAC
>Ga0115013_10000850_pt1 | contig 18075 bp, 10 predicted proteins | sample SouAtlMetagenome_2_FD_88686 | JGI IMG/M metagenome (GOLD analysis project Ga0115013, IMG submission 88686) | Marine eukaryotic phytoplankton communities from Atlantic Ocean - South Atlantic ANT15 Metagenome | ecosystem: Environmental > Aquatic > Marine > Oceanic | place: South Atlantic Ocean...
AAGGACATTGAGCATACTCGCTTTCGAAAGAAGCTTCAGAAGACCGTCTACGCCTTTCCTATCTTTCACAGATAGACCCATGAATGGCTCGATTCTGTTGTTTTTATTCAATGGCTTCGAAGGCACCCGAATCGAAGTCGACCCGTCTACTCTCCCGCCGCGATTCACAGTGACTACGAGATTGACCCTGTGCCCCGCCTTCTCAGGCAGCCATATGCCCCACTCGGAACCATCGGGCTCGACCATTCCCCATTCGTAAGTCCCTTCGGATATCGGCTGAGAGTAGGTCCATATGCCATCTCCTTCCTTCTCCATGGGGATCAAAACCCAGTCGTTGAATGATCCCTTGATATGTGGCATACTGAGCCTTTTTGACTCATCGTACAATACAAATGAGACATCAGCCATCGACATTCTTGATGGGGTCATCGTGAACTTGCTCGTTATCTTTTTTTTATCAATGTCCTTATTGGATAACTGGCATCACATTCCGAATGTTTCGTAGATATTCTCGTATTCTCGAATCATGCGTTGTCCTGTGAATGCAGACCCTGCGACGATAGCCGATCTCATCAAGGATAACCATCTATCCCTACTTGATTTCCATGCGGGCAAAACCTCGTCCTCCAGTAGATCGTAGAGTGCGTTTGCATCTCTGTCATCATCCCTGGATTCTTCCTTGTTTCCAATTCCCCACCCATTCACTCCGTGATTACAGGCTTCAGGCCACCATCCGTCAAGGATGGAAAGGTTCGGCACACCATTCATGACCGCTTTCATCCCCGAAGTGCCACTTGCTTCCATGGGCCTTACTGGCGTATTGAGCCAAATGTCGACCCCGCTGGTCATCGCTAGTCCGGTTGCCATGGAATAGTCTTCCAGGAAAGCAACAGGGATATCCTCGAGTTTGTGCGAGGCATCGAATATCTCCTTGATCAGAGCCTTGCCCCCCTCGTCTCTAGGATGAGCCTTGCCTGAGAAGACGAACTGAATCCGGCCCGAACCTATCTCATTGAGCCTCGAAATATCTCTGAACACCAGCGAAGCGCGCTTGTAGGTCGCAAAACGCCTTGCAAAACCTATGGTGAGCCTATTCCCATCAAAATCCACGCCGGTCATCGATCTGACAAGCTCACGCAAGACTGCGCGTGACTCTGACCGTGCACGTTCAAGTCCAGTTTCGCTGAGCACCCCGGCTTCAAGCAGAGCATCCCCGTCCGACCTCCAACCTGGCAACTCTTCGTCGTAGAGGCGTGCCATCGTCGGCGATATCCATGTCGGATGATGAACTCCATTGGTAATTGGCAAGATGTCAACTCCGGGGAACATCCCAGATGCAACTCCCGCATTCAGAATGGAGACAGCATTCACTTTGCCCGCCATGCCGATTCCTAGGTGACTCATCGAGCATTGATTCCCATCAGTTGCTACTTTCTTCTCGTCGGGCCCTATGAGGTCTTGAACAACGCTCTCAACAAGTCCCCACTCAAAGCGGTCATGTCCTGCAGCGACAGGGGTGTGGGTCGTAAACAGAGTTCTCGATGAGACTTCTTCCCTGCTCCATCCTTGACGCATCATCTCAAGGGCAGCCATGGAGCAATGTCCCTCATTCAGATGCAAGCCCTTCAGAGGCCAGTGGCCTAGTATTTTGAGCGCCCTTATCCCCCCTACTCCAAGGAGATACTCTTGACGCACACGCATCTCGTCACCTCCTGCATAAAGTCGATCAGACAGGCTGATGTGCCTCTCACTGTTGCTGGTATGACGGGTATCGAGGAAGTATACAGGCACCTCGTGGCCGCCAGGGCCGTGAATTACCGTCTTCCAGATCTTAGAATTGAGCTTCGACCCGTCCAGGGGTATGGATAATTCCAGGCCGGTATCCTCGAGGTGCTTATTAGGGTCCAAATCAGGATATGTCTCGGTTTGATTGCCCTTGTCATCCAGGTGTTGCCTGCCATATCCCTCTCGATATAGCAGCGTCACTGCTGCGATGTCCATGCCTTCGTCTGCAGCAGACTTCAGATGATCGCCTGCTAGAACTCCCAAGCCACCGGAGTATGTGTGCAACTCGCTGTATAGGCCTATTTCGGCACTTAGATAGGCAATCAAAAACAACCCTCCGTCTAATCTTCTATCTCAGCGTCCGAATGCCCATCTTCCATATCGTCGGAGGATGGCCTTCTCGTGCCTTGTAAGACAAGGATCGCCGCGGCTAGGGCGATGACTACCAAAATTAAGGGGGTGATCAATGAATTTGTTTCTGAACCCTGGTCGTCTTCGCCCGTATCCGTGCCATTCCCATTCTGTGTGCCATTGTTTACTTGCGTGTCTGATATGGTGCCAGATTCGATTAGAAGCATGGAAGCGACATTTCCAGCTACATCCGCGGCATGTAGTGTCACTGTGTGATTGCTCGCCGGTACAGCCAGAGAGTAGCGATGGACTTGTTCTGTTGGATAATCCGACTCATCGCCAATATCAGCAGACGAACAAGATACGCTCGTACATACCTCGACGAGTATAGAAGATGGCTCAGTTGTGAAGAAGGTCAAGTGGTAAGCACCATCATCGACTTCGTACTCAGCGCCCAGTATCTCAGGAGCTTCGGTATCAATCTCTTCAGAGGTAGTGAATGATGCGCTAACACTCACATCGTCCGCACTGATTGTTACGGTGTATTCTTCCCCCGGGCTCATGCCTGAAATGACGTATACGTGGTCCGAGCTGGATGATGCCCACGACTCGCCCATAACCTCGCCGCCGTCACCGATTACACGAACATCCATCTGACCGGATTTTGCAGAGGACCATGTCAACAATGCAGAGTTACCAGTCACTTCGCTTACGGTCAATCCGTATACCTGCTGTTCGATGGGAGGCAGTTCAAGGCCATGGAGTTCGGCATAGGTCATCGTGTTGACGTCATACGAGTTTAGCATGGCCGCTTGGTCTACACTTTCGGGTAGGAGCACGTCCCAGATGGTTGAGTGGTATTTCTGCAAGTTAGTCGGATTCGCAGGCGCGCCTCCTCCAGCAACCCACGTAGAGGCCGTTTCATCGACAGCACGGAGCTTCCCCTCGCCATACCCGTCTTGGCTGCCCACTACTATGATGAATCTAGATGTGGCAAGATCCCCTCCGATTATCGATTTCGAGATCGTCGCGACAATCGTATTTGTTTCTGGATTCGCCTGAGCCTCTATGCCCGTGGTTATCCGTGTCGATGATTCGTGAGTCATGCCATAGACCGGCCCCGCCTCGCCCACAAGCATGACTGCAGACTCCCAACCCCATTCCGGGGATGTCTTTGCGTATGTGCCTGGCAACAAGTCCTGATTGCCACCTGGCGCTGAATCCACATAGATCTGGATATTTGCATGGGACCACCCCCACATCATATTCCAGTTATTGGTAATCTCAGCCATCGTGAATGTGAATCTCACATTCCATGCACTCTGTTCGATCATCGCATGCTCAAGATCGAACAGACCCGCTCCAGGTGCAAAATCCCCTGCCAGCGGGTACGTGTAGTCGCCATCCCCCGTCTCATCGCCAGCCGGGTCTTGCATGTCGAGAATTTTGACCCACGACTCTAGATTAGGCATAGAAATCTGCATCGGTGGCGATGGTGCCAATTCGATATCCGCCCCTCCTCCAGCGGCTCTACTTTGGTATACGCTGCTAACGATGCGAAGTCTGGTGAAACCATTCGGCTCCAAATCAGCAGTAGACCATGGTATCTCTACCTCGAAGACCTCATCAGCTACAATCAGCCCCAACGCCCCCTGTGACTCAATTGACCATTCTTCGTTACCCTGTGATTGGAATGTGTTGTACGTCATACGCCCATCGTTTCGGAGCTGATTGAAATCGAACCACAGCATCTTCGTAGTTGGCATGTTCAAAGGTTCCATCCCGTAGTACGTGTGGAAGTTTGCCTGAGCGACATTGTTGTCAACTGCATTGGGCGCCATGAGATAAATTTGGATGTGGGGTGTTCCGCCTTCGTATGAATCTGGATCCAGGTATGAATCGATATCTCCCACGCCTATCTTCAGGTGTATGCTGCCCGTATCATGGCCTATCTCTATGCTTGTTATGTCAGTCGCATCACCACCGCTGCCTACATCGTATTCGGCAGCAGAGTTCCATTCTCCCGGGAATGATAGGCCATCGTAGAATGGCTCCATCAAGCCACCTGATGGCCTTGTTGGCGTGGCTACGTTTCCGGAGAGGTCTAGAAGATCCGGGGGTAGCTCCACGCCCAGACTCTCGTATATGGTTCTGAGATGGGTCCTGAAGAGTGCATCGAACTGCGAATCATCTCCGGAGTCTTGGTCTGCACCGTACCACCAGAACCAATCACTCCCCTGAGCAGCCATTAGAGCATGCTTAGCGGCTGGAAGACCAGGATTGTCCGGCTGATCATTCAGGACCTGCATGTATGCATCTCTTGCAGCCACCAAGCGATGCCATCCAATCGACTCCTCTTCCTCGCCCGCCCAAGTGGACAAGTCCCCTTGAATCCATGAGCCCGTAGCAAGCTCTTCCAATCTCGGAAGTTGAGCCGTTCCTTTCTCTTCGAGATACTGTCCCGGGGTCATGGTTCTGATTGTCGGATGATCCTGCAGTGCATCGAACCATTCGTGAAGGAATTCCCTGCCATTGTCGCTAGAACCGAAACCGCTCATGAAAAGCCAATTCTCGCCATCAGCGGCTACTGTTAGTAAGTGGTCCTCTGGATTCCCTCCAGCATTTATGATGTCACTTCTCCTGCTCTCCACCTGCGAGATGAAATCGGCTACAGCATCTTCCACATCCATGTCTCCATACGTGAATGCAATCCTGTCAGATATCCCCGTCTCCCTAAACACCATCATCATCTCTTGCCCTCCTGATTCAACCATCCAAGGGGACGTGATGTCCATGGTAGAGGCGTCAGATGGATTCCCTCCGCCCAACTTGACAGACTGGGACAGAACTTGCTTGTCGCTAACAGCCCACTGTATGCCGTTATCTGCCATCGGTGCGATTACCGCCTGTGAGACCGCTTGTTCGGAGGGCCACATGCCGCTAGGTCTGATTCCCGTGCTGGCCTCGAAAAGATCCAGTCCTTCCGAGACTTGATTCTCCACATCAGATATCCATGCATCCTTCTCAACTGGTATCCCGTCTTCCATAGTCCAGCCTGGCATGGCTAGGAGTGGCATAATCGGATGGTATTTCGGAGTCGTTGTCAGCTCCACTTGTGATGTATTAGCTAGATTTGAGTACAATGGCATAACATTGAGCATCTGTTCGCTCTGATATGAAAGAACTGTCTCAAGATCATTCATGGTGTATGGCGCTTGTTTCTCAAATATCGATTGCATTTCGGCACTTGCAGCAGTTTCTGCTAGCAGGTAATCATAATCGCCCATTACCAATGGACCAGAGTTCTGGAAGAGATGGAATAGGACTGTGGCGTCAAGGAGGTGCTGAGGGTGGAATATGACTGACGATTTAGGCCCACGCGAATCACCAGGAGCGGCTTGATACGCCCTAACGAATGAAGGATCACTGTTGTCTCTCCCATCTTTGAGGGCCCCGAATGAACTGCTAGCTGGCTCCATCCACCCCAATTCCGGGTGCTCTCCATCGACGTCATACACCCATGGTTGAATCCTGAAGTATTCGAACATCATTTGCGCGAGTTCCCATTCACTCAGATCAGTCGGATAGCCTGTCGCATACCCTTCTCCGTCTGTAACCCAATTTGATTTTGCAAGAGCCAGATGCAAATCCATGGTGCTGGGGTCGCTGTAATCCTCAAGCTGCTCTATCAACGAGGGGACGATGTTGTAGGTCACGTTCGTGCCAGGGTACATTCCCAGGATGCCCGGGCTGTCTATGTACTCATGACTGCCATGCACTCTGACCCATGGTAATTCATAAAATCCTGATTCTATATTCTTGTAATATGGTTGATGCATGTGTAGTATTATTGCTAGATTGATAGCACCGTGATCTTCCGTATCAGCCGTATCAGCAGACGCTGGAATCACCCCTCCAAGGGGTACAGACACCATAATTGCCACAAGAGCAAAGCCCACGAATCTTCTTTCTCGATAATCCCCGACTGACCCATACATCTCCATCACGCCTGTACCATAGGATGCTAGTAAGAGCATATAGGTTTCAATCTCGCACTATAGAATTGTTAGTGCCTCCAAAGGGCAAACATCCCATTTATCTGCTGGCTTCACTACGAAAGTAGAGTGAGAGCCGCTGGAATCCTGCTTCCAATCCAGTCCATCCCAAGGGGCGACGCGCCAGGCAGCCTCAGGGAGGCCAGCATCCGCGCGATAGATGCATTCGCCTCTTTCGGCATCGGTGTATGGCAAATACTTCCTCTGAACCCCCCAGATTTCGTAGGGTCCCCATATGCAAGCCCTTCTGCATTTGCCATGGACCCGGAATTATTGCATGACCTCGCAGGAGATGTTAGGGACCCATCCAGATATGATTTGGATGCATGGCTCGAAAACTCAGGGTGGGCAGACTCATGGGCATTATTCAGGATACTGAAGTCAATCGACCCAAGGAGCTGGGTGAAATGGGGCTCATGGTCAAACCCCGCGGGTCGAGACCTCGACCGTCTCAGATCAGACAATGAAGAGCACTACTGGCGTGAAATTACCATACAGTGGAAACTTGAGTATGCTATGAGATCAATCGAGAACCATGCACGTGAGAATGGCATACTGATGCTTGGCGATATCCCGCTCTACGTGGCGCATGACTCTGCAGACATCTGGCACAGCAAGGAACTATTCAACATAGGGCCGAATGGAGAGCCACTTGAGCGTTCAGGCGCCCCTCCTGATTCATTCAATCCTCTTGGCCAACTCTGGGGTAACCCCACATATGCGTGGTCGGCACATCAGAAATCCGGCTACGCGTGGTGGAAGAAAAGAGTCGAGACAGCTTCACGCAGGACACCAGGGATTCGTATAGACCATTTCATCGGACTTGCCGAATACTGGGCAATACCGCCTGAGGCTGAGGATGCACGCGGAGGCCGATGGGCGGAGGGCCCAGGAGCGTCACTAATGGATGCGATAATCGACTCCTCGGATTTTCTAATTGCTGAGGACCTGGGGATGGCTGGTGATGCGGCAATCAGGCTGAGAGATGCCTACAACTTGCATGGGATGTCAATACTTCAGTTCGGATGGGGTCACGACGCTCCGCCGCATCATCTCGATCACATCCCTGAGAGGGTGGTTGCATACACGGGTACGCACGATAACGATACTTTTGCAGGATGGTATTCGAAGATCGGCCCAGATGACAGAAGAAGGGTCAGGGCGTCCCTCGGCTGCAATTCTGCGGACGTACCAATGGAGGCGGTGAAGAGGCTCATTTCATCTAAAGCGGATATTGTAGTCATACCCCTGCAGGACGTTTTGGGGCTCGGCAGCTCTGCAAGGATCAACACCCCGGGGCTAGTCAGCAAGAGAAATTGGTCGTGGATGGCTCCCGAGCATTGGGAATCCCACCGTTCATGGGCATGGCTTTCCGAATCGGTGAAATCCTCTGGCCGTCTGCCATGGTACAATGGCCGAGAATCTAGTCATGGGCATTGATATCGGCGGCTCTTCCGTAAAAGGGGGAATTGTCGATGTCAATGCTGGGCGTGTCATTGGCCAAAGATGCACCATTGAGCATCAACCTCTGCCACGACTTGCAAGAATAACTGAGTCCATAAGGACCATCATCCATGAGGCTCAATACGAGGGCACAGAGATAGGAGTGGGTTTCCCTGGGGTGGTATCCGATTACGAGGTGATCAATGGCCCTAACATGGGCGATGACATCAGGCACGGATCCCTCGTCGACTCATTATCCGGAAACGGGCTGTCATCCACATTGCTGAATGACGCCGACTCAGCCCTCTACCATGCAATCCGGAATCACAAGAAATACTCGGGAACGGAAACAATCCTCCTCGTAACAATAGGGACTTCCCTCGGTACAGCCGTATCGCAAGGAGGACGCCTACTCAGGAATATCGAGCTTGGCAGACTGTTGAATGAGAATGGCACCCACATAGATCAGACGGCGAGTGTAAGGGCTCTAAGGGAGAATGGCATGGATATGAGTAGTTGGGCGAACAACCTCTCATCAGCCATCAAGAGAATAGCCTCATGCGTATCCCCTGAAATCATACTTCTCGGCGGAGGAATCACCGAGGAACCAGACTCTTGGTTCGGTATGGTCGATGTAGGGCAGATTGTAAAATTGGCACCGGATTCCAACCATGCTGGGCTCATAGGGGCAGCATGCTGGCACCACGACTCCAAAAATGGCGCACTGGGAATAAGTCCTGTTTAAATGGGAAAAATCACACTAACATAATGTTACCAATTGAGTTAATATTGTACCAAGTTGCCCCAAACGCATGGACAACAAAATTCTGTCCCTCTTGCTAAGCATGCTGATGGTCTCTATGGCCGCTGCAGGATGTCTCGGCGGAGATGATGATGACACGACAACGACCGACGTAGACGGCTGCACGGATAGCACCGCTACGAATTACAACCCCGATGCGACGGTGGACGACGGTACATGCGCATTCCCGCCAGTGGCAGGATGCATGGACTCAGAGGCCAGCAACTATGACGCAGCAGCAGTCGAAGAAGACGGCTCATGCACATACAGTCTGACTGTATGGCACTCATACGCGCTAGACTCGACTGAGGAGGAGGCATTCAACAACGTCATAGCGGCGTTCGAGGCTTCACATGCCAATTACGACCTCGACGTGCAATACGTGCCATTCGATGATCTGAAGCCGCAGTACGTCACTGCAGCACAGGCCGGCGAGGCGCCAGACGTATTCCGACTTCAGAACGATGCATTGGGAGAAGTCGCTGCCAACAACGTCGGCGGCGTTTCCATAATCGAGGACCTTGCTCCTTACATGACTCCAGCAGAGCTGGCAGCATATGGGACGTCGATGTCAGGTGTCACAGTTAACGGAGAGATACTCGGGCTACCACAGTCCGGAGACTCCCTAGCACTGTACTACAACAAGGACGTACTCGACACCGTTGGTGTTGATTACGGTAACATCAGCAACTGGACTTTCACCGAGTTCTACACCGCTGCTGTCACTGTAAGCATGGCCTCTGAGAATCACTGGGGCCTGTGCTTCCCTTACAAGGCTGCATACCAGTTCTGGCCATGGCTGACCGGCTACGGCGGATCGATCTTCGATGACTCCGGCAACCCCACAATAAACAGCGCTAGCACCGTCTCGGCGATCCAGACGATCCAGTTGGCTCTCTACGGACAGCCAGCAGGCGGCACAGGGGTCCTGCCCGATGGCAGCTCACCAGCCGTTCTCAAGGCCGGCTGCGACTGGGGCAACATGGAAGACATGTTCAAGGATAACGAAGTAGCCTTCATCATCCAAGGACCATGGGCGTATGGCGGCATCGAGGCTTCCAACGTTAACTTCGGCCACACAGTGATGCCGCTCTCTGTACTTGAGATTCCATTCAGTCCATTCGTGGGCATGAAGGGATGGTCTGTATCGTCCGGCTCGGACTCCAAGGCCGCCGCAGTGACTCTGACGAAGTACCTCTCAGGATATGACAGCCAGGTTGAATTCGCAAAGACCGCGAAACTCCTCCCGGTCATGTCCTCCGTGCTAGATCACCCAGATGTGGCCAGCGACTCCGTAGTCGCGGGCTTCGGCGCTCAGATGGCCAGAGGCTTCGGCGCCCCTGCATATGCAGCCATGGGATCCGTATGGGGCCCTGTGGACTCAATGCTCGCAGATGTCTTCGACAACGGGATGGCTCCAGCTGACGCAGCTCGAAAGGCGCAGGCCGCCATAGAGAAGGCACTCGGAATACCATTGACGGTCGATGACGACGCCGATGACGATGGGTTCTCCATCGACGGCGCTGATGCAGATTGCAACGACAATGACGCCACTGTCTACCCTGGTGCCGACGACCCAGAGGGCGATGGCATTGACCAGAACTGTGACGGCGTCGATGGTGTCGATGTTTCAGTCACCGTGACTCTGATGGTTCACACGGATGACAGCTCTGTCACTGCTGTGAGCTTCAAGGGAGCATACGGCGGCTGGGCTCTAGAGTCAGGCACTCAGGACGGCATGATGTGGACTCTGGAGATAACCACGAACCCAGGTACCTACGAGTGGGGTGCAGAAGATCAGGGAGCCAGCTGGCTCGGCACCCACTGCGAGGATGTAGATGGGACCACTTCTGATGATGGAAGCAACTGCGAGTTCACCGTGGCAGCCGATGGCACGGTAACAGGGCAGACAAAGCTCCACTACATGGCAGCAATGTAAGTCGGTTAAGCAATCAGATAAAACTGAGGTAAAACGCAACAAGGAGTGAGGGCGATGAGGGGTCGGACGGCGGGAATAACCGCCGCTACCCTTCTCGCTCTCCTCCTACTATCTTCTACTACAGCTCAGGCTACTCCACTCCCTGTCTCTGAGGTATCCATAGATGGCGATGTGGATCTGAACAATAGGGTCAGATACGCCTTCCAGACAGTGCCTGATTCTGCGAAGTACGATATCTACTACAGCGATGAGTCGTTCAACAATCTGACAGAGATAGTCCCTACGGCTTCTTCAGTTGTCGGTTTCCCTGATGCATGGATATTCGTCTCTGAAGATCCGGCTGACGACCCCTCGATACAAGAGACTCTCAAGTTCTTCCGATGCTGGTGGTCCTTGACGACCATCCCCGAGGATCTCGCCACAGATTTCCAGATCGAGGAGGATTGGTTTGAGCCGACCTTTTCAACAGGCATGCCGGTGATACCTCCCGGTGCGATATCTGTTGTCTGCGATTTACCCGGGATAGTCCGGGGCCAGGAGGTATATGTGGCGACAGTGGCAATCGGCGAAGACGGCTCATCGGCAGAAGAAGGCCTCGCAGTCCTATCGGCGATAACTACCGCTGAGTCTGAAAGGCCGCCTGATCCAGATATGACTCCAGTCTACATCGCTATCGGAGTCATCGTAGGGGGTCTTTGCCTCACGGCTCTAGTGCTCTACTTCCTTTCCCCAAGTCGACGAGAGAGAAGTGGCTACCTATTCATATTGCCTGCAATTCTGCTCTTGGCCACACTCACATTCTACCCAGTTGGCTATGGCATCTATCTCTCATTCACGGACGAATCTGCTGAAAATTACGGTGAAGGGGAATTCGTCGGCCTAGACAACTATGAGCTCCTATTCTCGGATGAGAGGGATTACGACGGCGATGGCGACCCTGGTTTCTGGCGTACATTCACGTTCACCCTCATTTGGACCTTCGGCTGCGTGATTATGCATATGCTGCTGGGCGTTCTTTTCGCCATGCTTCTTGAAAGCGGCATAATTGGGAAGGTCGCTTGGCGTACGATACTCCTGATTCCATGGGCTGTGCCAGGATATATCTCGGTGATAATGTGGAGAGGAATGCTCAACAGGTTCGGTTGGGTCAATGGGATCCTCACTTCTGATATTGACTATCTGGGGCTTGATAGCTGGGCTAAATTCTCCGTCATATTCGTCAATATCTGGATGGGTTTCTCCTTCATGACGATGACTACGTCTGGAGCATTGGCAGGCATTCCCAGAGATATGTACGAGGCAGCCAATATAGACGGTGTCGGACGATATCATCGTTTCAGACACCTCACGCTACCGCAACTAATGCCCGCACTGGTTCCTCTTTCCCTGCTGGGTATGATCTGGACCTTCAATCTCTTTCATGTCATCTTCCTGATGACTGGCGGTGGCCCAGATAGGTTCTATGGGGAGCCCGGTGTCACAGACATACTCGTCACTTTCGTGTACGATGTCGCATTCATAGACGGCGAGTACGGACTAGGGGCAGCATGGTCAGTCATAATTTTCCTGATGCTCATCGTCTTTAGTACAGCATATCTCTTAGTGACAAAGGCTGGCGAGGTGGACGGATGAAAGACAATCTCGCTGTTCGTTGGTGGACTCCCGTCAGTCTCCGTGCCGTCGTATCATTCGGATGGATAAGCCTCATGATAGCACTCTTCATGTGTGCAGTATCTTGGATGAGGGGGGATGATTCCGGACTAACAACCGCATTCATGGTGGTAATCGCGAATTCGGTCATTGTCTTCATACTCCCCGAGGACGTCCCTGCCCGTCCAGTACCTGAGAAATTCGCACTCTTCCTCGTATCGGGCGTCTCTATGACTGTTCTTTCACTCTCGTACATTCTCCACAGAGCCGACTCTTCCGTCGGTCTAACCTTGGTCGACTATTGGACTGCTGCGCCCTCCATGCTGGTCGGTGCAGCTGCAGTCATCGCTGCATCTCGGTCTTCAAGGTGGTTCATGGGTAAAGCATCAACTGAAGAGGCCCTAAATGGTCTTGCAAGATCGAGGAGGCATTCAGGCGCAATAATTCAGACTGCCAAGCAAATCGTGCTGATCCATTTGGGAATATTCGCAATACTTCCACCGCTGTGGACAGTCATGCTATCTCTGTCCCCTGGAAATTCTCTGAGTATGGATTTCAGTATCTCGACCGCCACTCTAGAGCATTATGAGAAGATGTGGGGGTCCGAGAGATTCTGGGGGTGGTTTTGGAACTCGATCATAGTCTCGGTCGCGACCACAATCTTCGGTTTAACAATCGCATTCCCTGCCGCATATGGTTTCTCGAGATATCGATTCTATGGACGAAAAATAGGCCTGTTCATGTTTTTGATCGTCCAGATGTTTCCCGGTGCGCTGATCCTCGTCCCGTATTTCATCGTCATGAAGGGGCTCGGACTCCTCAACACGTACGCCGGGCTCGTCGTTGCCTACTCTGTAACCGCCCTCCCACTCTGTGTCTGGCTGATGAAGGGATTCTTCGACACCATACCAAGGGAGCTCGAAGAAGCAGCCAGAGTAGATGGCTGCTCGCAGATGCAGATATTCTCTCGAATAATATTCCCGCTGTCTCTTCCGGCCGTAGCCGTTACCTGTCTCTTCTCTTTCCTCGCCGCATGGAACGAGTATCTCCTTGCATTGACTTTCCTGTCGGATACAGACAGATACACGCTGCCCGTGGGCCTCGCCTCCATGGTATCTTCAGCCCAGGCTGGCGATTCTTATTGGGGCGATTTCGCCGCAGCCTCGATTCTGATAAGTATCCCCGTAGTGCTCTTATTCATCACATTCCAGAGATATCTCGTCGACGGTATGGTCGCGGGTGCAGTGAAGGGGTGATTGTGTATGGCAGAAGTGGGATTCGACGGTGTGTGGAAAGAATATGATAGCGATAGCGTGGCAGTCAAGGATTTGACGATTCATGTTGAAACCGGGGAGTTCGTAGTTCTAGTCGGCCCGTCTGGATGCGGTAAGACGACATCCTTGAGAATGCTCGCCGGCCTTGAAGAAATCACTGAAGGAACCATATCGATTGACGGGGTTGTTGTGAATGACCTTCCCCCGAAGGCCAGAGGTATTGGAATGGTATTCCAGTCATATGCTCTGTACCCCCACATGAATGTAGAGCGAAACCTCTCCTTCGGCCTCAGAATGCAAAAAGGCGCCGAACGTCTTGGTAAGGAAGAGATAGACAGCAGAGTCTCAGATGCAGCCGAACTACTGGGCTTGACAGAATATCTTGATCGCCTCCCGAAGAACCTCTCTGGCGGGCAGAGGCAACGTGTAGCATTGGGAAGGGCACTGGTCAGACAGCCCGAGGTACTTCTAATGGACGAGCCACTGTCAAATCTAGATGCGAAGCTCAGAAATCAGATGCGAATAGAGCTACGTCGCCTTCACGAGGAGCTGGGAACAACTACGATTTACGTAACCCACGATCAAGTCGAGGCGATGACCCTTGCAGATCGAATAGTCATAATGAACGAAGGGAGAATGCAGCAGTTCTCGACTCCTCTTGAGGCATATCACCATCCATCAAACACTTTTGTCGCATCATTCCTAGGCACCCCTCCAATGAATCTAGTTGAAGGAAATATGTCTGATGGAGCCTTCTTGGCTACAGGTGCGGATGTCGGAGAAAAACCATTCACGATGAAAATGCCATCGCATTACTCTTCATATGAGGGCGATTGCACTCTCGGCTTCCGCCCAGAGAACACCGCATTAAAAATCGGGGATAAGGATGGAAATTTCAAAATCGCCGGTTTCGAGTCACTGGGATCCGAGACAATCGTCCATCTAGATCATGGAAGCATCAGGATTTCTGCAGTATGGCACAGACCTGGGCCTGAGGCAAATCGTCAGATAATGGATAGAACATCTAATGTCGGAGTAGAGATCGACGAATCCGACATTAGGCTATTCGACTCTGAAGGCAATGCCGTAAACGGGGCATGAGGGAGACTCATGGGCCATGATCGCTGGGATTCAGCGGTTGTTTACCAGATCTATTGGCGCTCTTTCATGGATTCCAATCAAGATGGAATTGGTGATATCGAAGGTTTGAGATCGCGTATCGACCACATACACCAACTCGGTATCGACGCCATCTGGCTAAATCCAACATACCCCTCGCCTCAAGGGGACCACGGCTACGATGTCTCAGATTATTTTGACGTTGAACCAATGTTCGGCTCGTTAGAAGAATTCGATCGAATGGTTGATGATTTCCACCAACGAGGGATAATGGTCCTCATGGACATAGTTCCAAACCATGTTTCATCTCAGCATGAATGGTTTCAGTCGGCATTGAGCGAAGGTGCTGGAAATCCAGGTGAAGAGCGTTTCATCATCAGGGAGGGCACTGGCCCGGGAGGGGTCAATCCGCCTAACGATTGGGTCAGCATTTTCGGTGGCCCGTCATGGTCCCCATTCCCCTCATCAGGGAGACCCCTGCAGAGATGGTACCTCCATATGTTTGATCCGTGCCAACCTGACTTGAATTGGCATCACACGGATGTGCATGAGAGATTTGAGAATATACTCAGGTTTTGGCTTGACAGGGGTATAGATGGATTCAGGATTGACGTGGCGCACGGACTCTTCAAGGCACCTGGATTGCCCAATCGATCCGGATTCGGTGACAATTGGTCGGCTTGCTGGGATCAGCCAGAAGTTCACGATATTTATCGGAAATGGAGGGAAATTGTAGACGAATATGAACCCAGCAGGTTCCTCATCGGCGAGATACATACGGCAACACGGGAACGCCTCCTAGAGTATCTCCGAGCCGACCAACTCCATGCTGCTTTTGATTTCTCATTCCTTCACCAAGATTGGTCTAGCGATGGATTCAGAGATAGAATAGGTGCCAATCTTGACTTATGGAAAGACACAGGATGCCTCCCAGTATGGACTCTATCCAATCACGATGAAATCAGACATTGGTCACGTTATGCGCCCCTACTTGCGGACGGACTCCCAGATGGCCAAGTAGCGAGTATCCGTTACAAATCTCTTCTTGCTCTAATTATGGCATTGCCTGGGAGAATATTTCTCTACAATGGAGAAGAACTAGCCCTCCCTCAGGCCGATGTTCCAGATGAAGATAGACAGGATCCAGCATTCTTCCGCCAAACGCCAGAATCGAGCTATAAGGGCAGGGACGGATGCAGAGTTCCTATGCCGTGGGATGCAGACTCGCCAAATGCTGGATTCACCAATTCCAAGCCATGGCTTCCGATGCCCGAAGGGTGGCATGATTATTCAGTATCAATCCAGCATGACAATCCCAACTCTATGCTGAATTACTACCGTAGCATGATTCAACATAGGAGAACTGAAAATTGGATGAAATCTGATTCTATTGTTGAGGTCGAATCATCATCTGGCATACTTTCGTTTGTCAAGAAAAGTGAAAATAAACGGGTCAGAGTGTTGATGAATTTCAGCGATTCAGATTTTCGTTTTGATAATGGTAATGCTATCATGAGAACATCGGATTCAGATATATCGGACCCATTTTTGAGACCCGGAGAACTTGCATACGTTGAGATTTAGCGAGATAATAATAATCTCAAAATCAATCTTCCATGAATGGATATGTCCAATCATGTGGCGTTTTCAAGGTTCTCTTTATGGATCGGGGCGATATCCATCTTAGCAGATTCAATGGCCCGCCTGCTTTGTCGTTCGTGCCGCTAGCCCTGGCGCCCCCGAACGGCTGTTGAGCCACAACTGCGCCAGTTGGCTTGTCATTAATGTAGAAGTTGCCCGCGGAGAATCTGAGTCTTTTGAGCGCAATATCCACATGCTCCTCATTTGAAGCAAAAATCGACCCCGTCAATGCATACGGAGAGCCCGTATCACATGTTTCGAGAATATCCAAGAATCGATCATCGTCATACACATTCACAGTAAGGACTGGACCAAATATCTCTTCGACCATGGTTTCCGATCGAGGGTCCTCCGTTACGATGATGGTTGGTTCGATAAACCACCCAGTGCTATCGTCTGAACCCCCTCCAACGAACACATCGCAAGTCTTCCTATCTCGAGCTCTATCGATGTACCCTGAAATCTTATCAAAGGCTCGTTGATCGATAACCGCAGTCATGAAATTCGTGAAATCATTGGCATCCCCCATCTTGATTTTCGCTATCTCCTTCGCAAGTGGATCGGCTATCCTCGCCCACACAGATGACGGGATATACGCCCGACTTGCTGCAGAGCATTTCTGGCCTTGATATTCGAAAGCCCCTCTGAGGAGAGCAACGATTAGCCCCTTTTCGTCACATTCTGGGTGGGCTACGATGAAGTCCTTTCCGCCCGTCTCTCCGACGATTCTTGGATACGAACGAAGGCCATCCAATGATTCCCCGATGTTCTTCCAGAGTCCTTGGAATGTGGAAGTCGAACCTGTAAAGTGTAGGCCAGCGAAGTCAGGGTTTGAGAGCGCTACACGAGAAATCGTTGGGCCCGAAGAGGGCACGAAATTAATCACACCAGGAGGAAGACCAGCCTCCATCATCAACCTCATCAGAACATAGTTGGAGTGGTATGAATTCCTGCTAGGCTTCCAAACAGATGTGCATCCAACAATCGCAGGGGCACTTGGAAGGTTAGCAGCTATGCTGGAGAAGTTGAATGGCGTGATGGCGAGAACGAACCCCTCTAACGGTCTAATCTCAGTTGAATTTACCACTCCATCGGGCGATACGAGTGGTTGTAGCTGATCATGAAAACCTCTCGCATAGTGACAATTGAAACGCCAGAAATCAATAAGCTCGCATGCAGCATCAATCTCCGCCTGAAATGCGGTTTTTGACTGATTAAGCATCGTTGATGCATTGGACTTCATCCTCCAAGAGCCCGCAAGAAGATCTGCACAGCGTTCGAATATCTCGCATCGAGCCTCAAGACCCATTTCAATCCATTTTTGCTGAGCAGATACAGCCGCATCACACGCATCTGCAATTTCTTTTTCGCCAGCTATGTGGACCTCGGCCAATACGTGCCCATGATTGTGAGGGACGACTTGTTTGACGATATTCCCTGTTCTGACCTCTTTGCCTCCTATGATGCAAGGTATCTCCACTACTTCGCTAAGTTGGCGCTGTAACTCTGCTTTCAGCATACTTCGCTCGGGACTCCCCTGTGCGTAGGATAGGATCGGCTCATTGTCGGGATGGGCTGTCATGAGCGTCAGGGGCAACTGCTCATCTAACATCGTTGCGCAGGAGAAGTAAATTTCGGAACTGCTCGCAACCTACGCCTCGATTCTCCTGTTAGCCAGCGCGCCTGCTCCAATAATCGCTGTGAGTGCGACTACGAGTCCGAATCCTGGTAGCCCGCTATCTCCTTCGGTGTCTATAGGCGTCAGGTCAAGAAGATCGCAAATTCCATCGCTGTCCGAGTCGGGCGGCGTTGAATCCGAATCATTGGGGTCGTACTCGCAATCTCTTTCCTCAGAATCGCTCCATCCGTCGCCATCATCATCGTCATCATCGATATCGCCAATTCCATCGCCGTCTGTGTCCCTCCAATCAGAAGAGTCGAGAGGGAAGTCGTCCATTTCGTTGACGAAACCATCCCCGTCCATGTCGGAATCCATATCATTGCATATCGAATCTA
>Ga0115013_10000853_pt1 | contig 18047 bp, 14 predicted proteins | sample SouAtlMetagenome_2_FD_88686 | JGI IMG/M metagenome (GOLD analysis project Ga0115013, IMG submission 88686) | Marine eukaryotic phytoplankton communities from Atlantic Ocean - South Atlantic ANT15 Metagenome | ecosystem: Environmental > Aquatic > Marine > Oceanic | place: South Atlantic Ocean...
AGGCGAACCGTCTCCAGCTGAAGTAGCTGAGGTTGTTGAACACATCAAAGAAGAGGGCATAACCACGCTATACGTCGAAGAGTACACGGATCAGACTGCAGTGCAGAGCATAGTCGAAGAGACCGATGTCGATATACAGATTCTGTATACGATGGAAATGGCTCCCAGCGACAGCGATGATGACTACTTGAGCATGATGAACAAGAATGTTCAGAATATGATTTCCGGCATCGGTTGCTGAACGCCTTCGACAGGATGACGCTTCGAGGAGATTGAGTGAATGATATGATAGACATCATCCCAATTCTCTTCGTGGGTTTAGTTTACTGCCAGTTGATGCTTTACCTTGGTTACGAGTATATCACAGGGAAGTCGGAATCGTGACTATCGGTAAATCACCATCCAATATGTTCTTGAGATTATGAGATCTTCACTGTAGGGGGGGTCCAATGAAAAAACAGATCCTCGATGTTTGCGATCTGTCGGTTGTCCGTTCAGGGAAGGTCATAATCAGGGATGTCTGCCTCACGATAAATGAGGGAGAATTCGTTGCAATCGTAGGCCCTAACGGCGGTGGAAAGTCCACTTTCCTGCTCGCAATCCTGGGTCTGCTCAAAACACGAAGTGGAACCATCGAGATATATGGCCACCCTCCGATGTCTAGGAAGCTCCATAGAAAGATTGGCTGGGTCTCGCAAGCAGCCTCATATCTGCCGAAGGACGTCAAAATAACAGTCCGTGAGTTGGTTAAACTGGGGACTCTGCACTCAGGCAACATGTTTGACTTTCTGGACAGCGGCAGGAATGAAAAGGTCAACCAGGCTATTAGAATGACAGGTTTAGAGGCAGTCCAGAATACTCCGGTTGCAAGATTGTCCGGCGGGCAGAGGCAAAGGGCCGTTATAGCAAGAGCACTGGCAACAGAATCCGATTTTATTTTACTTGATGAGCCACTGGTTGGAATAGACCCTGAATCAAGAAATTCCCTACTAAAACTACTAGACCGGTTGTGCCACGAGCAGGGAAAAACAATCCTGATGGTTTCACACGATCTCACCGCCATGTCCAGATCAGCACACAGAATAGTCTTCCTAGAAGAGACAATCAGATTCGATGGACCAACGTGGTCATTCCCGGATATGGATAAGCTAGCCGATCTAAGAGGTATAGCAAATGTCCATGGGGATTGATACTAGAAATCAATTATGAAGAAGGGGGATTTTGTTTGGGAATAGGCGTAATAATGCTTGATCTGACATCCCCTTATCTCGAATGGATTGGACCAATGATGCCCGGCGAGGTATTTCCATACTTCTTCACAATGGAAATGTTTCAACGTGCTCTATTGGCAGCAATGGCTGTAACAATCGTATCTGGATTCTTAGGAAGCTTCCTCCTGATTCGAAACCTATCTCTTATTGGAGACGGACTCGCTCACGTTTCATTCGGCGGCGTCGCAGTTGGAATCGTGCTTGGGTCGACTTCACCACTTTGGTATGCGCTCCTATTCAGCACTATATCTAGCATCTTGATCTACGAGATGCAATCGAGAGAAATACTAACTGGCGATGCATCCATTGCCATATTCCTAACTGGGATGTTGGCGTTTGGATTGGTTCTACTCCGAATATCAGGCGGAGGAATAACCTTGGATGTCGAGGGATATCTCTTCGGGAATCTCCTCTTAATCGACAGTGCCGATTTAGATCTGATCATCATGATTTCACTCATATCTCTCCTCACCTTGGTCTTAATCCACTCAGCATTGCTAGCAACAACAATTGATCCGCTCGCTGCACAGATACAGGGACTCCCTGTGAGAGGTATCGGACAGATTTTCAGCGTCGTAACTGCGATGGTTGTTGTGAGTATGGTACAAGTGGTGGGTACGTTACTAGTAACTGCTCTGTTGGTCACCCCTGCCGCCACTGCTCAACTGATTGGACGTAGTTTCAGGTCCTGCCTCGTCTTGACGCAAATCTTTGGCTTTTCTTCAGTGATTTTGGGCCTCTACCTCTCTGCAGAAATGGATACTGGCACAGGTTCAATGATAGCTCTTGTTTCAGCAATGATCTTTGCAGCGGTCGCAATTAGTAAAATGATAACATCATATACATCTGCAATACGTATTCACTCACTCAATGAAGCTTAAATTTCGCAGTTTGCGATCAACTTGCTGACCACCACTCCTTCTGAGTTAGCCATTCCACATTCGATCAAATCTCCAGGGTACATTCTTCCGACTCCCTCCGGCGTCCCAGTCCAAATGTAATCCCCGGGACTAATGCCGTACCAATCTGTCAATGTATCAAGGAGCTTGTCCACACTGTGCACCATTAGTTCAGTGGATTCGTTCTGACGAGTTTCGCCATTTACAGACAGCATCAATTTCTTCGGCCTTGGATCCCACTCTGTCCAAGTGCCTAATACAGCAGAACCAATGAACGACTTACCTTCTAGCCAAGGCCAAGATTTCTCCTTCGCAAGGCCCTGACGAGTCCTATTCGTCGTATCACATCCGATGCACATTGAAGCAGGGCGAAGATCGTCTCCAAGACGAATAACAAGCTCGACCTCATGGTCTATGTGATCTGACGGATCCCCTAAGCGAATAATGTTGGATCCATCCGAATTGGATTCAACGTGACTGGAGCCGGGCATTAGGAAGAATCGGGGATAATCGGCCACGTCCCCTCCTATTTCCTTTGCATGCCCAACATAGTTTCTGAATACGGCCCAACCGAGAGGCATCGGTTCAACGTGAAGCTGACATTTATTCATGCCTTCGCTCAAGAGAATTCAAGTTCACCCCCTCCCAGACTTGCACATGTCTGAGGACCCATATGCAGTCCTCGGAGTAGCCCGGGATGCTACCGATGCAGAGATCAAGCGTACGTACCGTAGACTAGCAAGACAACACCATCCTGACAGGAATCCTGACGATGCTGCTGCCGAGGAGAGATTCAAATCGATACAGTCGGCATATGACAAGATAGGATCCCCCGAGGCTCGCCATCGTTATGATGAGGCTCAGAGGATGGAGGATTTCTTCAAGAATGGAAGGAGGCCAAGAAGTACAGGATTCCAAGGATTTGAGATGCCGGACATAATTTCGCAGATGTTCAACGCCTCAAGATCAGCATCCGAGACCTCTCAAAATCGATCAGGAAGATCGGTAGAACGTGGTTCAGACATCAGGTCCGGCATAGATATGCCATATTCCGACGCTGAGGCTGGGTGCGCGATTGAATTCGACCACCAACGCCTCAAGACGTGCCCCAAATGCGAGGGATCTACCTTTGGTACGACACGCACATGTGGGGGTTGTGATGGAAAGGGCGTTCGTTCCAGAAGATCGACCATCACAGTCAAGATTCCCCCAAATTCCAAGCACGGTCAAAAAGTCCGAATGAAAGGTCTTGGACATGACCATCCACGAGGCAAATCAGGTGATTTGATACTCACAATACGAATAGATGCCGAAGAGGGCAGGAGATGGGAGGGCGGACGACTAATACAGACCGTCAAGATTCCATATAGCACACTGATTCTTGGAGGTAAATGCGACATACGTACTCCAATCGGGAGATCAATCAGAATAGAGGTGATGCCTGGGACGCAGATAGGAGATCGAAGACGAATACCCGGGATGGGTTTCGATGGATCAGATCTAGATATAGAATTCTCTTTGGAGGACAGGATAAACCTGACAGAGTCTCAGAAAGAAATACTTGAGAGACTGAGGAACGAGGGCCTCTGAAGCCCTTACAACGCCTCATAAGTATGTTCACTGCCCTTTCTTCGTGCGTGACTTCTCGATTATAGCAGATCGCATGGTTTCTGGTAGTAATCGCGTACACGCCGCAGTCATCGTCATCACGGCACTCATGATACCCGGTTTCCTGTCCTCCCTCACGCCAATAGACATCGAGGCATACAACATGGATTCCCCGGAACTCGAGGCGAACGATGTAATGAGGGAGGAATTTTCCGGAGCGGGAAACATATGGGGATTCGGAATATTCGTTCGTTCCATGGAAGAAGTCGGAAACACGCCATCGGAGATCTCGATGGCTGAACCGTTCCCCGGCGCCTCACAAGGAATAGAAGAGCCAACTGGAGGCATACTCAACCTCTCAATACTTAGGGAGGCGGACATGAAGGCGGATATCCTGAAAAATCACGATTTATCTCGGTATTACCTGAATTTCTCTTCCGATATCTCTGGAATTCCTCTAAAAGGCGTTTTAGATCTTCCAAATGAGTTCAGGGTCTTCATGGACAATCGTTCTCTGGTCACAAGAGATCGAATCAACCCATTCTCCCTCCAGTGGGAGATAGCACCCACTAACTGGACCGACTGCGGAGAATTGGACTGCCTATCTTTTGATGACCCACTACTCACCCAAGCACATATCGACCTTGCCGCACACAGAATGGCGAATCATACCAGGGGATCATTCCTCAGATATCTATCAGTAGATCGAACATTCGAACCTGACCCTACCAGCCCGGTGATCGGCCCATATGGAGGTGTATTGAAGGAAGATGGAACAATAGAAGCCGAAGAATGGGGGCCAGGACGGTGGACTGCTAGCTCAGTATGGATGATACTCAATCTAGATCGACAAAATATGGCGGATAATGGTTGGACCTTCGCATGGATAGACGCCAGACCAGAGTTTGGTTTCGAGCGAGAAGGGCTTTCGTTCAAGACGGACCCAATACAGTATACGATGGACCAATGCGAAATCGAAGCCCAACAAGGTCTAGATCCATGCTCCGTTGAGTGGCTATATCTTGCTATAGAGGAAGAACTCAGATCTACAGATGAGGAAGTTGTAACAGTATTATTGGGCGAAGGCCCAAACGTCGAAATAAATCGAGAACTCCTCTCCAGTTCCTTTCTCGTCGGCGTCATGGGTTTAGTAGTCGTCTTTCTACTATGGATGAGTTTGAGGAGAGTCTCAGATGTCATCATCGTTGGAGCGGGCCTCTCACTTTCTCTACTATGGATGCAAGGGTCGATAGGGTGGATCTGGATTGCAGGGGAGAGATTCGGCTTCCAGATTATAGCAAGATCACAATTCTCTAACCTACTCCCCATCCTGGTCTTAGCACTTGGTATTGACGATTCTCTCCACGCTCTTCACAGATACAAGGAAGAAAGACGTAACGGCGCCACTCTTGAGCAATCTGCACACATATCGATATCAAAAGTAGGCCGAGCAATCATGCTAACAAGCTTCACCACTATCGTAGCTTTCCTCGCTAATCTATCGTCAGATATCGCTGCCTTGAGATCCTTCGGAATCGAAGCCGGCCTCGGAGTCCTCTCGGCATTTTTGCTGACGGGCCTGTGGGTACCACTTCTCAGATTGGATTATGATCTAGCCCTCAAGAGGCGAGATAGACTGGAAGAGGAAAGGACCGACATACTACATTTGGTACCAAGCCACTGGCTTTCATCAACGACATTCACGTCTTATTCGAAAGCTCCCTTTGTTGGCCTTTTGACAGTACTTCTGACTGTACTGGCACTAGGTCCAATGTTCAATCTAGAGGGCGATTTTCAGATTGATGATTTCCTCGATCCAGATTCTGATTTTGCGAAGGGAGTGAATTTGGCCAGTGAAAGGTTCGGGGATGGAGAACCCGGTTACATATTGGTGGAAGGAGACATTGCGAATCCATTAGTGATTGAAGCCATAGAGGAACTCAGACTCAACATCAATTCGCATGGCGAAGGAGATCCAGATCAAATCTCAAGAACGCCCACAGGCCAAGCCGAATTAATCGCCCTCGACCATATAGTCCTTGGAACAAAGGCAGCGATGGCCTGGAATATAACTCCCTATGAAGAGAAAGGCTGGAATCCGTTGCTCCCTGACGGGGGCGTTGGTTGCAATACATCATTCGTCTACAATCCATTTGAAGGGAAGTCAGTTAGATTGCCCGATCTCGATGACCGTGAATGTCTGGTCTTCATCTACGGATACGTTCTGAATTATGGGGTCCCTGCTAGCGGCGGCTATCCTGAAATCCCTGCACCACTTGTAACTGAATTCATCCAGACGGAAGACGAATTAGATCCAGACGCCCACTGGCTCACCACAGATGGGGAGATGCCATCATACACTCGCATGTCTATGAGATTTGGCTTGTCAGATCCAGAGCAGTTCCCGCTTATCGAACCCGCTCTTGAGCAGTTGATTCAAGATATGGCCCCCTTCAGAAATCTATCAATTGGCCCCTTGTATGAAAGAGGATCAATCTCACAAGCACTGGAAGATGAACAATATCCCGTGTCATGGGCCATACCGACGGGCGATCCAGTAGTTCGTTTCGTTGCAGCAGATGGAATGCAAGATCAGATGCAAGGAACGCTGGCACTTGGAATCGTTGCATGCATGGCCACTTTATGGTGGGGGTACCGCCCAGATGGAAAAGCCATTCAGAGGCTGAAACTGCGACCAAGTAGAAATGACTTGATCCAATCTCTTGCTATAGCTTCGGTTTTCACAATGATATCTTCCACAGTAATTGGTTGGAGCTACGCACCAGTCCTTTTCACAGCCTCAATCCTAGCATGTGCGGCATGGGGCCGAATAGCATTCTTCCTCTCTTTCGCGACCACCCTGCCCATAGCGGTGGTGATAGTGTGGCTGTATGCTCTGATTGAAGTTGCAGGATATGGCCTCAATATGATCACTGTTTCAATCGCTGCGATATCCCTTGGTGTGGGTATAGATTACGTGATCCATGTAGTCGAGAGATACAGGGAGGAGATGGAGAAGAAAGCCGACCCGTATGTGGCCATCAAAGCAGTGGGTGGAGCTTCTGGAATAGCACTGGTGGGATCAGCTCTTTCAGATATAGCCGGATTCCTCGTAATCATGCAGTCTTCGATGGGGTTCTTCTCAACATTCGGATTGTTTTGCGCGATCATGATTGGATTGGCTCTCGCTGCAAGTATGATTCTCACGCCAGTCACACTTCGTATTATGCAGTCGCTTCTGATTGCGGAAGAGTCAGCTAGCCATGTCTAATTTCAGATTCAAGCAGCCTTGCGTACAAGGGGGGCAAGAGAAGAAGACTTGACATCAGAGCAAGTGTAATCGCGACTACAAACGCCTGCCCAAAGAGTTGAAGGGGAACCAAGGAAGATAGATTCAACACTGAAAATCCACCTGCTGTTGTCAGTGCTGCAGCACACATCGCACGACCAGTAGTGGCAATCGACCTCGAGGTCCAAACTGATGGCCCTGCTGAAGGATCATGCATGGCCTCTTCTTCAAGACGAGTAGCAATGTGAACAGCGTAGTCCACCCCGAGTCCAAGCGTAAGTGCCCCAATCGTCACTGTCTGCGAATTTAACTGGAACCCCGTGAATCCCATTATGCCGAAAACCCAAGCAACCACAGCCATCAAGGGCAACCAAGTGACAAAGCCTCTCTTCACCCCTTTCAATGGGCTTCCGGTCCTTCCAGTTTGAATGGCAAATAGCATGATTAGGATAACCCCTGCAACAATCGTCGTTGAAAGAGTCGCAGCTTCAGCCACATCAGAGGTAATCTGAGCTAAGATAAGCGATCTACCGCTGACTCTCAAGGTGAACTCGCTATCCCCCACTTCACTTGACAATGACGATGACAGTTGAGATTCAAATTCTGAGGTTGCCGACCAGTCCAGAGTTGATGCCTGGAAGGATATTACAGTTTGATCCCCAGAACTCGATAGGATCCCTGCACTCAATTCCCGCCCTTCATCTGTTTGGAGCAACCAATACTCAAGGTCCCCCCATGAGTCATCTGCCCCTGATTCGATACCACTCATATGAGAATCAAGCACGGAATTCGAGAATCTTCCGGATTCCAGAGTTGACCAAAGGTCTGTTGTGACCTGCGTGACTCGATTGTCTCCCTGCAGTACCCCAATCGCGGATTCAGCCATAATCCGCCCCTGCTCGCTTATTACAGGGCCATCCAATACGACATACAATGGAGAAGGACTACTTTGGAATACGTCAGATATCAACAGGAAATCCGCAACAACGGGAACCGAATCGTCAAAATTGTCCCTTGTATCGAAGCCAACTTCCAGTTGTTGCACGCCATACAATGCCGGCATCGACAGCAGAACGGCGATTGCAACCACCATGGCCGGCATCTTCGTCAAATCGCCTACCCAACGCGTCATTCGATTTTCTTCCATCTTGACAGTCCGTTCTATTGGAAGATCCTTCGGAGGAATTAATGATATCAATGCGGGCAACGCAGTCACGCTGAACAAGTAGATGTAGAATAGGCCGATCGCAATCACCGTGCCAAAAATAACCAGAAACGATTGACTCGACAGACGGAAAGAAAGAAACCCTACCATGTCGGTAAAAATCGCTATCAAGAGTGCGATTGAAGTGTACTTAGTACCACGGAGTACAGCTGCCTTTCGAAGATCTTTCTGCAGATCCCCTACAGACGAAACACGCTCTTCAGATTCAGATGCCAGGCGGTATTCCTCTCTTATCCTCTTCACCACATGAAGACCATAATCCACGCCTATCGCCAGAAGCAAGACAGGTATCGAGTTCATCGCACCGTTGAATGTCATAGACACCCCCATCAGCGTCAGAACTCCTGCTGTGCCATATGTGGCCCCAATTCCGAATACCGTAAGACCGAGCACATATCCAGTATCTCGCTTACTTCTGAACGAGAACCACAAGATCGTTCCCAGAATCAGCAATGAAGCCGAATTTAGAATCCCAAGCTCCTTACCTAGGTTTTCATTTTGTCCTAGCAAAAGTTGAGAGTAAGAAAATACTGTAGACGCATCATCCCCCGTCTCTTCTATCTTCAATTGGAGGACACCGGCCCAATCATCCACATCTTCCTGAATATCTCCAAGAGGCGCTCCACCATGTCTCTCTGACTCTGTTGTTATCACGAAGCTGATGAGTACCGGTCCAGTTGCTTCAATCAACTCTTCATGATCTGCAGCCGGGACAGTACCTTTGAGAGCGGCGCTATAATCTACATACTGCATCCCAGAAAGAATACCCAGTTTAACAAGCGCCAAGTCTCTAGAAGCATTGAACGACTCGTCATCCGATTGAATCGCACTTACCGCCTGCGAAAATGTAACGATCAATTCAGTTATGTTTTCTCCACTGGAAAGACGATCCACCCAAAGATCAGGATCCGATGGAACCCACGATCTAAGAATGGAAGAATCGATTTCAATTGGAGATGGAATTGAGAACATTGCAGCCTCAAGATTATCCAGAGCGATTTCACGTTCCTCATCATCGCTCGCCGCCCCCACCTCAACGAGAGCATTTTCGATAGGCTCAGACCAAACTCGAGCTGTGATCGGATCGCTGTATAGCTCCCAACCTATTGCAATACTAGCAGGGCCGCTATTGGCTCTAGTGCCGAATAGGGGGTATCCATATTCTGAGAGATTTTGATCCTCTAGAAGAATTGCTTCCATTTCCGCAAGATGCATCCAATTTTCCGCATCTGAAAGTCCCCCAGAATCAATCCTGGCAATTATTCTTACAAAGTCTAGACTTGCTTGATATTCTCCTTCGACTTCATCAAGTAGCCTTACAGTATCGTTGTCCGGGAAAAAGGCATCTTCAGAATTGTCAAATTCAAGGAACATGGCCATTGAGCTTAGAGCAAGGGTACAAACCAAGCCGATTGCCAATACCGAACGAGGCCTATCGATGCAGATTGAAGTCATTCTGTCAAATGGATTTTCCACTTCATGTCCACATCCCAAGGGTATCGCGCAATGCACTTTCGAGATCACTGTGCGTGAACTCGTACCCTTGCTCCTCGAGCCTCGATGGAATAACATGTTGCCCTTCTGTTAGGAGATTCTTGCCCATTTCACCGAAGAGAATCTTCACCACGAAAGAAGGAAGCGGAGCGATTGCAAGCCTCTTGAGGACTCTGCCAAGCGTTTTCGCAAACTCTCTCTGACTCACGGGGTTCGGCGCAGTCAGATTGTAGGCTCCAGATGCTGAAGAATCCATCAGAAGCTCGTGCATGGAGTATATCTGGTCATCCATTGATATCCAAGGCATCCATTGTTTCCCTGATGCAATAGGCCCTCCAGCATTCATCTTGAATGGGAGAAGCATTTTTCCAAGCGCCCCTCCAATTCCTGAGAGTACGATTCCAGTTCGTAGCCAGATGGTACGTATCCCAGAATCTGCTGCTGGACGTGCAGATTCTTCCCACGCCGAACATACTTCCGCAAGATAGCCCGTACCGGGTTCTGATTTTTCCGTCAATCCCTGCTCGTCAGAGTGCCCATAGAACCCAACGGCACTGGCAACCATGAAAACTTCAGGAGGCTGCTTGAGATTTGCCAGAGTTTCTGCAAGGAGCGATGTACTCGCTGTTCTTGATGTCATGATCTTATTTTTTCTTTTAGCTGACCACCTACGATCACCAATTCCCTCGCCACCAAGATGGATAACAGCATCAAAACCCTCAATCATGCTGCTGTCTATCTCTCCCTTTTCAGGGTCCCATTCAATCTCATGGTCATCCTTCACATTTCTTCTAACAAGGCGATAGACGTCATGACCGCCAGTATCGAGAAAGGCCACCATCTGGGTACCGATAAGCCCGCTAGAACCTGCGATCAGGATTTTCTTTCTTGCCTCTGACCTAAATTTTTGATGCCTATCCATGTCTCTCTGAAGCCTTATCTCCCTAGCCTTGAACATTCTATCAATTCTTTGAGTGACAAGTCGGCCACCTAGAACACGGTCAACAAATTCTCCGAGGAACCCAAAAGGGACTTTGTAATCGACCCGATCCGTCACTGTTGTAACTCCGTCTTTTTCTTCAAACAGATGCTCATGATCCCATTTCCAGAATGGGCCTTTGAGCATGGTTTCTCCAAATGCATGAGGTGGATCATATATCGTATGCTTAGCGTGCCAAGTCATTTTCGCTGGACCCATTACGAACTTCATGACACGCTCGGACCCAACTGCGGGTATTTCCGGGTCGGCCCTCTTTTCCAGAACCAATTCCCATGGAGGTGTCAGCCGATGGAACGCACCACGCCTTTCATGCCACTCGAATACCGTTTCTATGGGGGCTTCAGTTAACGTCTTGTGAGTGTATGATGTCATCATCTACCACTCCGTGGAGTCGTACCAACAGACCATTGTTCCAGATATCCGTCAAGCTTTAGCTTTCTTTTCGTATTGGAGGAAGACATGTATCTCACGCTGCCAAATACCGGCCTCTTGGGGCCCCACGGCCTGTCATGCCTTCCCATGACCCAGAAGATTCCAGTGTAACTATTCGGATCTCTTCCATCAAGAGCCCACCTATCATTCAGTTTTATCATCCATTCAGCGGCCTCTACAGGGGAAGGCGCCCATTCGAGTATTCTTTTGCCCCACAGCATCCGGAGATAGTTGTGTATCAAACCCTCTTCCTTGAGTTGCCTCTGAGCGGCATTCCACACCTCATCTTCGGTTTCAGCAGCCTCAATCTGTTCGAATGTATACGCCTCTGCCCTATCCTCTGCATGATCATGCAGTGTGTTCTTAGCCCAATCCGGAATCGATTTGATCGAATGATGGTCATCTCTGTGGAATGCGAAATTATAGCCCAGTTCTCTCCAGGTAATTAGCTGATCAACGAATGCCTCTGAACTGGCAGTTAAGCCCCACCAACCCGCTCTCGAACCTCTTCCAGTAGAGTCTTCATCCAAATCAGCCGGAGTCCACCCTTCACGTTCAAGAATCGCATGAAGTATCTCATATGGAGATATATGGCCAAAGTGAATCCAGGGCGAGAGGCCGCTCGCTGCCCCATCATCTGTATCGTTTCGACCGACGTCATACCTGCCTAATCGATTGATTAGGAAAGAGTCAAGCCTTCTCCGAGCCTCTGAAGATCCACCTATTTTCGTGGGTACCGATTGAACTTCATGATCTATGTCAAGGGGTGCTAGAGCCTTTCTTCCAATAGATCGACCTTGTGCAACCCTCCACATCCATTCTAGGGGGGTATGTTCGAAATTGACTTCCTCTAGAATCTCTGATAATTTGGCCGGATCCACAGTTAAATCCGTTTCTACGCCTTCAAGTGGCATGGCCTTCGGAGACGATTCAAAGGCTCTGAGAAGATTTTTCTGCATGTACCTGCGGAAAGAATGTGCCGTTGCAAACTCCTTTTCCGACATTTGCATTGGCAAAATTCCGGTTGAATCAACGGCCTCCAACCTCACAGAGGTTGTTTCTTCAGCCCTTTTCATCACCCAAAGGGGCAGATATGTAGGATAATCGTCTATTACCATCGCCGCGGAGCGTTTAGAGATTCTACGCAGCAGTCCGTCCCCTGGGTCTTTGTGATTTTCTACCCATGGCATGTAACTCACAGGCAGATCTCTGAAGACTGATATGTTCTCCACTAGCCCTTGCACCATAAAAGTCACAACTCTCTCAGAAGTCCAGCGATGTCGGACAGAAACTCCCTCTACGATGAGAAGAGGCTTGTTTATGCTGAGCGAAATCTCCACAGCGCGTTCCAACGCTGCATTGTATCTGTATCTCCTAGTTGCAGTCATCCAGTAGACTACAAAATCTCCAGACAGGTCTACTGGGAGATTCTTCAACACCCTAATCCTGGGCTCTAACCTCGAATCTTCCGATTTGAGTAGGCCTGACATGTGTGTCTTGTAATAGTTTTCAGATATGAACGACTGTTCTCAAAAAATGAAAATATCAAACAGTATTTCATAAGATGTTAGCATTCCCAGAGATTTGAAATGACCATTCAAACCGACTCCAAGGAGCATACTGTAGAATCTGATGCAGAACTTCCCACTGAGTATGGGAACTTCAGAATAAGGGTGTTCGAAAGCCCTGACGGAAAAGAACATGCTACACTGTACACGGGCGATTTCTCAGACAATGATAACCCTCCTTTGGTTAGAATCCATTCAGAGTGCCTAACAGGTGATGCCTTCGGCTCCCTCAAGTGCGATTGTGGACCACAGCTCGAAGCTTCTATGCAGCGAATCCAAGAAGAGGGCAAAGGAGCAATAGTATACCTCCGTCAAGAAGGTCGAGGCATAGGGTTGTATTCCAAAATACAGGCTTATGCTTTGCAAGATCAAGGCCACGATACGTTGGATGCCAATCTCTTGTTGGGACTTCCTGCTGATGGTAGATCCTATGATGTGGCGGCAGAAATGCTCAAGGACATAGGTTTGACGAAGATTCGACTTATGACCAACAATCCGTTGAAAATCAAGGGCCTGGAAGAGCACGGCATCGAGGTCCAGGAGAGATTACAGCACCAAAGCGGCATCGGACCCGAAAATATGCAATACCTCGCAACGAAAAGACGTCGAATGGGACATCTCCTAAACATAGATGTGAACACAGAATGAACAATTAATATCCTACATGCAGGTGTCTTATTCTATGTCGTCTTTGATTGGTACCAATGCTCCTGACTTTTCTCTGGACTCAAGCGAAGGAGACAAATTCGACTCCTCGAAAATGAAAGGACACTGGTACGTCCTATTCTTCTATGCAAAAGATGGCAGCCCAACGTGTAAGAGAGGCTGTTTGAGCTTCAAGGAACAGTACCATCTATTTCGCTCGTTGGAACCCCCTGTTGAGATTGTAGGTGTAAGCCAAGACACAGCAGAAGACCACAAGCAGTTCAAAGAAGAACTTGAACTACCATTCACACTCCTGTCAGATGAGGATAGAGCAGTAGCCAATGCATTCGGCGTGCCCGTCCACCTTGGAAGATTCCCCGCAAAGTCGTCCTTCGTCATTGATCCCGAGGGAGTCATAAGACATGTTTACGATTGGCAATTTAGACCACGTCACCATGTAGCTAAGATTCTAGATGCATTTTCTTCAATCACGGAGTGAATAATATGCAATGGAACCAGGTTTTATCAGACGCAGGACTCTCAGACAGGGAAGTAAATGCCGTCATGGTCCTGTCGACCAAGCCAAGTCTGAAGGCTAGTGAACTCGCAAAAGAACTCGGAACAACTCGTTTGGATGCTTATAATTCACTAGAACGTCTGCAGTCTATTGGCCTAGTCAAAACAATTGCAGATAGGCCCATGCGATTTTCTTGCCCGCCAATTCACGATGCAGTTAGTCATCTGATCAGCATACGAAGTGAGCAACTACAGAAGATACAGTCAGGTTACGAGACTCTCAAATCGTCATCACCCTCCCAAGCCCAGCCGCAGGATGATAAAACAGACTCAACGAATCCAAAATTTGCAGTTCTAAAAGAGAGAACGCATATCATGAATAGAATAGATAAGATGGCTTCAGAGGCGAGTCAGGCACTAACATTGGTCCTCGGGAAATTCGGCATTCTTCATTTGTGCAGGGGTACGGCCCTTGGAAGTGTAAACGATGCTGCAGAGAGGGGCATAGAGGTCAGAGTACTCGCACAACTAGACAGGAGAACCATACGCTTCTTCTCGCAGCTACATGATGCTGTAGAAATCAGACACACCAAGGATCTAGAGGCACAAGGTGCGATAATGGACTCCAGTGAAACCATTCAGTATCTGAATATGGAAGAGAACCCCGTCGGAAGGGGGAAAAATGATGCCGCCTTGATAGTCGAGTCAGAGCCATTTGGGATATCCCAGAGAAATCTTGTTGATTCGATTTGGGACGATGCGATACCATTTGCTGCGGCTTCAAAGAGATTTACTGAAGATCGTATCGTCGACCCTCTTAGGGTGACTTTGGAGGGCGGCTCTTTCCTAGATCGCTTTAGAGAGGTTTTGGAAATAGAAGAAGACCTTCCAGAAGAAGACACGCCCTTCAATCCAGATGCTTTCTTAGCATCAAGTGGAGAGATAAACAAGGCCAGAAGAAAACTTTCAACAGGCGGTGTTGAAGAGATGTCTTCATTCGGCATCAATCTAGCTGATATATTGAGGCAAGTTGGCACAAGAATCGGAGAAGAACTGGCTTTTTCCTTGAGAACAATCGATGGAGATATCGAATTCCTTAATGAAATGATGGACTGGTGGGAGCATGCCGGTTTGGGTGAATTATCTTATGGAATAGACCCAGAATTCCACATAAAAGCCATGCTTGTGGAAGATTCAGATACCCCTGAATCACTTCCGCTCCATGCCTTGGATGGAGGCATTATCGAAGGAGCCCTAAGCGCGAGATATCATGGAAAAGATGGGGTAAATGTAAGGAGAGATGAAGATCCCGATGGCTCACTTATCTATACCCTTGAGATGCTCGAATGAACAAAATTCTGTTTGCGAGTAAGAACGGTCAATTATAGCGTCCATCGCTCTGGAATATTGTATGAGGGTACTGACCTTTCTAAGGTTCATGCGACAGATTTTGAAATCTGGACCAGCAGATCTTGATTGGATTCAATCTCAAGGACTCCTCGCAGTTAAATTAGCTCAGATCTTCGCTCTTCGGAGCGACCTCATTCCCGTCGAGAAATGTCGTCAACTTCAGCAACTATACCAGCACGCAGCAAGCATCCCTGCCGAAGACGTATTCAACAGCATCGAAGAGCGTGCAGAACCAGGATTCATAGATGCATTCGAAGAAATCGATGAGATTCCTCTCGCAGCAGCATCTGTTGGCCAGGTACATCGTGCCCGTCTAAAAGACGGCCGCGACGTCGTCATTAAAGTCATCAAGGCCCAGAATGAAAAATCATTCAGACGCGATGTCAAGAGGATGCGACGATGGCTCAGAATATTTCTCATTTTCATGCCAAAACTAAGGAAAGTTGGAAATCCAGTCGCATTACTCAACCACGTCGCAGATTATACCACCAGGGAATTAGATCTGAGAAACGAGATACAGGGTGCAAGGGAACTTGAAGAGATAAAGAATAGAGTCAATGCGGATTTTCCAATGGATCTCCTAAGATTCCCGGAGTATCATGCTAATCTTTCAAACAAAGATATCCTCGTCTCCGAATTTATCAGAGGGGACTCTCTCGAAGATGGGATTGAGAGCGGGACACTTTCTTGGTCCACCCTCCTTCAACTATTCAGGATACACGGCGCCTATCTTTTCGGCATTGGCACATTTCATGGCGATTTACACCCGGGAAATTGCATCATTGACGAAGAAGGCAGATTCGTCTTCATCGATAATGGGGCAATATGTCACGCCCCATCGCATGTGAATAAATCTCTATTTACATTCTTTCAGCATCTCTCTGATCATAGATTCGATGATGCTTTCAAGGCCCTGCTGGGGCTGTCCGAGAGGCCAATGAACGAAGACAAGATAAGTCGCTACATGGAGAAAATGCATGATATATACTATGATTTTGAGATGAAAACCGTAGGAGAACAAAGTCTTACTCGAATCATGATGAAGACGGTAAGATGCGCTGTCGAAGAAGCAGGTGCAGAATTCGGAGAGGAAGCATTCCCAATAATCAGGGCTCTAATGTATCTCGACGGTTTGGTAATCAGGACACACCCCGACGCACGTCTAATTTCATCAATGGGTCCGTATCTTGACGAATTTAGGGAACACCTTCCCATAGAGAACGAGGTGCGACGGATATGAAGATCCCAGAGTTCGCAGAAAAACCACTGCACCCTCCTGCCGAATGGCTGGAGAGATGGATGAAAGAGGCTGAAGAAGCAGGAGAAATAGAGCCAACGGCGATGTCCCTGTCTACGATAAGCATAGACGGCGCCCCTCGTGCTAGATTCGTTCTTTGCAAGGGGATATCCGATACCGGCGTTCTGTTTTTCACAAACCTAGGCTCCTCAAAGGCAAATGAGATATCTTCAGATTCGAGAGCATCCATTGCTTTTCATTGGCCAATCCTGAATCGACAGGTAAGGATTGAAGGCCGACTACAGAAGACCTCTGATCAAGAGGCTGATTCGTACTTCCAAACCAGAAGTCGTTTATCGAAGATAGGGGCATGGGCCTCCAAGCAAAGCCAACCACTCGACTCTAGAGAGACGCTACTCAAAGCAGTCGATGACTACTCGTCGAGATTCATCGATGATGTGCCTAGGCCAAGTCACTGGTCAGGCTTTCGCCTCCAACCGTCCGCCTGGGAATTCTGGCAAGGTCAAGAAGGCCGACTTCATGACCGATGGACCATTCAAAAATTGGATGGGAACTGGCTTTCTTGGAGGCTTCATCCATGAGTAATGTGGTCTGGATCACGGGTGCGTCCGGAGGAATTGGGCGAAACGTGCTTGAGAATCTATCCACTCATGGATGGACCATAATTGCCTCTGGTCGCGACCATGATAGTCTACAACAACTTTCCTCGGAATTCGATAATATCCACATTCTTCCCGTCGATGTCACCGATCATGTAGCCATGAAAGACGCAGCGGACAGAATAAAGTCTGACTTCGGACAACTTGATGCATTGGTGCACGCCGTAGGATCAATCCTTCTCCGGCCGCTTCATGCAACCAGCGTCGAGCAGTTTCAAGATACAATTTCTCTGAATTTAACTTCCGCTTTCTTAGCGATGAAATTCAGCATACCGATTATGATGAAATCCGGAGGCGGAAGAATAGTCCTTTTTTCTTCGGCGGCTGCTAAGATCGGTATGCCCAATCACAGTTCAATCAGCTCTGCTAAGGCAGGCGTAGAGGGCCTTGCGAAATCCGCAGCTTCAGATTATGCAAAGAGGGGCATAAGAGTCAATGTAGTTGCACCCGGCTTGGTGGAGACGCCTTTGTCTTCCCATTTGCTGTCCAATGAGAATTCAAGGGCCATCTCTGAAAATATGCATCCTATTGGAAGAGTAGGTCAATCACAAGAAGTGGGATCCTTGGTATCATGGTTAATTTCTGAGGCGCCTGATTGGATGACTGGAACAGTAATACCTGTAGACGGTGGACTTGGTAACATCCGATCCCAGGAGAGCCGGAAGCCATGAGCAAACCCACTGTTCACATCATCGGCTCAGGAATATCCGGATTGAGATGTGCAGAGATACTTCTGGATTCTGGATTAGACGTCAAGATTTACGAAAAATCAG
>Ga0115013_10000857_pt1 | contig 18018 bp, 17 predicted proteins | sample SouAtlMetagenome_2_FD_88686 | JGI IMG/M metagenome (GOLD analysis project Ga0115013, IMG submission 88686) | Marine eukaryotic phytoplankton communities from Atlantic Ocean - South Atlantic ANT15 Metagenome | ecosystem: Environmental > Aquatic > Marine > Oceanic | place: South Atlantic Ocean...
ATCTCTGTGGTTTCGTTCTCACTGTTTTTTGTCACTTCTAACTCCCCTTCCAGATCAGCAGTAGAGGGTGGTTCTTGGTGCTTGTAAGCTCTTTGATTTAGTTGTCTTCTGTATCAACAGATAGATTACCGTTGCTGACATTCATAACCTCTGTGATTTCGTTCTCATTATTATTGTTGATCGATTCCATACCTAAATGTGTAAAAAGTGCTAGTTCCAATATCATAGACCTTATCACCTTGCGACGATAGATTGAGATTCTCTGGAATTACAAAAGCGATGACAATTGACAACAATGCAAAGTGATCGACAATAAATTTGGCCATCGCTCAAGTTTTTGGCAGCACCAACTAAACGATGCGCGCCAGACGTCGTAAGGCACGTTTCTCGTTTCACCTCGAAACCTCAATTTTTTATGATATGTAGTAGTAGTATGATGAATATAGTAATTTTATCACACTCTACTATAGTAAATGATATTCATGATTACACTATTCATTCAATTTATTGTTCAAGCTCTTTCTGAAGATAAGATTGTCAGATTTGACAACGACTTTCTGAAATTGAAGCACTATTGGTTTGCCCGCTTTTTCACATTTTTTTTATGTTTTCGGGAATGATGCCATCATCAATTCGCTAACGCAATTGGATAAAGTCGGAAAGCACGAGTAATGTTCTTCTGAGATATCCATTTTGGATCGTCCCGGCATGCTGCGTCAATGATCTAGGTAGTTACGATCCTTCTGCAAATCTATCGAGGAGCGAAGAAACCGCAGAACAATAGTAAAATTTGGATAGGTTCCATGGCAATCGCCAGTGTGCCATTGCAAAAGGCTCTCGTCAAGTAGTTGCCCTTTGTTCTATCTGGGATTTGGATTCCGTAATGGTACTTCTTTCAATTATAATTTCGTGAAAGCTCATTGTTGGTCCCTGGATTTTTGTCTTGGAATTCCCTTCTTCTTCTGCTTCTCGAGGTGGCTTCTGATCTCTTCGAATAACTTCACTCATTCTAGGGGTGTTTGGATCAAATAGGGCCTGTTTGAGAGATGACCAAAAGGATTTTTCAGGATTTGCGTCACGGAATCGAGTGTAGCTGGGTCTGACGTAGATAAAAACGTTGAAAAAGCCCTGCAATGGAACCAGTATAGAATTTAGAACCAACAATGGATATAGTTGACCTTTATCGTCATGATCAAGCCCGATACTACCCTCTAGAAGTTCAAGCGCAAAAACAGGAGTAGCTGTTAGCAGAAAGGATAATACGTATAAAAATCCCTGGACGGCGGCTTCTTTTGTTAAACGCTGTTGTTTTGACCGAGCCTCGGTGCTTGATTCGCTGTTTTCGATAGCGGTAGTGTTTTGGCTGTTTCTTATGACCGATGGTGGTACAGAGAGTAGAGATTTCCGAACGAATAGATATATTACGACGTTGTTTATAATTAACGAAAGAAACGTCAGCAACACCGGGAGAGCGCCCAGCATATATGAAACAATTTCTGTCGCCTCTCCAGTGCAGTTTCCATTATCATCGCAACCCGTCGGCACATCTTTGATCCAACATTGCATGATTAACGCCTGTTCACCATACCAGCCAAATATATAGCATACTAGTGCCGAAACAGGAAAGAAAATCGCTCCGGGAAGGTGCATCCATAATTCATACTTTCGAACAAAATCCTTTCGTTTCACTTGGAATCGGATCGTCAAGAGAAAGTAGAAGCTGAGAATACAATTGTACCAGATGGCCCAAATAACTGATAGCTGCGTAAGAAACCCAAGTGCTTGGCAAGTAGCATCGTTTCCGACGGCCCAGACCCTTTGTGAGGTGTTTTGGGGCAAGAGAAACGGGCTCATAATATACATGCAACTAGAAACAACGTCGCAACTGGAAAGACCTAGTATTATACGATCATATGGTGTTGTCGTTTGTTTGTGATACATGCTTCTGAAGATTTTGAACACAATTATACAACTCCCGACCAATGATAATGTTGCCGAGAGAATTTGCAGTACTGAAAGAACCACCTCCTGTTGTTCGGTCAGATCGGAAATGCTAGGAGAATCAAGATCGCCATCATCCAAGGTTACGTTTGACGCAATAAAGTCATTCTCGAGTTGTTGTTTTTCGGCAGCTAATGCATCATATAGATTGTCATTACTTTCGGCACCAAAACCAAAACCAAATCCCAAGTCTTGTGCACGGGACATGGCAGTTGATGTTCTTCTTCTTCTTGTTGTTTAGATTTAAAATATGCTGCAACTAAGTTTCGTTTCCCGTCTAATTTCGATAATAGATGGCATCGGTATAGCAAACTATTTGTAGCTAGCAGCTTTTTCAAGGAATATGTATGATGCTTCCGGATGGGTCGAAGTGAGGTGATATAACAAGCAAACTTCGATGCAACCTCGAGAGCGGTATTATCCCTCCTGGTCGACTTGCGACTGACAGCTCTATTATCGCTTCCGCAGTCAATAAAAGAGGTGGTATTTAGATGATTTAGATTTGTTCGAGTCGAACGAATCAGTTTTGCTTAAGATTAGAGTTATGCGCGCGACTGGTTTAAAATCGAGGGCATGCCGACGATGCGATCGAGCCGGGGTTTTGTTAGGCGGCTCAACGGGTTAATCGTGTAGAAATTTTGGCTTTCCCAAGCTTTGTGAGTGATGCGGAAGCTCCCATGTGCATCCACCCCAACTAAATTCACTGCAAACAACAAATTCTTCTAGAGAAACGTCAAGATGATGAAACAATCCCTCGCTCTAGTAATGCTTATGGCATCATCAGCATCAGCAGCTAATGATGTCGATCACGAGGCACTGAAGGCTACGGCGGAGGTATGTATCTTGCATCGAATGTTGGCATTCGCATTGTTCGCATTGTTGTCGGCTTCTCCTCTTTCTCTGTGATGCAGTGTATCATCATCAGTGTTGCTAATTCGCTGGCTTTATTCTCCGTGTCGTTTTTTGCACTTTGCTTTGGGTTGATACCGTCAAATTAAAAACAATTACAGAAAAATCCTGCCTTCCATCGATCCCTCCAAGAAAAGGCAGCGTTTGATTTTTTCGACCCCTTTGAGGATACCTGCGATAACTCGGCCAACCCAACCGAGGATCGCCCCTTTCTCTCCGAGTGCTTATTCCACTTTTTCCCTGTATGCGCGCCCGGTTATGACATTTGCTACAACCGCAAACCCAGCAGAGACCACTTCCACAAGGACAATCACCAGCACAGGTTTTATATCCAGTACGACCGTGTATTTTGTTATCCGCAAAGCTGGGGAGGTTGCTCATCGTGCACACCAGGAAGGTACTGCAAGTCTGAGAAGCGATGCATCCTGGAAGAGGTTAACTACCCGTGCAAAGAGTGGTTTTAATCATTCGAAACGGACCGTGACAGAAATTGAATGATTCTCTGAGAGATCGTGCCAACGATTGAACAGGGAATGCTGTGACTGTTCGCGATCAAAAGTCTAGCTCACAATTATCTACATGCTCTAAGAAACAATCAGAGAATGAGAGTGGAAATATTCAAACCCAAGACAATAAGGAGCTCCTATATATTAGGGCAAACTATGTATTAATAGAAATTTTATTCATCAAAACGTACTATTTTATTCAAAGACATTGTTGAATTGCGAAAACCATTGCTCTAGAGAGTACATAAAATCTTAGCATGGATTGGAAGAAAAAGTATTGAACAAAAACTATGCCTTCTATTCCTGATTACCCAGACATGTTATACACTCCTTTTATATTTACTGAGTGTCGAAGGTCGATGTTATGAGAATACGTTGCAAAAATTCTAAAGTATTTGAGAATTGCTAGTGTGTTGAAGATATATGTTATGTATGTAAAGTAGTCTAATTTTCATTCATTCACCCAGTGGTATCATGGAATGACCATGCACGCATGTACGATATGCTTTCTCCTCCTCTCATCTAGACATCCTCTACACTACCGATAGTTTCTACTGGAATATCGCCATCTACCTTATTTTCTCCCTCCTCGCTGTTGGTATTGCCGGCATCTTGATAATCTTCGTAAACGCTAGCAATCAACATGAAGGAGCACAACCAGGAAAGCCAAGTGAAGTAATAAAGATTTCCAATCGCGCTTCCTGGACCCTGGGGTGATGTCAGATACGCAACCCCGAACCCGTTCATTACGCAAAGAACAAGTGACAAAACACCTTCGATGACCAATGGAGAAATTTGTGTCAACATCTTCATCGCAACAACGCAAAGGGCAATAACGGTTCCGATGGCTCCGACAATGATTCCAAATTTTGTTCGTCCACAGAATGCTCGACTGTCGTAGTATGCTGTGTCGTCATCAAACGCTGTACATTCAGCGTTCTGGGCATTGGCGGATGCACCCATAACCACCATCTGACAAGCGAGGAATCCTGCCCAAAGCATCAAGCGATTTGCTCGGTTCTTGACTTCTCCGTAGACATCGACTCCGAATACACTACGTAGATAGGAAACGAGCAAGAGAATCGAAGTCACAAATCCTGCCCAGCTCTGAAAAGGATCAAGAAGGGTGGCATCAAGTTTAAAACGAATGAGATATAAGCTTTGGAACTTTCGAAAGCATTGCAATACATTGTCACATATCTGATGTCATCGCAAAGCGGATTCGTTTTCACTTACAAAATAGTAAAGGTTGCCATTCACAATGGTGTTCTCCTTACTAGTTGGGTCAATTGCGAGACCATTTGACGCATTTGCGACTTTATAGAATATAATAGTGAAGATATGTAAGATTTTATCAAAACAAATCGAACCGCATCCGCGTGCAGCGTGTCTGCTTCTTTGGTTTACCAAAAAAAGTTGACTGTTGGGACGTACCTACGGAAACTGTGGCGGACCAAAATGCGGCCAATACCAATGTAAGGACTCCTTCAATCTTCGTTCCCACTACATAATGAGAAAATTTGGAACTGAGGTGCATCGCAGTGACCACTCCGGTCGTGGCAAAAGAAAAGGACGAGCAAAACACCGCCCAACGACTGTTCGATGAGGTTTCCTCTTCCTTATTTTTCTGCGTATTCCAAACATAAAAGATTTCGTGTCAGTTGATTTGTGATCGAAAGTATAGCATAAATTGTTCCAAAATAAATGAATCATTGATTTGGTAGAAGGACAACGAAGTTGTGGTCGATTGAGCGGTTGAGGGAGAACAAGAAGCAAAAACAAAAGAGTCCCATGATATTCTCCGTGCCAAAACCTCTGTCACCTATCAACGCGCCGACAATCGATACAATGAGTGTCACTTACCACCTCCACAGCACTCCCCATCACAATCGTGGCAAAGGCGAAAAATGCAAGCCATAGCTGAAATCGTGGGCTGTTGCCTCTTGGAATGACTTCTCCCGTATTTGGATCGATATTGTTCATAGTTAAACTGGTCGCTTCTATAGTATGAAAAAGAATCTAGGTACCTAGTACAGATTTTAGATTGAATTGGAATGTCTGCAAACAATGGATAGAATGATCTAACAATGTCTGACTTCGATTGGGTAAAAGGTTTTACGAGAGTCTTTGCAATGGGCAACACTTCAAGAAGAAACGACAAAGAAATCTTCATTCACACACAATGCCCCTGAGTCCCGCAAATTTAACGGATAGAAAAAAAATCGGCGGGGCAAAAATTGAACACATGGAGCGGTCATTTTTTGATGGTGGATTGCTGCATTTATTGGGATTCTCAAGCAGCATTGCCTCACAGCTTTCATGAGCAATATGAGATCGCGATTGCAAGACTCTTTGCACCACAGAATGACACTGACCCACCAAGCAATTGGTGTCGCGTGGTGGCAGCAACTGCCGCCAGTGGTGGGGCCCGGCAGCAGGCCTGGGCTCCAGGTGCAGCCAGGCTGTGTGGGGTGCTATATGCATGCCAGCTATTGCATGTGCCCACATATTGGGACAAAATTGGGCTCCCTGTGTCCACTGTCAGTCAGCTGTGTGGGGTGAGCTCTCACCACAGCCCCCACTGCTGACGGGGGCTACCTAGTCACTGGGGTGGCCCCCGGGGGCTGGTGTGGTGTGCCTCCTCAGCACAGAAGGGCTGCCTTTGTGCGGCGCTTCATCACGGGAGATTTTTGGATCTGGTCTTGTTGAGCACTGATGACTAGCATGGTTCCTCCCTTAGAGGATGGAGGCAAGCAATGGTGGAGTGTGTCTCTTGTATGGTTTGTCAAGTATGAATTATGAACTTAGAAATCGCCGAAAAGACATGCTTCCGATATGATGTAGGTGGTTAGCATACTTGCCTTTCACGCAGGATACCAGGGTTCGAGTCCCTGTATCGGAACTTTTTGCTTTCCGAGAAGATCGAATCATTTATAGCATCATTTCCAACGACAGTTTGCATCCAGCGGTTGACCATGGATTAATGGGAAAACATCGGGCATCACAAACATTCATCAGTGCTGTTAAAAAATTTCTACAAGATAAGGCTGACTCGCTTTTACTAGTGGGGGTTTGCGTCCCGTCGCATCCCACTCACAACTTTGTATCCGAAAAGTAGAACATCGTAGAAAGCAAGGCACAGAGATAGTTAACGGCGAAAAATATAGGATCTCGAAGATATCTTGTCCTTCTCGATGTCTTCTCTCAGATATTTGAAGTCCTGCGGTAGCCCGTCCTTTGCCACGGCATTATTAATAGTTGTATTGATAACCCCCATGTGTGCCAGTTTCGTTCCTGTTCCGCAGGGTTTAGCCTACAGCACTCCATCAAAGGCGGCTGTTGAAGCACCGAGGTTTTGGCAGAAATACTCCGAGCAATTAAGTCTTCGGTTTTCCATCCCAATGATTACTACAGAACTAATGTCTCACTCTCCGGAAAAGGAAGCTTTCCAGCGGAGAAACCAACAATGGGTGGTAATCGTGGATGACGAAGAATCTATTCGTTTTGCCGTGGGAGACTTTCTCTACGATCAGGGCTTCGAGGTAACGGCCTGCGATGACGCTGGATCCCTCTTGGATCTCATAATAGCCGAAAATCAGGGCAGTAGCAACAATAAACAACAACCACATCGACTCCCGGACATTATCATCAGCGACGTGCGAATGCCAAAGAGCGACAAGAACGGATACGAGCTGGTAGAATTTTTGCGATCGGCTGATACGCTGAAAAAGATCCCCATTGTCTTGTTGACAGCTAAGGCCATCACAGACGACCGGATTCGGGGATATAAAGCTGGGGCTGATGTGGTTTTGCCGAAGCCTTTTGTTCCCGAGGAACTAGTGAGTATTCTGGATAGCCTTATTCGGCGCTGCCAGCAACGGCAGCAACCGCGGAACCAACAGCAAGATCAGCAATCATCGGACCAGGAGCTCTTGGATTTGAAACGAGAACTTGACTCTATCAAGTCCCTGGTCCAACAGAATGCCGCATCTACTGTTGAAAAGACAAGCATCGTTCTAACGGATCACGAGCGACTGGTAGTAGAACTCCTTTCGGAGGGATATACGGCACGAGAAATTGCGGCAGAGATCCGTCCTATGGACCTATTCAACGAGCCAAAACCCCTCGGAAAAGAAGAGATTGCCAATGTTCGAAAGAGTATTGATAGCCTCATTGAACGAACTGACACAAGCTCCAAGACGGACCTGATCCGGTGGGCCCGCAGAGTAGGCTACATTAGTTCGTGACATGGAATAAATGTAATAAATTATTGTTCCTAGCTTTAGAGCTATGTTGTGTGTTGTGAATATAGTCTGAGTGTTGGTGTGGGTGTGCGAGATGCTGTGAGTTTGGCGCCAGAGGAGGACAAAGGGCTCGTTCTCATGGCACGCCCGAGGGTGCCCCAGAGCGCTCAAAAGTCATATTCAGGGATTATGGGAAACAATATTTGTTGAACACATATGTTGAGTGGCGGCATCAGAACCAAATGTGACAGCCTCTGTGCTGAGATCTGGTGCTCCAAGGATGGAGCCAAATCTTTGGTGCGCTGAGTGGCAGTGATGGTGACTCAGCAAAAATCTACAAGTCTCAAGAATGCAAATGCTCATTTGAAATTTCTTAAGAATGAAGGAAGGCATTCCAAGGGGTGCGATGTCACAATAGCAGTTGAAACACAATGATGGATCTGGCATTGCTCTCGTGCACATGCCATCAGGGGGCACACTGCATTGCAGGTTCCGAATATTGGAGTTTGTTTTTAGCCACCACGTCTCAAATTGTTCATTCCCACTTCAAGCGCCGTAATATGAATGAAAAACGGCATTGAATAGAACCGAAAGCGCGATGAATTGTTCTTGTTTCGTAACTGCTCTTAACATACAGGAAACAAAACGACCAACGTCATCAATTTTCAAACTTTAATTGAGCGGACTTTTCGCGAAATCAGACGCATGGTTATCTTTGAGGAGATCTTTAACAGCGCTGAACGGGATCATGGTGAGAAGGCAGTTGTCTTGAGAACGCTATTCAAAAGCTTTTTACCGATTTAGAATGATGACTGCGAACAAGATCACCAAGATCGATTGCTATAGCCACTGGGCATCACCCAGACTCATGGCATACATGCGCGAAGAGACGGGGTCGGCGCCATTCCAAGCACTTTTCGACAAGATTCCAATCCTCACCTGCGCATCAGAAGAGTATGTTCGCCAACGACTGCTGCACATGGATGCAGCGGGTGTCATATGTCAGATATTGATTCCACTGCCATGGCTCGAGGCATGCCATGAAATATGGGCGGACCCGAAGAAAGCGGTTAAAGCTTGCAGGATCGCAAACGAGGACATGGCAAAATTTTGTAGGGCGAACCCTGGAAGGTTTCTCGGGGTAGCACTCTTGCCAACTATCGATGAAAAAGCCCTGATTCAAGAATATCGCTACGCCATCAATCACCTGAAACTGGTCGGAAGTGTCATTTTTGTTGGATGCGACGGAGTTCCGCCAGACGATGCTCGATTTGAATCGATTTATAGGGAGTCAAATGCAAACGGCACTCCCATCTGGCTTCACCCCTCCCGTCCACAATCGACTCCAGATTATAAATGCTATAGCGATAGGGGTAGCATGCATGCTATATGGAACTCTCTTGGATGGATATATGATACTAGCGTTGCGATGGTGCATATCGCTCTGTCTGGGGTACTACAGCGGTACCCAGATATCAAAATTGTAGGCCATCACGGTGGAGGTATGTATTCACGGAAAAGAACAGCGAAAGAATAATTGCATTTCTCTTCAAATCTGACACCTGGTATTCCCGTTTCTCAGGTATGATACCATTTTTCACCGATCGATTTCAGGTTCAGCTTTCCAACTTCAAATTGGATCAAGAAAGCAGGAAATTCTTGGACTTGCGTAAATTTTATTGCGACACTGCTACTTTCGGATACCAGCCCACAAACATACAGCAGTGCTTAGAATTCTTCGACGTTGGTAGAGTGATGTATGGTACAGATACACCAATGGATATGTCCTGTCCTGGAATGTTCATGAAGACCACAGGAAAAAGCATTGATCACTTGAAATTAAGCAAGAAGGAACGCGCTGCTATCTACCACGGAAATGTGTTACGAATGTTGGGAGTGCATGGCAATCCTGTACGAGTGTTGCTTGGTTTAAAGGAAACACAAAAAGTACATAATGGTAGCGGGTCAGAGAATGCAGCATTGGCCTCATCAATGCTTATGAATATTTCGGTTTCCCTTCTTTCTCGGCTGTAAAAATTTAATCGCGATAGGAATTATCTGCGTTGAAATTGAGTTATCCAAAGCTATAACAGATGTGATCTAGCCGAAAATTCAACATAACGACCAAAACTAACCTTCCAACATGCCAAAACCCATGGCGACCGTAACAACCTTCGAGTTTCTTTTGAGCTTGAGGGAGCTCTTCACAATAATTTTCACATCACATCCTACTATGTCTAACACTTTCGAGAGTACTTGGTCGCCATCACAGTCGTGAACCGATCCAATGTGGCGATTCGCACAGGAAACCTTCAGATTCGAGCCAAGGGCCGACCAATTATTGTTCCTGATAACATTCGGCAATGCATCGGATTGTTGGACAAGAATAATCGAGTAAACTAATTTCTTCTTTAAAGGCAGCTAATAAATCATATAGCACTCTATTGATTGGATTTACTTTTCATAATTTACAAAAACCAAGTAGTTTTACTAATCTTCATTAGGTTTTTTGACTACTCGTCCTGTTACAAGTGTTTCAATATCAGTAAATGAAAGGATTGTGCGACGCCAGAGCTTTCCGAGTTTTTTCATGGTACAGGTGAAATAAAAGCTAGACGCCCTAAAACAATATCCATCACAAAAGACTAAAATCTGCCAAGGGTTGCCACTCTGGCACACCCTCAGCGGTCAACGGGTAGGTCTTCCAGAGCATGACTCGATGGGCTCGGAAGGATTTTTGGTGGTCGTCGCCGAAGACCCTCGAGATATAGGTTTCTGTCGGTTCGGGCGGCGTACTTCCATAATAGAGGCTCATGTGTGGAACCTTCAGTGGCGCGGGAAATGTCAGACAGGCATCTCCGTTTTCGTCTTTTTGTTCCATCCCCATTATTTTCCGGCATGCCCGACACAAATTAAGAAAATCAGCATCTTCCGAGGGTGGAACTAGTTCGAGTATCAGGGCCTGATTCCAACAGTCTTGAGCGCTCAATACCGTGTCGCCAAAAGAACACTCGACTTGGCCAAAGCCGTTGAGCCCGTTGCGGAGGTTTTCCGCCAGGGCCAGGGCATCGGCTTCGGAATCTACCTGGATTCCACCTACGATGGTGACGTGTGGGAGGAATTTTGGTCCATTCAATTCTGTAGAAAGATCATCAATGACCTTTTGGGTTCGAGACAAGATGCTATCGTCTTGACTGTTGTTGCCAGTCTCCTGGTTCTGGCCGGGAGGAACCAACCACAGGGAAACTTTCATGGGGTAGTTGTCCTGCGTAGATGAATCGGTATTTGTGTTTCCACGCAACTTTGTTTGTTGTTTTTCGGCAAATCCGGTTGAATCCGATGCAACTCCGGCACCAAACGTCGATGAAATCAAGGAGGAGGACGGGAATGGCGTTCTCGTTGTTTTGTACCGAAATGATAGAACTACAGTCGCCCACGACACCAACAAGAAAATAGAGGAAATCTTGAGCGTGCGCCCAGACCAATAACAGGTACGCGACGGATATCGATTCGTTGATGTGGCTCGTTCTGGAATGCTGCTTCCTCGACTCTCGGAAGTCCTTTGGTATGTCAGTGGCGAGCTTTCGTGATTGGTATTAGTAGATCGAGTAACCGATACAAAGTTGTTTGCCATTTCTAGCGACTCCTGTTAAACTGTTTTAAACGAAAAAAGTACAACAGCACTAGATTATTTCAATTGACCGGTTGATGGGAATCTGTCACCTCGAAAACGAATCTCGTGATTGCTGTAGCTTCCGGATAAAAATTGCGATAGCAAGGACTTTTATAGTCCCGATTTGGTGACGTTCGGATTCTGTATTCTGTTGACATGTCAGAGATTCAAATCGTTCATGAGAATAATTTATTCTCATAAACTTTATTCGTAGCAACAAACAAGTAAGAGTGACCAGAAAGCTGAAAGAACACCAGCAACGTCCGCGGTGTGATACTAGATGGATCGGAACGATGGACAATCATGTTCAGACTGTTTTGATGGTCGAGGATTCGTGCAAGAGTCTTTCGTCGTTGGTGCGAGCAGAAATCGATGCGCAACATTCGGCCTCAAAGCCGAACAAAGCAAGCCGGGATGACCCTAGGGCGCAGAGCATTGTTCGTATTTCCCAAGAGGTCATGGATCTTATTGACAGCACCTCGAACTATGATTTACCGCCCCAAACTCTCGATCGCGTGATTCGGGAATGCCTAATCGACGCGTACCGCCTGCCCTCGATCGTCAACAACTATCAAAACGAAACCTTTGCCTTTTATAACTGGTGGAGGCAGCACATAAAGGACTGGATACGAAGGAGGCCATCTAACAATGATCATAGCATTGATTACCATCGACTTGGTTGGTCCCACCTGGTGGAAATGATGCGAGAAATACGCGACTTTCTCCGACCACCGCCATTGGTGGTTAGAGTAATAGGAGCGGGATCCGGAATCGTCAACGGAGAATACAAGCTAGCAAGAGAATGCCTTTTGTCAGAACCGCAAGCAGAGATGCAGCAGCAACAACAACAACAACAACAACCGCAGAGCTTCTTTCAATACTACAGCACCACGAAAATCACCTACGAGAAATTGACTGCCGATGGCAGGACCATCAGCTTATGCTTCTGCGACGTCGATCGGTCTCCAACTTCCACAACACAAAATTTGGGACACAGTCTTTGGTTTCTCACAGAACTTGACGAAGAACAACCAAACACGGATTGTGATTCGGATTATTATTGCGCTCTCCCCCGAAGTGGCAAACGCTCACGTACCAATCTCGTTCCCCCTCGCAATGGTTGGAAACGTTGTTCCCATGGATCATTTCCACCACCAACTCTAGTTCCGGTTGGCACAACCGCAGTTTCCGAAAATGAAGTCAGTCCAGACACGCACGAGCAGCGACTGGCCCGTTGGATCTTAGAAGAGGATATAATGGTCTACGGTTGGTGTCAACAAAAACCACCGCATGATATGATAGACGCCGGGATGCATTCAGTCCTCGAACTACTCATAGATTTCTACGAAGAGGACGGAGAAAATCCAATACAAAAGACTTCGTCACTAGGTACAGAATTAATTGTCAAGTTTGCATCCATTTGCCTAAGGGGGTCGAGATAGCGGGGACAAAGAACGACAAAATGCCAAACAAACTTATAGTAGATGATGCTAGAGATTGAAATCTTATAATAAAAACGAAATTCAAAAATGTCTTTTGTTATATTTTTATGATAATTTTTTTGTGCGTAATTGGTTATTGTATTGGATCTCCACACGAGGACAAAATGAAGCAGAAAATGCGGATTTTGCAGCATGAAATAACATAGAATCGCTTTATCCACAAGACACGGCGTGTTTTCGATACATTCGTGGGAAGATGAGAGACTATGTTGTGCAGTCGAACGTCTCGGGCACTTTCTTCTTTTGCGAAATGGACAGTAAACTCTATATCATCGAAAGTCTCCTGAATCTGCCATAGATCCAACGGAAGAAAAAATGATTGTCGAGTCTGTCTGATTTCCTGGCAAATCTATCACATCTATTCATTTATTGCTCGCTACTGCAGAATCTGTAGAGGCAGACGAACGGTGCATGCGCTTCGAGGGCCGGAGTTGGGATCTGCTTGTGGCAGCCTTAGCTTCGACCTCGACATGCTGTATTGTCGAATCCATGCCATCCATGGATTCGATCGATCGCTTTCGTCCGACGATAATTGTGTTGCCGGTATTGCTGGCATTGTTGTTGGCATTGACTTTGTTTCGAATGTGATTGACCTTCAGCTGCTTGCGAGGAGACGAAGACGTATTTTTCTTGCTTCGGTTGTTCTTACGAATATTGCCGGAATGATTTTTCGTGTTGGAATTTGTAGATGAGGTGGAAACATTGATGGGTGACGAAACACGACTGACTTTTGGAATTTTCAGTGGCAAAATTTCATTTTGTCCATCATCATCGCTGTCATCTTCTCCTGATTCGTACAAGATGTTGTCGAGGGATAGCTTGGAAGTTAATTTTTGAATAGCTTCCGTAGGAGTCAGCCTTCGACTGCTACTTCGTTTGTCACCTTGATTCAACAATTCTCTCCGCATGGCTCGGCTCACTACGATTGCTCGGTTTGCTTCATCCAAGCCGAGTTTGTGTCGTCTCATAATATCAAATATCTGCAAATAAAATAGTTTGAAAATATATCATGTAAGATATCGTATTCCAATCATTAAACCTGGTTGATCACCAAAACCAATCGCTTCTCGTCGAAAAAATCTACTTACCTCATCGTCCGTAGGCTTGCAGTCTGGCCCACTTCCCCGATTCAATTCTTTCAGCAGAGCCAATGTGGCTCGTTCTCTCGAATAACCACACCGTCCCATCAAAGCATCGATGCCGGTTCGAACGGCAGCCGTAAATTCTGTTCTGGCACGGATCGCCTCCGAAACACTTTCTCGTGATGGCATGGTGAGTGCGTAGTGTCTTCTTTAATGTAAATACAACGATATTCTCTTTGTTTGCAGACTCTATCGGATCCTTCCTTGTTGATATTGTGGTCTTCAATGGGAAAGGAATGGAGTGATACACTGACAAATGGGTAGACCAAATGTTATGACAGGTTTGAAATTGGTTTTATGTTTCCGCTGGTTGGTTACGTATGACGGTCTGTCCGGCCTTCGATTAAGAAAGTTCTCAAATTGCGACGACGACGGATGATCTACCAGAAGCCTGTGTGTACTACCAAGAGCTTCAATGTTATTCGGATGCGTTATCTAGCTGGAGTAACCTGTTGCTATAGGTGTGGTGCTGCTGTCGATATCTATGCGATTGTTTACTTGTTGCTGTTGCAATCAATTGGCCTCTAAAGCGACGTGAATTTGTCGCCAAGGCAGAGAACGAAGTTCCGAATTCGAAATGCGAATAAATTAGTACGGTGAACCGTTGGTGATTCAAAAATGGCCTGAGCTTCGTAAAGTAGAAACAGGATGACTAGAAACAAAGAACAAGGGCTGCGCGCGGAAAGAATGAAAGAAATCGTGCGAAAATTCTGACATCTCATAACGTGGCATTCCACGATTGAGAAAACTTGAAAAAGGAGACGTGCAAATGCTGTGACCTTCTGATGAGAATCTTCTGGAATGCTTTTTCTTGGTTGATTCTATCCCATCACGGCAGAAACCCAATCCGAACTCCATGAATTCTCCTTAACAGTAGCAAAAACTTATCATTTATCATCCGAATATGACATCAAGTCCTCCGAATTCCACGATCACTATTGTTGACAACTATATAAAGGGTGGATCCGTCGCTCCTTCCACCAACGAATACCTGGATATCATCAATCCGGCGAACGCCAATATAATCGGCAAAGTCGGGCTCTCTGGAAAATGTGACGTTGACACTGCTATACAAGCCGCAGGTGCCGCTTTTCCATCGTGGTCCTCCCGCACAATCAAACAGCGCGCTTCGATCATGATGAAATTCCACGCACTCGTCCAGGAACATTCTCAGCAGTTAGCAGAGCTCATTGTCCAAGAAAACGGAAAAAATATCACCGAGGCTCTGGCGGATGTAGCCAAGGGAAATGAGACCGTCGAGTGGTCGGTTTCATTGCCCTTGGTATCCGCTGGAAACAGGCTTCGAGTTTCCAGTGGAGTTTCGTGCTTGGATAGGCGCGATCCCCTCGGGGTCGTCGCCTGTATCGTTCCATTCAATTTTCCCTTCATGGTGCCCATGTGGACGATTCCCATCGCTCTTGTCATGGGCAACACGGTGGTTCTAAAACCGAGTGAGAAGGTTCCCCTGACCATGAACTACGCAGCCGATCTCTTTAAACAAGCTGGTTTACCCGACGGTGTCTTCAACATGGTCCAGGGAACCCGCACCTGCGTCGAAGCATTGGTCGATCACAAAGACGTTGCTGCCGTTACCTTTGTGGGATCCAGTCCAATTGCTAAGATTGTCTCCCACCGTTGTCGTGCTCTCGATGAACCAAAGCGGTGTACATCGCTGGGCGGAGCCAAGAATCATTTAGTAGCTTTGGAGGACTGCGATACGGAAAGCGCGGCGGCAGATATTACCGTGAGCTTTGCGGGCTGTGCGGGACAGCGCTGTATGGCGGCTTCGGTCTTGTTAACCGTCGATGAGGAAAATAGTGATGAAGATGGAGCAAGCTTTGGTGAACTCTTGGTTGATAAGATTGTTACTATTGCCTCAAAGATCAAGGCCGGTAGTGGTCCTGGGGAAATGGGCCCAGTCATCGACAAGCTCTCCTATGACAAGATTATATCATACATTGAACATTCGGAACAAATGGGCGCCGAGGTGCTTCTTGACGGTCGCAAATGGAAGAAGGACAACGGTTTTTGGATTGGCCCTACGATTCTTAGGCATTCTTCTCTACAAGACAAGACAATTCGTGAAGAGGTCTTTGGGCCAGTCTTGAGCGTTTATTCCGTGAAGAGCTGGGAGGAGGCGGTCGCTATAGAAAATGATAGTCCCTTTGGTAATGCCGCATCGATCTATACATCTTGTGGAGGAAATGCTGAGTGGTTCACCTCACGATTCCGGGCCAGTATGCTTGGTGTGAACATAGGGTGCGTAATTTTTGTGGTTGTGTGTATACTTTGTGAATAGTGACCACAAGCTCACTTCTGACTTCTAACTATATGAAATTTTCTCGCTTTTGATTAATCCATGATTGGATGGCACTTCCAAACATTAGAATTCCTGTACCACGTGAGCCATTTTCCTTTGGAGGTCTGTACGGAACCCGAAGCAAGTATGGGGACATGGACATAACTGGGTAAGTGAAAGAGAAAGCCTCCTTCGTGGCTTTGAATGATTATACTAGCATCGAAGGATTGATCTTACAACTTCATACTTTCTGTTAGTGATGGTGCTATGGAATTCTTTTCAAATCGCATCAAGGTGACAAGCAAGTGGCCAATCGTTATGGGTCCTCTCTCACGCAAGAGAAAATTACAAAATGGGTCTTCTAATTTGCCTTTGATGAATGGAAATGGGCACCATCACACAGCTACTACGAATGCGGAACCCAAAGATGTGGCCAATTTTGCAGGACAAATGTAATCGAGAAGAAAGGCAGAGGCCATTACTTTATCTTCTGTCATAATCACTCTACGATGTGACAACATAGGAATGAATGAATTATCGACTTATATCGTCTTTTGGAAATAATAGAAACAACAGCGGCGCTGTTGACGTTGTTGCGAACGACATGACATACTTAAAAAGAATCCAACAATATTTTTTTGAAATCGTATTGATTACTTTCTTTCGTACTGAGTATCTTTTGATGAGTTCAAAACCATATTCTAGGTTGGCGAGGCTTGATACAAAGTAATACATACAAAACATTAAATACCGCTGAAAATGCGAAAATGCGACCAATCCTGTCATTCTGCATTCTGCATGGTAGGACTACCCAACATTCCAAGAGACTGCGGTGCTTATAACATGACCGCATAATCCTATTCATATTTTCAGACTTCCTTTTTCATCGTCGTTCACAGGACATCGTCTATTGCACCAAAAACACGACAACGAATAAATGGGTTTAGCATGGCTGTGATATCATTGCGATCAGAGTAGCATTCCGACAGCCGCTACTGCTGTAGCTGCAGCAAAGATACTAGGCATCGAACCACCGAGATAGGATTTATTTCCGCTGCTAGCTCCGTTACACTTGCATCCAGCTTCTTGCAATCCAGTTTGATGTCGTGAGCATTGGGACTCGTCATCGCTAAAAGCCGGGAGCTTTAGTTCGAGTTGCGCACAGGTACCTGAATCGCAGGACTTTCCCGCACACACCGGCACTCTCGGATTCCAGTTGTATTGTATCTCCAGATCAGGTGTTGATAAACCTCTATTCTCGTTCGCGCAAATCGAGCCGCAAGCGTAGACAACCTCTTCCTCGGCAACAGGTTCTGGCTCCGTCGGCGTTTCTTCTCCGACAACACTAGTAGCGACAAAAGCTACGAAACAAAACAATGAAATTTTTCCGATGCGCATCGTAGCTCTAGTTGTTTTCCTGATGTATGAATGGTTGCTTCACTCGACCCAACCAAAATAATAATAATACAAGATTGAATCTAGATTGCTGGCAGGTAACTCGTGCTTCAGAAATTGAGAAGAGGATTGCTTTTGGGATTTTTGATGACTGCCCAACGCAGAGTTCCGTTCAAAGAATGTCAATGACTTATTTTAACCCCAACCCTAAAGTCTATATTTTCCAAACTATTTTTATGATGTCGATGACTATTTTGGGTACATTTCTCACATGTGGGTACATTTCTCACGCGCGTAGATGACGCATTCACAATGACAATCGCAATATGAGCGATGATATTAGTTAA
>Ga0115013_10000859_pt1 | contig 17991 bp, 11 predicted proteins | sample SouAtlMetagenome_2_FD_88686 | JGI IMG/M metagenome (GOLD analysis project Ga0115013, IMG submission 88686) | Marine eukaryotic phytoplankton communities from Atlantic Ocean - South Atlantic ANT15 Metagenome | ecosystem: Environmental > Aquatic > Marine > Oceanic | place: South Atlantic Ocean...
AGAACTTCCCGGCGGCCTCACCACCGGGTCGCTCGTCGAGTTCGATTTCCCCGGCTTGGTTACGCTTCCGTTGAATGATTACGTCCTCACCCTCAAAACCGGCGACGCCGATCTCCTCCTCAACTCCACCTCCGGCAACCTCCTTGCCGATGGCACGCTGCTGGGAAATTCCGCCGAAGGCTGGACCGCCTCGACTCCGGCAGGCCGCGACCTCGTCTTCGGCCTCACCGGCGAGCTCACGCCCCCCGTCACGAGGCCTCCGGCCGGCAGCGGTCCCAACATCCTGATCATCCTCGCCGACGACCTCGGATGGACCGACCTCTCCACCGACAAGCCCAGCCTCGGCAACGGGTCGGACTTCCACCAGACCCCGCACATCGACCGGCTCGCCAACGAGGGGCTCTCGTTCACCTACGCCTTCGTTCAGCAAAACTGCGCCCCAACCCGCGCAGCCCTTCTCAGCGGCCAGTATGCGGCCCGCTCCGGCAACGGCGTCTACAACGTTACCAGCCTGAACCGCGGAACGAACTCCGCCAATCCTGCCCTCACGCCACCGGCCCAGCGCGAAGACGTCCCCTCCGCACACTACAACATGGCCGAGATGCTCTGGGATGCCGGCTATGTCACCTGCCATGTCGGAAAATACCACGTCGGAGGGAAGGACGAGGGAGCCGCCACCCTACCGCAGAACCAGGGCTTCGACCACAACTTCGGGGGAGACAGCTCGGGCGCCCCCGGCTCGTTCTTTGCAAACTCCTCGGGCATTTTCCAGAGCCCCTCGGACACCATCGACGCCTTTGGCGCCCCATATGACTCGGCCTACACGACCAGCATCCTAGCTCCAGTTGCCAACAACAACACCCCCTCAACCCTCGACGCTACAAACAAGCACCTTACCGACGCGGAGGCCGACGCCGTTCTTAGCTTCCTTGACGACCACCGGGACGGCCCGCTTTCCGACTACCCGTTCTACATCCAGTATCACGCCTACGCAGTCCACACCCCAATCCAGCCGCGTCCGGACCTGCAGGCAAAATACAACGGACTCGCCCCGGGCACCCGGCACGAAAACGACAATTACGCCGCCCTGCTCGAGGGGCTCGACCAGTCGGTAGGCCGTATCCTGAACTACCTCGATACCAACAACCTGACCAACGACACCCTCGTACTATTTCTCAGCGACAATGGTGGCCACGAAGGGCCCACCGACAACATCCCGCTCCGGTCCCGCAAGGGATCGCTCTACAACGGCGGCCTGCGGGTCCCCATGATCGTCCGCCAACCCGGCACGGTTCCATCCGACCAGGTCACCGACTCGCTGGTCCATGCTGTCGACCTCTTCCCGACCCTCATGCAGCTCGCCGACGGATCGACCTCCGAGATTCTCGACGGCACCTCATGGTATGACCATGCCTTGGACCCGGCAGGCTCTCCACGCGACCGGGAGCCGATCTTCTACCATTTTCCCGGATACCTCGACAACCGCGCCCGGCCCTGCTCGGTCGTCATCAAGGATATCGATGGCACCCGCTTCAAGCTGATTTACAACTACGACTACACATACGACCCAAACACCAACGACGATGCCATCAGGATACTCTCCCAGCCGTGGGAACTCTACAACATCACCGACGACATCTCGGAATCACAAAACTTGATCACCGGCAATTACTGGGACTGGCTGCTCTACGGCACTATCGCCGACAACCTCGCCTCCGACCTCGCGGCCTGGCTCAACCAATCCGACCCAACTTGGAATCCGGTCCAGGCTCTCGACGGCGGATCGCCTGTCCCCTTTCCCCCGGCCGACGCCCCCCATGTCACAGTCCCTCTGGACCAGACTTTCCGTATCACTGACCACACGGCAAACCGGAACACCCTGCAGACCACCCTGCAATTCACCTCCGCTGCGGGATACCTTTACGATATCGAGGCCTCGGACAACCTCGTCAACTGGAACCCTCTCGCAACCGGCATTGTCGGACAGGCTGGCTCGACCAGTGAGGTGGTTAACGACCCGAATCTCGCCACCTCCACCGAGCGGTTCTACCGCGCCGTCCTCACCGCCAGCCCCCTTTCTCCACCATGAATTCCGCCCAACCCTGCCTTTGACGGCCTTTTCTCCAAGAGCAAATTCCTAGCAACATATTCCCAGCAGTCGCCTCGTTGAGGTCAGTCAGATTGTCGAATCGCCATTCACCGACCAGCGCTGCCCTAGCATGATTCAGCAAACCGGCCTCCTTTTTCCTGCCCCGCCAAAATGCATGCCGCGCTGCGGTGCAGGCACATGCACCAAACGAGATTGCAGAGCGAGGTTTAGGGCATCCCGAATCCTCCCGGTTCCCTGCGCTTGCCTCGAAGATGATCTCCCGACTGACTATTCGAGCTCGATGCCGTACTTCTCGAATACGGAGCCGTCCATTTCCTCCAGCTTGCTCCCCATCTCTTCCGCTTTCTTTTCCCAAGCACCCATCTCCTCCTCGAACTTGCCCAAAAACTCCGGATCGGCAGTCGCTTTCTCAGTGAACCACGCCATCAACGCGGCTTCTCCGTCTTTCAGGAGCTCGAGCGGCATGGGTATCGCCCTGAAGTGCTCCGCCAAGTCACTAAATCCCGATTTCATGGCCTCAAAACCCTCCTCGAGATCCGCAGGCAGCCCGTCGGTATTTACCTCTCCGAACTTCTCATCGAGAGCATCCATGGCTTCGAAAAGCGGAGCCGGATTCTCTTTCGCATTAGCCTCCAGTTCCTCTAAAGTATTCATGTCCTCGACGATGCCAAGATCCGCCATCTGTTTCGCGAAGGCCTCAATCGCAGCCTTCTCCGCAGCAGCCTTCTCGTCAGCCTTCTTCTCCTCAGCAGCCTTCTCGTCAAACTTCTTCTCCTCAGCCTTCTTATCCCCACCCGTGGCATCCTCTTTCTTATCCCCGCCCTTATCCGGGGCTTGTTCCCTCTTCTCACCGCAGGACGTCAGCAGAAAAGACCCTAGGGCCACGAGCAAAGGAAATATACGCATCGTTTTCATAATGGAAGCGTGTTAACGCACCAAGCCTGGAACGTCAACGTCCTTTCTCCCTCATGGGCTCCTGCAAACACGGGGTCTCCCCGACTTTTCCGCCAAAAGCAAATTCCTAGCAGTCATTCGTGGTGATCTTGAAACGTTTCTTCGCAGGGTAGTTGACCCAGCCCGCGATTTCTAAAACAAGGGCTCGCTCATCTCGCTGTTGTGCGTCTCCCAAATCTCGATCAACTCGGCGAGACGTTCAGGCTGGCTGGCAGCCAGGTTATTTTTTTCCGAGAGATCTCTCGAGAGATCGTAGAGTTCCCAACTTGCTTTACCCGCCACCAATCGTTTCCCCATGCGCACCAGCTTCCAATCGCCATGACGCAGAGCGCTTTTCCCGCCCTGACGCCAGAAGAGCGTCTCATGGGGAACGCCATTATTTTTGCCGGTGAGATAGGGAATCAAATCGACGCCTTCGACTTGCTTCGGTGCGGTCACACCAGCGCTGTTTGCGGCGGCGGTCGCGAAAATATCGAAGGAACTGACCGACTTGTCGTAGACCTGGCCACTCGGAATCTCACCTTTCCACTGCATCATGAAAGGCACACGAATCGCCCCCTCATACATCTGGCCTTTGGAGCCGCGCAACGGAAGATTCGATGAAGTGAGTTCTTTGGTCGGGCCGCCGTTGTCGCTCAGGAAAAAGACGATCGTGTTCTCTTCGAGACCGGATTTCCGCAGTTGCCCCATGACCGAGCCAACGCTGTCGTCCAAATTCGCCAGCATCGCCGCGAAGATGCGACGATGGATGTCTTCGATATGGGCGAATTTTTCCATGTAGGCATCAGCCCCCTGCAGCGGACTGTGGACCGCATTGTAGGCGAGGTAGAGAAAAAACGGTTTGTCGTCATGACGATCAATGAAGTCGACCGCTTCGCGGGTGAGGGCATCGGTGAGATATTCGGTTTCTTCGACCGGTTGACCACCGCGGACGATGGGGTTGTTCGCGTCGTAGTCAGGTTCATCACTGTGCCACGTGTGATAAAGCAGCCCCTTCTTCCCAATCCAGTGCTTCTCAGCTTGCTTACCCTTAATCCCCCCCGGAAGCGTCTTGCGGCGTAGCAAGGTGGTCACGCCTTCGTAGGGTGGCGGGACGAAGTAGTGACCCTCGTGAGTGAAGCCGAAGAACTCATCGAAGCCGTGGCGAAAGGGATGATACTTGGCCGTCCCGCCCTGGTGCCACTTTCCGATCAGGCCTGTGGTGTATCCGCCGTCGTGCAGCGCCTCGGCGATCGTGATTTCCCCCGGGGGCAAGCCAAAACCGGGCTCCTCATTGAGCGCTCCGGTGGGATTGAATTCGTAACCAAAGCGGGTCGGGATTCGCCCGGTTAGCAGACCGGCACGAGAGGGGCTGCAATTCGGACCCGCAACATAACCCGAAGTGAAACGCACGCCGTTGTTCGCGATTGAATCAATATGCGGCGTCGGGATTTCCGGATTCCCCTGACAACCCAGTTCACCGTATCCGAGATCGTCGGCGAAGAGGACGATGACGTTGGGCTGACGGTCAGCTGCCGTGGCGATGGTGAGTGTTACGGCAGCGATCCACAGGAAGACTGGCCAGAATGATTTTCGATTTTTCATGGATTTAAATTGGCTTGGGGAAAGTTTCAGCAGGTCGCCTTTTTCTACTCTTCGAGCGACAGCTTCGCATGCTTGTTTGAATCGATTTTCTCGAAACGTTTCATCAAGGCCGGGACGGAGCGATCTCAGTTCCGGGAGGTGAGCACACTACTTCGGACGGGAAAGTATCTTTCACAACAGTTCGCCGGGATCGATGTTTGGACAAAAGAATTCGGAATTTCGTCAAATGCCGGAGGATCGGGGCACTACTGACATTTCTTCCTGCTGCGGCGCGGATTGCCGGCGCCTTTCCAGAGTCTCAAGTCGCCCTTAATCACCAAGTCCATCTCCATCATTATCCACCACTCCGCTGAGCGGATTCTCGATCACTGCCTCCCAGGCAATTTTACGAAACACTCGATCCAGTTCTGTCGAGGGGTAGCCCTGTTTATTTCCCGGTAAGTTGATTTCGTTTTTAATCAGTTCCGGAGACTTTTTGTAAAGAGTCGAATAGAAGACATAGCCTTCCAGTCGATCAAACCCGGTCCCTAGATGACCTCGGTGATCTCTCCAGATGGAGCGTTCTTTGCCGGTGACTAATTTGTGCAGGCTTTCGACGCCGGGCAGCTTCCCTTTCACCTGCAGAACCGCCGCCTTGGTCACCGCCAGAGACGTTGGGATGATAAAGATTTTTCCAGGATATTCCGCCTGCATCTTGGTAATGAACCCCTTGAACAATTCGTGCTTTTCGGATTCCAGCTTGGTGAGCAGTTCAGGGGTATATTCCGACTCATCTGCGGGCGGTCTTCCACCGTCGAATGGCCAGAGCCGGATCCAGGCGTCGGATAGGTAGAACTTCATCTCCGGGTTGTATTTGAGACAGTAATCGATCCAACAGCGGTAGTATTCCGGCTGATCCTGATCGTAGGGCCCCCACAACATGGCATCCCAACCGGCATTCGCGATCGCCGGTAGCAAGATTGGCTTAGGCCTCTTGTCGAAATCGAAGATTCCGTTTTCCTGCTCCCACTTGTAGCGGACGCTTCCCGTCATGCCGCCACCCGTATGGGTGTGAAGAGGCTGGGTGAAACCGGCCGCCTCACAAATGGCGGGTAAGGTACTGTAACCAGGCCTCATGAAGCTGTGACCAGTGCCTACTATTCTCAGCGCGCCGTTCTCGGACTTCGGCAGGTCGGGAAAGTCTCCACCATACTGCTTCATTAACTGCCCGGGAGTCAGGTAACAAACTGCATGCTCAGGAAACTTCTCTTCCTTCCAGCCGGGATCGGGGACGAAGGTGCCTTTTTTGCCAGCAACCTGACCACGACTTTTTCGCAGAGCTTTGCGATACGCAGCGGCCTCTTTTTCGCTGAGCTTGCCATCGCCATCGGCATCAGATTCGGGAAACCGTTTCAAAAATTGAGCCAGTTGCTCCGGCGTTGCGGCAGAAGGCTGTGGCGTGGGTGTGCCGGGAGTGTCGGCGCCACCCAGTTTTTTGATGAGTTCAACCTGCTCAGCTCGAGACAGGGTGCCGTCTCCATCGGAATCCGCATCGGGATATTTTCGCAGAAGCCCCTTTTCCACGACCGCCCACTCGCGCCCAGCCAGTTTGCCGTCACCGTTGCGATCGACTTGGGGAAGTTTGGCCAGAACTCGTTTTGTGAGGGCCGGCAGAACCTCGTCGGCAAAGGAGGTGGCGGGGAACATCCCAACGAGGGTGTAGCTGATTGCTATGATGGTTAGTTTCTTCATAAATATCTCTTAAAGAATAAAACCCTAACCAAGCCCTGTGGTTGCGCTCCCGCAGCTCGATTTTTATTTTATTTCTTTGATTTGGGTTTTTCCGGTGAACTTTTGGTCACACAAGGAGGTTTTTCAAATGAACCTATGAAATTTATTGATAGAGCCTTCCCGCCAGCTTTCATCACCGTGGGAGAAAGATGATGCGACTATGGTGTGTATTGGCTGGATGCAAAGGACGCGAAGAGGATTTTTGGGAGCAGGGGCGATGGTTGGGATTGGAACGGTGGGCACAGGAGTTGGGCGACACGTGAAAGCGAAAACGACCGGATGGCAAGGAGGCAAGAGTCCGTGGGCGATGTGTTTGGATACGGCGACCTTGGCTAAGGAGATCCCGCTGGATGAGAAGGTGGAATTGGTGGCAGGAGCCGGATTTGATGCGATCGAGCCGTGGGATCGAGAGTTGGAAGCTTACGAGAAGGCGGGAGGATCTTTAGAGAGGTTGGGGAAGAGAATCAAAGAGCTTGGCTTGTTTGTTCCCAGTGTGATCGGGCTATGGGGAGTGTTAGCGAACAGTGAGGAGGAATTCGAAAAGAGGATTGATGAACATCGTAATCGGTTGCGAATGGTGAAAGCGATCGGGTCGGCTCATATTCAGTGTATCCCGGACTTCAAGTATAAGGATGACTTCAACATGGAGTCAGGAGCGGCTTGCTATGCAAAGATTAGCGAAATAGCACTGAAGGACTATGGGCTGAAGACGGGGATAATCTTTCTCAATGCGGTAGGTAAGCTAAAGACGGTGGCGGATGCAGTGAAGTTGGGTATGAAATCGGGTTGGAAGGATGCCAAAATCATCCCGGATAGCTATCATAACTATCATGGTGGGACTGCCTTAAATTCACTGCGTATGTTGCGTGGGAATGCCATCGCAATCTATCAGTTTGCTGATGCGCCAAAGGGCCAGGAAAGGAAGGATTCTTGGTGTGACGGAGAGCGAGTTCTGCCGGGAGATGGGCAGTTACCATTGGTAGAGGAGCTGAAAATCTTGTTAGAGATTGGGTATGAGGGGTGTGTCTCTTTAGAACTGTATAATGAGCAATATCGAAAGAGAGAGCCAAAGGCATTTCTAAAGGAGGCACACGCGAAGACTTTACGATTGATCACGAAGGCGGTGGGCTAGGCTGAGGCGCTGTTGCCGAAATCCTGAAGTGAAATGAGATAACCCCCTTTCTCCCCCATGTATTACGCCAAACCCGGGGTTTCCGCGACCTTTCCGCCAAAAGCAAATTCTTGGCAGTCAGTTCGTGAAGGAAATCCTCGCGTAGCCGACAGAACATGCTTCAATCCCGGGTAGGATATAGTGCTGCGCAGGGACTTTCCTTACCGAAAACAAATGCCTGACAATCGCTTTCTCACGAATCTTCTTTAACCCACTCAATCAAAAAACTATGAGTCAAAAAAACCATACCTCACGTCGTAATTTTATCGCTGGAGCAGGCGCCGCTATCGCCTTCCCAACGATCATTCCCTCTCGAGTCCTGGGCAAGGACGCACCCAGTAATCGGATCAACATGGGATTCGTCGGTATGGGTAACCGCGGACGCGGTGTGATGACTGCCCTGATGAATCACAAGAAGGCCCAAGGCATTGCAGTCTGTGACTTACACGACGACTATAAGGCACCTAACGGCGGTCGACAACAGGGACTCAAGGAAGGTTTGAGACTTCTCAACGGCGCGAACGCCAAGAAAGGCGGCGCAAAATCTGGCGCGAAGGGCTACGCCGATTACCGCGAGATGATCGCAAATGAAGATCTGGATGCGATCATGTGCGCCACTCCCGACCACTGGCACGCCATGGTCTGCATGGAGGCGGCCAAGAATGACCTCGACATTTATTGTGAGAAGCCAATCACCCACCTGTTTGCCGAGGGCTATCACCTGCACCGCGAAGTCTCCAAGAGAAAGCTCATTTTTCAGGTTGGTTCACAGCAGCGTTCAGACAAACGATTTCGTCATGCCGTGGAGATTGTCCGCAATGGTCACCTCGGAAAGATCACCAAGGTCGAAGTCGGCTTGCCCAGAGGGAAAGACAAGCCAGCAGGTGATACCACGATCAAATCACCACCCAAAGGGCTCGACTACGACATGTGGTGTGGGCCCAGCGAAAAACTTCCCTTCATGGAATGTCGCTATCACTGGAACTGGCGTTGGCACCTCAGCTACGGCGGCGGCCAGTTGATGGACTGGATCGGCCACCACAACGACATCGCTCACTGGGGACTCGGCGCGGACAAAGCGGGTCCATTGAGCGTCGAAGCCAAAGATTTTGAATACGTCGATGATCTGATGAAAATCTACAATTCACCGCGTGATTACACCTTTGTTTCCCAATATCCCGACGACATCGAGGTCGTGGTTTCTACAAAGAACACCATGGGCACCAAGTGGATAGGCGAAAACGGCTGGGTCTATGTAACCCGCGGAAGAATCCAGGCATCCAATCCTGAATGGCTTGCGACCAGCGATGGGAACAAGAAAGGATCGAACTTTTCATTCAATCCAGGTGAATGGAAAGGATACCACCCGGGCGCTGGTCACCAGTCGAATTTCATGGAGGGAGTCCTCAACCGCAAGGAGTGTATCTGCTCCGCAGAAACCGGACACCGATCAGCCACTCCGGGTCACCTCGCCTATGTCTCACACGCATTGGGTCGCCCGATCAAGTGGGACAGCAAGGCAGAGAAAGTCATCGGCGACGATGAGGCCCAGAAGAAATTAATGGCTCTTAACTACCGTGGCGACTTGAAATTGATTTGAGCAACAACAACTTGCCCAAAGGCGGCTACAAGGCCTCCACACCGAGGCCAGTATCCCTGAGCTATCAACTAAGATTTTGAGATCGCTTTATAAACGCTGTCCAAACCAGCACGATAGAGCCAGGCCCGTTCAACATCGCACTCCAAATGGTTCGCACGATCCATCAAGCCCCGAAGTGACTCACGGAGCTTGGAATCGATTACTTCCTCCTTCATCAGGCCGTTGAGACAAGCCTTGTAAATCTTTGCGCACTCTCCGGATTTCCCGCTATTAAAAACTGGCACTCCACGATCGATCGCAGTTTCAATTCTCCCGGCAATAGTAGCCCCATTGTGAGCAGCTGCCTCAGCCTTAGCACTCTTATCAGATTGTGGAAGGAGAACTGCATCAATCACATGAATCACGCCGTTGTCACATTCAATGTCGGTTGTACGGATCGTGGCTCCGTTCACCTTGAAGGCTCCATTTTCAATCCCAAATTCAAGAGATTTTCCGTTCACGGTCTTCGCGTTCTTGGCATTGAGGGCGTCTCCGGCAGACACGCTGCCTGCAATGACATGGTAAGTTAAAATCGCCTTCAGTTGGTCACGATTCTCCGCCTTGAGCAACTCGCTAACAGTCCCCTCGGGCAGTGACTTGAAGGCCTCATCGGTGGGAGCAAAAACGGTGAAGGGACCTTTTCCTGCCAGGACGCTGTCCAAGCCTGCGGCTTCGGCTGCTGCCAAGAGAGTGCCAAACGAGCCGGCGCGTTTGGCGACACTTGGAATGTCGTTGACTGGCGCAGGTGGCAGCAACACCGAGTCGACCACATGAATGACTCCATTACTGCAGGCAATATCAGCATCCACGACCGCCGCCTCACCCACCTTTACCCGACCATCGGTGAACGCAATGGACACCGACTCTCCCTGGACAGTTTTGGCAGAGCCAGCCTTCAATGCCGATGCCAATCCCGTCACGCCAGGGCTGACATGATACTTCAGGATCGCCTGCAGTTTCGCCCGGTTCTCCGGCTGCAATAAATTCTCAACCGTCCCCTTGGTCAGCTTTGCGAATGCTTCATCGGTAGGGGCAAAAACAGTCAAGGGTCCATCACCCTGCAAAACCTCAAGCAGACCGGATTCGGTGAGAGCTGCTGCAAGCGTATTGAACCGACCATCCGCAAGCGCCTTGCCGACAATGGTATTTTCCTTGGTTTGAGAACTAGTTGGTTTCTGCGCCACCGCTTTGACCCAATCGACTTCAAGGGAAAACGCGCCGTCCTTCTTGTCATAGATCATGAATCCCATTGAACTCACCTTGGTGGGATCGAGTGCTGGTGCTACCGGAAGCTTTTGACCAAAGAAGGTCGGCTTAAAGGAATCGAGGGGAACGAAGAACTCCCGCCACTCTCCTTTGACCGTGGTGAAATCAGCTCTGAAAGGAAGTTCCCAACTCCTCATCTTGATGTCCGTCCTCAACTCCGCCTTGTAGGTCCGGCCATCGCCCCGGGCCCGGATCAGCAAGCCGTCTCTTCCACTGAGATCAAACTTACCAGGCTGGGTCCGAATGGAAGAGAAACCTCCCCCGTTAGTGTTCGTAGCTCCTGAAAACGTCAAAACCCCATCGCTAAAACTGGGCCCACCCTTCGAACGGCCACCCATCACGTTATCGTTCACGGTCTTCCATTCCTCAGCCACCTTTTCACCGTCAAAGTCAGCGAGAACCATCACGGAGTCGTTGGCATTGTCTCCCCGATAGGAAACCGCTTCGGCCAACAAGGCCGCCGAAATCATTGAAGCAACACAAAAACAGGTTTTCTTGATCATCATTCTCTACACATCGCCCAAAAATCAAAATTTGACTCCTTTTTTTTACTATTTCTCAAAATTAGCCCCAAATTGTAAGAGAAACAGGGCGATCTAGGCCCAAAATTTCGCAACGAAGGCCCCTGGCCCGCACCTATCCCCCCGCAATCTTGGGTTAAGATCAAACTCCTCCTTCCCCCAAACCCGAGTTTTCTCGACCTTTCCACCAGAAGGAAACTCCTAGCAGCAAACTACTAATGTAAAATTCTGAGGCTCGCCCGATTGTCTAATCTTCGATAATCCTGACCAATCCCTTTGGACCAGGCAAAGCTGGAGGGCTCCGGATACCTCCCTAGTTCGCCCATCCGGGAACTTTGCCGTCACCGGTGGCTTCTCCGCCCTGGACGATCCATGAGAGATTGAAACGTGCGACTTTGGCGCCGCCGGCCTCCGGCATAAAATAGATCCAGCCCTCGCTCGGGGTGCCGGGGCGGCCAACGTTCATCGACGAGTAACCGCTCGGCCCAGGGTTAGCGAGACGCTTCACCGGCCAAGTCTTCCCGCCGTCAAAGCTTGCCCAAACCGTCCCCTGCTCACGGCTTGGCTTGGGTGTGTCGAGGTTACTGAAGATGAGAATGTCTTTGCCGACGACAGGCAAACGCGTCAGCCCTCCCATGCAGCCGTATGAACGGTTTTGCTGGCCGTCGGGCAGGGCTTCGACGATGCGGAAGTCGCTCCAGGTCGCGCCGAAGTCCGCGCTGCGCGCCTCGCGGCGGCGAGTGAAATTAGGACGTTTGTCCCAGTGCACGCGCGAGTTGTAGTAGAGGGTCCCGTCGGAGAGTTCGACGATGCACGCTTCGCCGGTGCCCATTTCGGGGAAGGGCTCACTCGCCTGCCAAGTCTGGCCGCCGTCGTCGCTGAAGATCGCGTTGGTGTAGTGCGTCGGCCACTCCTCGCGCGCGTTACGTTTTCCATACCAGCGCGAGGGCCGCACCAACCGGCCCTTTTTGTTTCCATGGCGCAGGGTGATGCCGTGGTCGTTCATGTGCATCGATGGCACGTGACCCTGGCTGTCGGGTTTGATCACGGTGTCCTTCTGCGCGGCCCAGGTCTTTCCATGATCCTTGCTGCGGTAAATCGTCAGCGTCGCTGGTGGATGATTCTTTTCGATGAACGCCAAGATGTCTCCCGTGCTCTCATCGACGGTCACCCCGCCACCCATGAAGCCGGGATTAGCGATCACGATCGGGTCACCCCAAGTCTTGCCCCCATCTTCGCTGCGCTTCAAGCTCACCCCGTCCTTGCCGAATATCGCGAGGACCGTGCCGTCGGCAGCGACCGCGAGGTTGGGGAAACGGCCACCTTTGAAAACTTGTTGGATCTCGAATTCCGGCTCGCCCATGAAGGGCTTGAGCGCCCCCTCGAATTTGTTCTCAGCGATGACTGGCATACAAAGCGCGAGGAAGAGTGGTAAGCTTGCTTTTTTCATGTTCATTGGAGTGCGTTGTTGATTTTTACGATCTCTATTTCCCCATCACCTTTTTGAGTGTGGGCACGATTGCCCCGGCCCAGATCTCGTGACCTTTTTCGCTAGGGTGGGTCGTGTCGGGCATCATTTCTTTTGATAGGAAACCCTTGTCGTCGAGGAACTTTGGCCCGATGTCCACGAAAGTAACATTAGGAATGTCCTTGAGAAGATCGGGGAGATACGAGTTGAGTTCGATGATTTGTTTGCGGTGTGGATGATCAAGATTAGCACGCCGAGGAAACACTCCGAGGACGAGGATTTTCATCTCGGGATACATCGTGTTGAGCTTCTTCGCGATCGCTTGGACCCCATCGGCAGCCTGTTTGGGTTTGTCGCTCCCCCAACAAATATTGTTCGTGCCAATCATGAGCGAAGCCGCCAAGGGAGCTGCCTTCAACACAGGGAGGTGGTCGAGCCGCCACAAAACATGGTTGGTCCGATCACCGCCAAACCCGAGGTTCAGGGCATTGAGGGGAGCAAAGTGTCTTGCCCAGACAGGCTCGCCAGGGCCTCCCTTATCGAAGTTGTTGGTGATCGAATCGCCGACCATCAAGAGTTCAATCTTCTTGTCCTTCTTCGGATCGTTGGCCGCTTCAATTTCCGCGATCTTCTCCGCGTGACGGGTGAACCACCACGATGCCAGGCGAACCTGGGCGGTGGTCGAGGGATGCGGTGCGCCGGCATCGTCAGCGATGGCAGACTGGGACAGCGAGGACAAGGCCACCGCGATGGCGGAAAAAAGGGTGAGGTTGGTATGTTTCTTCATTCGGACTCGCTATGATTTCCGGTCTTCATTCAGCTTTCAATTGTGGATCAGTCGCAGCTTATTCGGCAGCCTCTTGCTTAGTCCCTTTGTTTATATCACCAGCAGCACTTGGTCGCGTGATTTCTGGGGCACCTGTCATCGTATAGTCCAAATCAAACCTACTGGAAGGACGATCCATGAATTTGTCGAGGGCGGGGTTGTAGGTGTAGATGCTGATCTTGTTCGCCTCCGGATTGAAGGTCATATAGCGCAGCCAGGATTCACCGCCATTGTTCATCCCCTGGTAGTCGCACAGGATCTGGTGAACCTGGTTGCCGTGATCTCCGGCGTCGGTGCGAATGGCCTCTCCAGTATGGTGACCGCAGAGAACCATGAAGATGTTCTTGTGCTTCTTGACGAACTTTTGCCACGTCTGCTCACCGGAGTTGCCTTTGGCCTTCACTCCACCCGAGGTATTTCTTGATTTTTTCGGGTTCAGATAGGCGTGGGTCAGGACAATGACGCGGTGGTCAGGGTGCTCCGAGACCACCTGGCTCGCCCATTCCAGCACTTCGTCGCGCGGTTTGCATTCGAGGGAAACAATCAGGAATTTCATCCCTGCGGCCTCGAATTGATACCAGGAATTGTCATGGCGCTCCGGATCAAAGGTGCCGCCAAATTCGCGTCGTTTTGCGAATTTCTCGCGAGGAAAGTATTGATTGAACAGAGTGGTCCGGTTGACGCCGATATTCCCGCCATATTTGTTATCCGCCTTCTCAAAACCCATGTCATGGTTTCCCAGGCACATGCTATAGGGAACCTTCCCGTCCAAGACAGACATGGCTTCCTTGGCGATAACCCATTCCTCCGGAGCGTCCGCCTGCACGAGATCTCCCTCGTGGACGAGAAAAGCGATGTTGAGCCGCTCCTGGTTGTCGCGGACCCATTCTGTTTGTTTAAAGAAGTAACGCCGTAGATCTCCATTACCCCACTTGGCAGATAGCTTAAGTCGAGTATCGCAGTAGAACTGGGTGTCGGGCAAAACCGCGATGGTGAAAGGCTCTCTGGTCAGGGTAACATGCTCCGCAGCCTGCTGCTTCTTCAGCGGCCCAGCAGGCTGATCGTCCGCCAACAAGGGTGCGATCGCACCGCACAATAAAAGTGTAGTCGGAAGCAATTTGATCCAGCCTTGATGATTCATTCTGAAGCGCTCTATTTCCGGAGGCGATTGAGAGTATAGTAAGCCTTCCCGTTTCGTATCGCCCCACCGCTCTTCGAAACGACGTCGCGCACCTCGATCAGGAACAGGCGGTCGCCGGCCAGCCCCTCGACGGCGAACTCGGCGACCAAACCGTTGGCGGAAAGCTTCACCCCGCTTACTTGATGCTTCCTCTTATCGAGCCGTTTCGAGCCGTAGTTACCGGTATATTCCGGGACCCAGCTGTCGATCTTGAACGACTCAGCCTTCACCTCTGCGGCAGGCTGAGTGAAGGTGATCTTGAATCCGTCCTTGGTGAGCGAGATTTCCTGCAGCCCCATCGAGGTCTTGCCTGTCCACTCGATCATTTTTAATCCGTGGCCCGACCCCCAGCCGCGGGCGGTCTGGCCGACATAGAGCGCTCCGGTTTTCGGGTGGAAGGCCATGCGGTTCGATCCGCCTCCCAGTTCGCCCGCTTCTATGAACGGGTAGGCGGCGCCCTGGAACTGGCCATCGACCTTTTCCAAAGTGCCCCGGTTGATCTTCGGGGTGTTGACGTCGCCGATCAGCACGTGGCCCGCGAAGGGGCCGAACTTGCCGCCGGTGGTATCCCAGCGGGGCGCAGTGCAAGACATACCCATCTCGCGATATGGCAGGTAGAGCGCCGGCCGCTTGCGCAGCGAGTTGAGCTTTTCGATGTCGTAGCTCGCCGCGTCCGGATGGCGCTTGTCGAACATCAACCCGTCCGGGTGACCGAGGAAGGCTCCAGGTTCGGCGTGGTTAAGGACTCCGCTGGGGACGTAGCTCCCTTGGTTGTCGGTCACGAAGACGTCACCGTCGGGGCTAATGCCGACGCTGTTCGGCTCGCGGCAACCAGGGTTGAGCGGCACGTATTTGCCATCGGAAGTGATCTTAAACAACCAGCCACGCCAAGGGACGTTGCCGTGGCTGCACCACGTCGGTTTGAAAGGTTCACCCTTGGGGAAAAAACCTAACCCCAAGGCACCGTAGAAGCTGCCTTCCTTGTCGCGAACCAAGCCGAAGGCATACTCGTGGTAGTTGCCGGTGTAACCCCAGCCCTTGCCAAACCTCTCGAAGCGCTCCGCGATCCCATCCTTGTCGGTATCGGTGATCCGGGTTAGCTCGGCCCGCTGCAACACGTAGATCTCACTATTGTCTTTGCCGGCGACAAGGCCGAGCGGTTCGTGCAGGCCGGAGGCAAACTGTGTCCACTCGGAATTCTCGGGTTGGAACGACCAGATCTCACCACGGCGGGTGCACATCATCAGACGTCCGTCGGGCATCCAGTCCATACCACCAACTTCCAACAAGACACCATCAGGTGCCGGGATATTAGTGATCTTGTAGTCGGGGTCGGCGGCGCGCACGGAGCTGACAGCCGCGGCGATGGCAAAGAATCTAAGAATATGAATTCGCATGGTTACTTGGTTTTGAAGTGAACAGTGAAGTTGGTGCCGACTTTGACCGCGGTCCCCGCCTCTGTGGCCTCGCCGATGCTCTGGGTCTCGCCAAGAGTGTAGGTAGCACCGGACGGCGTCGGTTTAAGAGTAAAGTTTGCGTCGAGGCCGTCGCCCGCAGGCACGACCTTTACCAGCACGTTGCTGGCACCCAACTTGTAGTGAAAACTCGGGTAACCGTCGTCGCCGATCTCGTAACCGAGGAAGTCGGGGGACACATCGCCACTACCGAAATCCAAGGGCTGGGCGTCCTTGGCGGCCGAGAACCTCCCCTGCCCTATGATCTGTATGAAATTTCCGCCGCGTCCGTCCCAGGCCGGCTTGGTATTCACCAGTTCACCATTCGGCGACATCCAGGTCTTGGCCACGATGCAGCGGGCGGTATCGAAAGCAAACTGCGAACCAGATAGGGTGCCTACACAAATACTCGCCGGCCCTGAACCATTAAGGGAACCGCGCACGATGATCGGCCGGTCTTTGACCGTGATTCGGAAGACGTCACCCGGCATCGGCGGTTTAAGAACATCGACCTTTGGACTCGGCAGCTCTGCGGTGACGTGCAGCACGCCGCGCATCAGCAGGTGGTGGCCCGGAAAGGTGCACACGTAGGGATAGTCGCCCGGCGTATTTGGCACCGTGATGTAAATTGTGTCCGATGTGCCCGGTGCGACGAGATCGGTGTGGGCGATCACCCTTGGGTCAGACGGCACGTAAGCGCGCTTGATCGTCTCGGCGAGGTTGCCCATCACATATTCGCCCAATTCATTAGCCACCTTGTCGTCTGGCTGGCAAAGGATGAAATTGTGCGCCATCTCGTCTGAATTAAACAGAGTCAAAGAAACCTTGCTGCCCGGGGTCGCCCACAGCTCCTTCTTATCAAACTCCAGTTTGCCGTGCTTGGAGCCGAGGAAGAGATGCCGTGCCGGGGCGCCGAATCCCGCAGGAGGCTCTGGCAACTGCCCAACCGACGTAGCGGCAACCGAAGCCCTGATTAACGGTAGGTGTCCCCAACCGCCATGCAAGCCATCGACTAGGTCGAGCGTGTAGACCTCGTCATGCGAACGCGCGATTAGCTTGTCGAGTTCCTTCTTGGCGACCTTGATGGTCTGCTGGTGGGTTTTCGATTTCTCGAAAAACAGGACATAAGCGTCGTCGGTGACGCGGCGCAAGGCCACTCCCATCGGCCCACCTTTACTTGTCCGTGGCTTGGCCAAGACCTGCCGTGCGGTGGCTGGCAAAGGCTTTCCCATCCCGCCCTTCAAAGTGATCTCCAATCCCCCGCCGCCGTTGAGCCGGAACATCGGCGAGCGTGCCAGAAAAGTCGTTTGCTCCGCATCGCGTGTCTCGTAGGTCGTGCTCGCCATCCCTCCGTCGTAGAAGCCGACTTCGCCAGAGACGATCTGCCAGCCATGAGTTTGGCCGTCACCGAAGCCCCAACTAAGAGTCTTTTTGTCCGCCGCAAAAATCGACGCGGCGGTGAGTGCAAAGATTGCGGGAATTACTATCGTGCGTTTCATCATCCTTAGTTCCTTTTTCATCAATATGTTGTTTTGAGAGAATCTTGCTTCGGCCTACCTCAGGCTCTGGCGGTCGGCGAGTTCCTCCTCCCTTATCCTTCCAGCCAAGCCAGGCGGAACCACCACTGGTTGACGATTGTGTTCCAGTACGTGACTCAATCACCATAAAAAAATCGCCCCTTTGCGTAAAAACGTGGCAAGAGCCATCATTGGTAGCATCGTTCGTTTTATTGTTTGTCTCCTTCATTCGTAAAAAGCAGATGAATCTCGCTAGCGGCTAGAAGAAAGATTCCGATACCAAATTTCGAGGTGTCTGCTTCCGCAACTTTGCCGGGACCACCGCCGGCGGGTTGACTCCATCCGACCTGTCCGTCTTCATTTACAACCGAAGCAAGTGCCGTCCATGCCTTCCTTGCGACCGGAAGAAAGCGCTCTTTGTTTAAGATCCCATTATTGATTCCCCAAGTGATGCCATAGCAGAAGAACCCGGTTCCGCTACTTTCCTTCATGGTGAATTGCTCAGGATCATCGAGGTTGCTTCGCCAGAAC
>Ga0115013_10000860_pt1 | contig 17988 bp, 18 predicted proteins | sample SouAtlMetagenome_2_FD_88686 | JGI IMG/M metagenome (GOLD analysis project Ga0115013, IMG submission 88686) | Marine eukaryotic phytoplankton communities from Atlantic Ocean - South Atlantic ANT15 Metagenome | ecosystem: Environmental > Aquatic > Marine > Oceanic | place: South Atlantic Ocean...
CCTGTTGTAACAGCTACTTTAGCATTTTTAGGATTCCTTCCAGTAGCAAATGCATTGGGTTGATCGCTATCAATTACATATAATTCAGGCATAGGCATCTTCTCTTTTTGCACAAGATGTGAGATTATTTGAGTAACATCTTGAAACTCCCCAGTTTCTATAGGCCTTGCTCTTGTTGATTTAATAGCTAAACTGCCGGAAAAAAAATAAATAAAAAAATTAAATACAAGAGCAAAAAATAGTGCAGATACTAAATCAAAACCAAAGGCAGTTGCTGAGAATAGCACTACTAATGTCATTAATGTAAGTAGTGCAGTAGTTTTTACAAAGTTCATAATTATATTATAAAAAACATAAATTTATATTTTTTCAGCAATTAAACAATAAAAGCCGCCTAAGCCGTTGGAGTCAAGAATTGCCTTCAAACCATTAAGTTCTGAATTTATTTTTAATCTTTCGATGCCTTCAAGACTTATGTATTGGTTTTTTAAATCATCATAAATATCGTTAAAGCCATTTTCTAACAGAAACTCCCTTTGTTTTTTTAGAGATACGTTATAACCAAGAGCTTTTAAATTTTCCTTTACCGCAGAAAAATTAATATCATAAGTGATATCAACATTTCCAGGATCATCTATAGGGTCAACCGATAAATGATGTTTCTTATAAGTCCTTAAAAGAGATTTGTACTTTCTTTTCTCTCTGTTTATTTGTTCATAACCGTAATCAAAAAATAAAAAACTTTTTGGCTGGAACCTACTAACTAAATTAGCAATTAAGTTATCAATATTTGTCTGAATTTCTACTTCGTAATTTTTATTAGGTTCAATTTTATTTAAATTAATCCAATTCAGTTGCTCATCTCTTATCGGTTGATAAGCATAGCTCAAATCATCTTTACTAATATCAACTACTTTCTCATACCAGTCATTTTCTTTATACACACCTATTGAGCATGGAATGTTATCTAATATTTCATTTCCATAAACCAAGTCCGCACTCAAAATATTTAAATCCTCATAAGATTTAACACTGAGTATTCCTTTGTTGTGAATCACTTTTCTTGCAGTACTAGAAAGCTCAACTGCAGTTATATTTTTTAAACCTATCTGCTCAATTAAAGAACCTGTGCCCGACCCAAATTCAACAATATTTTCATGGAAGTTTTTACTATCAATCCAGCTTCTAATAACTACTCCAAAGTATTTTGATACTTCAGGAGATGTTAAAAAATCTCCTTTTTCTGAAGATCTCACATTATCAGTATTAAAAAAACCTAATTCAGAATAAAGTGCTTCTTCCATGAAGGTATCAAAATATATAAATTCATTCTTATGATATTTGCTTTTAATGTAAGAAGTAAAGTTAGCTGTTGACAAGTTTTAATTGCCAAAGAATATTGATGAAACTTCACCAAGATAGCTAAAAATTCCTGGAAAAATTCCAGAAATGAATGTTATTAACACAGTAAAAACTCCCACTACTTTTAAGGGGCTCTCAAATTGAAAGCTATTTTCTGAATCTACATCCTTCAACTCATCCATCCATATAACTTTTGAAATTCTTGCATAATACACCAAAGCTATAACAGCATTTACTGCGCCAACGATCCCTAGTGTTAAACCTATTGGTTCACCCGTACTGAGCATACTTCTGAATACAACAAATTTTGCAAACCAACCACCTAGTGGGGGTATTCCAGCCAAGGAAAAAAAGAAAATAGTTGTTAAGACGCCTGTAATAGGTGATTTTTTTGCTATTCCTCCCCATTCATAAAAATTAGTTGATCCTGCATGGTTACTAAATAATTGAACAGAAAGGAATGCACCTAAATTCATAAATGCATAAATAATTAGATATGTGACACTAGCAAATATTCCATCTTGGAAGTTACCTGTGATACCGGCAACAGCAAGTGGAGCTAATATAAAACCTGCCTGTGCAATTGAAGAGTATGCAAGAAGCCTAACTGGGTTGGATTGCTGTAATGCAACAAGATTTCCAAGCGTCATAGTTAGTCCGGCAATAATTGCCAAAATTACTCCCCAGCTTTCACCAGCACTACTAAAGACTTTTGTGAGCAAAATTATAAGCGCAACAAAACCAGTTGCTTTAGAACTTACAGATAAATACGCGGTTACAGGTAAAGGTGCTCCCTCATATGTATCTGGTGCCCATGAATGAAAGGGGACAATAGAAATTTTAAATCCTAATCCCGAAATTACCAAAATTGCACTTAGCAATAACACTGGAGAGGATTGAAGTGCTCCATTAATGATAAATGTAGATATTTCAGAAAAAACAATTTTTCCAGTTAAACCATAGAGAAGTGAAAATCCGTAAAGTATCAACGATGCTGAAAGAACACCAAGTAAGAAAAATTTTATAGCACCTTCATTAGACTTCCTGTCTCCTTTTTTCCAACCAGAGAGAAGAAACATTGGAGTGGATGCTAATTCTATTCCAATAAAAATGGTGAGTAAGTCTCTAGATGAGCTGACAATGAGTGCGCCCAAGAGAGAGCTCAACAAAAGATAGTAATATTCTCCTTGATAGTATTTATCACTTTCTATGAAGTTAATTGAAAGAAGAAATGTTAAATATGTTATCAAAATGAAAAGGCCTTTAAAAATAATAGAAAACTTATCAACAACAAAACTATCTTCAAATGCATATATTGGATTTGTATAGTTAACCCACTGGACTACAAGAGGTGCAAGTGAAAATAGAGTTCCTAAAAGTGCGAAAGCAGCTACATAGTACTTCGATCTTCTCGGAAGTATTAGGTCTAAAATCAAAGTACCAACTATTGTAAAAACTACAATAAGTTCAGTAGATATTGCAAAGTAATTTATAGAAATTTTTAACCCCCAAAAGCTTTAGATAACATTGCAATTACAGCGTCATTTGTAGCTCCGAAAATTAATTTTGGAAAAACTCCAATTAAAATTGTCAATATAACAAGTGGAATCCAGGCTGCTAATTCATATGCGTCAGCATCGTGAAGTTCTTTATCTATCCATTCTTCCGATGGTTCTCCTAGGTTAACTCTTTGTAACATCCATAATAAATAACCAGCTGTTAAAACCGTTCCGACTGCACCGGCTACCATAGAAGTTCTAAATACAGTAACATTTAAACCATCTAAAGGATTGTAAGCACCTAAGAGTGCCATGAATTCACCCCAAAAACCTGCAAGACCAGGAAGTCCTAATGATGCCATAGCTGTAAAGCCAAGTAAAGCTCCTGTCTTTGGTAGAAGTTTCATATTTCCACCTAACCTTCCCATATCTCTTGTATGGTAAGTGTGTGCCATAGATCCAGAAAGGAAAAATAACAAACCTGTAATAACACCGTGAGCAACCATTCCAATCATTGCAGCGTTAATACCAATTGGTGTCAAAGATGCAATACCTAGCATGACAAAACCCATATGACCTACAGATGAAAAAGCGATAAGACGTTTCAAGTCAGTTTGAGCTAAGCAGGCCAATGATCCATAAATTATTCCAATAGCAGATAAAATTGCAATTGCAGGTGCCCATGCTTTTGCTTGTTCAGGAAGAATTGGTATTGCAATTCTAACAAATCCATATGAACCGAGTTTAAGCAAAATAGCTGCAAGAAGAACTGAACCTACTGTAGGTGCAGCTGTATGAGCATCAGGGAGCCAAGTGTGTAAAGGCCACATTGGCACCTTTACAGCAAAACCTAAAAAGAGAACTGCAAAAACGAGTGTTGCAAAAGTACCTGTAAAAGCACCTGCTGACCCCAGTTCGATTAATTCAGGAATACTAAAGGTTTTATTTCCACGGTAGTAAAGCCCAAGGAAACCGAGAAGCATAAAAGCAGAGCCAAATAAAGTGAATACGAAAAACTTAATACTTGCATACAGTCTTGTCTCAATCTGATTCTTGAAACCCGCAACTGTTCTAACAGTTCGGTCTCCCCAAATACCAATCATGAAATACATTGGTAGTAGTACAATTTCAAAAAATACGAAAAATAATATCAAATCTAATGCAACAAAAGTTCCATTCATTCCAGTTTCAAGAACAAGTATTAAAGCAAGAAATCCTTTCGGACTTTTTGGTTCTGGTAAGTGCTCTATAGAGTAAATAATTGCTAGCACTGTAATAAAGGTTGACAATACTAATAATGGTAAGGAGATTCCGTCTATTCCTATTTCATAATTAGCATTAATACTCTTAATCCAAGAAATTTTATTGCCTAGTTGTAATTTATCAGCCGATGAAAAATCAAACTCCAACAATAGTAAAACGCTGAAGACAAAAGTTATTATTGAGGAAACTAATGCAAATCCTTTAATTAAAAATTCTTGGCTCTTTGGAATAAGTGTTATAACCAATGCGCTGACTAGAGGAAAAAAGACTACTGCAGATAGTCCTACCCCATTTGTTAATATTTCCAATTTTCCTCCTATATAATAAATAAAATTAATAAACTAATTGTTACTACGCCACCTAAAAATAACATTAAATATTGTTGAGTTCTTCCAGTCTGAAGTAGTTTAACCCTTCCGCCAAAACTATCTGTACCACTTGATGACATATTTAGAAATCTATCTATACCATTTTGATCTAAATTGTTATAGACAATTCCTCCTAATAATGAAGCGATTTGGCCAACACCGTTTATAAACCTATCAATGACATTTGTATTAAATTTATCAACGGCTTTTGATATATTAATTTTTATTGGATCAATGATGAATCGAAAATAGAAATGATCTAAGTAGTATTTATTTTCTAATACTGTCCACACAGGCTGAATCTTAATTTTGTCATCTCCTGTTTCAGCACTGCCTTGCAATTGATATAAATAATAACCTAATCCTATTCCAAGTAATCCTGCAATCAAACCACTTGATAATGCAAATAGGTCAAAGCTTTCAGGATGGTATTCGACTATTTTTGTTTTTCTGGTTGTAACCCAGTCAGTGAAGCCTGTGTAAACACCTGGTATGTTTACCCACCCAGAAGCAATAGCAAAAACTGCCAATGTTAAGAGCGGAGTAGTCATCATATTATGGGATTCATGAGGATGACCATGCCCTCTATATTCTCCTAAGAAAGTTAACGATACTGCCCTTGTCATGTAAAAGGCAGTTATAAAAGCACCTAAAACAGCTATGAAGAAAAAAGTAGTCTCACCTTCATGGTTAAATGAAGCAAGAATTTCATCTTTGGAGAAAAAACCTGCAAATGGAGGAAGGCCAGCCAAGGCGACGGTACCGATAATAAAAGTTGTAAAAGTTTTTGGCATTACTTTTCTCAACCCACCCATCTCAAGCATGCTATTGCTGTGGACAGCATGAATTACTGACCCAGCTCCTAAAAATAAGAGTGCTTTAAAAAAAGCATGCGTCCATAAATGGAACAATGCTGCAGTGTATGCTCCAGATCCAATTGCAGCAACCATATAACCTAATTGACTTACGGTAGAATATGCCAAAACTTTTTTTAAGTCATCTTGAACAATAGCTATTAGGCCAGCTCCTAATAGCGTGATAACTCCAAACAGCATAACAATATCTAATGCTTCAGGAGCCATTGATTTATAGAAAGGAAACATACGTGCTAGTAAATAAACCCCAGCAGTTACCATTGTTGCAGCATGCATTAATGCAGATACAGGTGTTGGACCTGCCATTGCATCAGGTAACCATACATGAAGAGGAAATTGAGCACTTTTGCCCATGGCTCCAATAAAAAGCAAAATAGCTGCAGCAAAGGCCACCTTTGATAATTTTTCATAATCGTGTGTTGATTGATATAGGATTTCTGAAATTCTTAATGTTCCAGTATTGAGAGCCAATATAATGATTCCAATCATTAATCCAATATCTGCAATTTTGTTTGTTATAAAAGCTTTCATAGCTGCTGATGAATTATCTTTCTTTTCCCAGTAATGGCCGATTAGTAAATACGAGCATACTCCTACCAGCTCCCAGCCAATTAAAATTTGTATTAATGTAGGTGAGGAAACCAATACCAACATACTTCCAGCAAACAGTGTTAAAGAAGTAAAGAAGAAAGTGTATCTTATCTCACCTTCCATATAATTTGTAGCATAAATAAATACGAGCAGGGCGACAGTGCCGACAACAAAATACATCATAATTGAGAGCCCATCTACCACCCAGCCAAATTCGATGTCAAATTGACCTATGCTTCCAACATTGACAAAAAATTCACTTGCTACACCTTCTGTGATATGAATAAACATAAGTGAAACACTGTAAATAAATATAAGGGCAATTGTTCCAAGTGCTATCTCAGCACCTTTATATGGAAGATATTTTCCAATAAATGTAATCAGTAATGCTGCTACAAAAGGAAGGACTACTAAAGACCAAGAAAACTCAGCTAAGATACCACCATCAGTGTAAACAAGTTCAGTCTCTGCTAATAAATTAGCATCAAATTTTACCATTTCATCAAATCAAATTCGTTTATGTTAGCAGTTTGCCTATTTCTAAAAAGCATCAATACGATGGCTAGACCAATACCAACCTCTGCAGCAGCTATTGTAATTATAAAAATAGTAAAAATTTGGCCTTGCATTAATGAATCAGCAAGCATTGAATCGAAAATTATAAAATTAATATTTACTGCATTTAATATCAACTCAATTGAAAGAAGAACCATAACCGCGTTACGTCTTACCAAAATGCCGTATATTCCCAGAGAAAAAAGAGCGGCAGCTGTTACAAGTACTGGTTGAACTATCATACTTGATCCTCATCAACAAGGGCTTCATCTTTTCTTGCTAAAGTTATTCCGCCAATTAATGCGGCTAATAAAACAAACGAAACTATTTCAAAAGGAAAAACAAAACGACTTAGCAAAATTTCTCCAAGAAGTTCAGTTGAAGACCCAGATGTAATTACGATTTCACCATCAAATCCATTTATAAGAATATAAGAAAAGAGCAAAAATATTGCACCCGATATGGTGGCACCAATTAATTTATTCTTATCATTATCTAACTCAGCATTTTTACCCAATGGAGCTCTTGTAATCATTACGCCGAAAAGGAATAGAACTATAACTGCTCCTATGTAAACAAGGACTAGTACCAATGCCACAAATTGTGTGGATAAAAGTAAGAAAAGAGTTGCAGTAAGTGCAAGGGTGAAAACTAATGATATTGCTGCGTGAATGACATTTGAAGTTGTAACTACTCTTGCTGCTGAGAATAGAAGAAGTAACAAAGTAAAGTATGTAACGATTTCGTAAATTTCCATTTTAACTTTCTAAGCCTTCAGTATCGGGTACAGTTTTTAACCAATCGTCTAAACGTTCCTTATTATGAAGCATGTCACCCATATTGAATTCAGAATACTCGTACTCAGGTGTCCAAAATAAAGCATCAAAAGGACAAACCTCAACACAAATTCCACAATACATACATAGTGCATAATCGATATCAAATCTATCTAGAACAGCTCTACTTCTTTGTCTGCCTCCAGGTTTTGAAGGAGGTTGCAATTCTTTATGACCCTCAATATAAATACACCAATCAGGGCACTGCCGCGCACATAACATACAACTAGTACATGCTTCTTGATCTAAAGCAATAACACCTCGTGCCCTTGGTGCAACTTTTTCTTTTTCAAATGGATAATTGACATTCGGTTTTGAATGAAATGGAGATAAAGTTTTAAGCATATTGACAATAACTATCTTTATTCCAACTAAGAATCCGGGTACTTTTGGTTTAAACGTTTTCATTAGAATCCAACTTTCATAACTGCAGTTACAAGAATATTAATTAAAGATGCAGGAATAAGTATTTTCCAAGCAAGGTTTTGAAGTTGATCTTCTCGAAATCTTGGCTGTGACCACCTTACAGCTACCAATATAAATCCTAAAATGGCAGTCTTTGTTAATAAAACAACAGGTCCATAAAAGTTTACCCATTCCGTTGGCAAAAGTGGAACATGGTAACCTCCAAGAAATAGAGTCGAAGCAATTGCACATAAAATAAACATATTCATATATTCAGAAATATAAAAAATAAGAAATCTAATTCCAGAGTATTCTGTCATAAATCCCATAGTCAATTCTGATTCACCAATTGGCATATCAAATGGTACCCTCATCATTTCTGCTGTCGCTGCAACCATAAAGATTAGGAAACCAACTACCTGACCACCAACAACAAAAGGTACGCCCCATTCAATTTGTTTTTCAACAATGCCAACTAAAGACATTGTTTCAGCTTGAATAACTACTCCTACAACAGCAAGTATAAGTGGAAGTTCATACGCTATAAGCTGTCCTGCTGCTCTTAAACCACCCATTAAAGAATATTTATTTGCAGATGACCAGCCAGCAGTTAATACACCTATAGTTCCGAGAGAACTTATAGCAAGTGCAAAGAAAACACCTAATTCTAAATCTGCAACAACCAATGTAGGGCTCATTGGAACTACTGCAAAAAGAGCAACACAAGAAACCATAACATAAGCCGGAGCCCATTTAAATACTGGCCTGTCCACTTCAGTTGGAATTATGTCTTCTTTTTGAACAAATTTAAGTATTTCAGCAAGAGGAAATATGAAACCTCTAAGTCCTACATGTAATGGACCCGGTCTTCTCTGCATCCATGAAGCACCTTTAACATCCATAATTGTAAAAATGACTGCACCATTTAATGCAGCTAGGGCAAGAAATCCTACCTTGACTAATACGTCTGTCATCTATCCACATCCCCTAAAACAAAATCTAAACTACCCATTATGGCAATTAAGTCTGGTAGTAAAGCACCCTCAAGTAGCAAAGGTAAAATAGAGATATTACTGAATGAAGCTGTTCGAACTTTAAGCCTATATGGTCCCAACCCGCCATCTGATACTATGTAGTAACCCATTTCTCCTTTTGGATTTTCTGCTCTTACATATGTACGTCCTTTAGGAACTTTTATAACTTTTGGTACCTTGGCTTGTAGTGGACCAGAAGGCATTGAGTCGATTGCTTGCAAAACTATTTTTGCCGATTCAACCATTTCCTTGACTCTGACATCCCAGCGATCGTAACAATCTCCATTCTCACCAACAGGAATGTCATATTCAAATTGATCATATGGCAAATAATCCGTTAAAGTTCTTAAATCAGACTTCACTCCTGAAGCCCTAAGTATTGGTCCGGATACTCCAAAGGCTTCTGCAGTCTCAGCAGTTAAAATACCAACATTTTTTGTTCTTTTTTTAAAAACTTCATTTCCACCGATTAAATTCTGAAATTGATCAGCCGCCTCTATTACTTTTTGCATTGCTACTTTTGTATCTCTATAAAATCCAGCAGGTAAATCTTGGATGTCTTTTTTTGTTGTAGGACCTGACCCAGCTGCTGGTTTTACTCCACCTATTCGATTAAAGTTCGGATGAAATCGACCACCGGTTACTGACTCAATTAAATCTAGAACTCTCTCCCTGTCTTCCATTGCATAAAAGATTGGTGTTAACGCACCAACTTCAAGAGCGTAAGCTCCATTAAATACAAAATGTGAAGAAATTCTAGCCATCTCAGTAAGAATTAATCTGATATGTTTAGCTCTTTCAGGTACTTCAATTTCCATAAGTCTTTCTGCACCAGCAATAAACGGAATTTCATTAGAAAATCCTGCAACCCAATCTATACGGTTAACAAGTGTTGTGATTTGGGGGTATGATCTCACTTCTGCGAGTTTTTCATAGCCACGATGCATGTACCCAAGAACAGGTTTTACATCATAAACTTTTTCACCATCTACCTTTGCGACCAATCTAAGGACTCCATGAGTTGAGGGGTGCTGAGGTCCTATGTTGAGTGTCATGTCTTCAGTTTCAATTTCTACAGATACAGATGCCTCTGAAAAATTGTTAAAATTTTGTGGGTCTAATGTATTAACCATCTACTGACTCATCACTTTCTGGTTCTTCTGGCATTCCTTCTACGTCAACTTCGCCAGGCCAAGGCTTAACTTCTCTACTAATTAATTCAAAAGACTTCAACATAGGATTTCCCTCATACCCATCAGGAAGATATAATTTTTCAAGATTTGGATGATTTTCAAAATTGATTCCAAACATTTCATACGCTTCTCTCTCATGCCAATTAGCACCCGCATATATTTCAACAAGAGAAGTAATCTTTGGCTCCAATTTACTAATCGTGGTTGATACAGTAACTAAATTATTATTTGAAACATTAGACAAACATGTAATTATTTCAAAACTTGGTGAGACACTCTCCTTTGGTGCTTCTCCTAAAGAAACTTCATTATCCCAATCTATTGCGGATAGCCATGAGAAAAATTTTAAATCAAATTCATCTTTAAGTTTTTGATGTGTCTCGACCCACTGTGATGAGTCAACTTTGATGTTGATTGTTTCAAATTCTACATCCGTGTTGATAAAATTTTCGTTTATTTTACTTAAAAAATCTTCCATCTTATATTGGCTCTGTTTGGACTTCTGTCCATTTTTCTTTCATGTCTTCTCCACGAATTTTTTTCTGAAGAAGAATAATTCCTTCCTGAAGTGCTTCTGGCCTTGGAGGACATCCAGGGACATAAACATCTACAGGAATTAATTGGTCAACTCCCTTTGTGACTGAATAAGAATCCCAATGCGGACCTCCACTATTTGAACAGGAACCCATTGAAATAACATACTTTGGTTCTGGCATCTGATCGTAGAGCCTTTTAACTGATGGGGCCATTTTATCTGTTACTGTTCCAGCAACAATCATAAAATCTGCTTGTCTCGGAGATGCGGGTAGTGGAATGACTCCTAATCTCATAAAATCGTGTCTCGGCCCACTTACTGCCATAACCTCAATTGCACAGCACGCTAGCCCAAATTGAAAATACCAAAGTGAGTATGATCTAGCCCAGTTGAATACAGAAGATATTGGCTTTGGAAGACCAAATTTATCAACTATTCCCATTTGAGTACATCCTTTCTAATAGCGTATATGAGACCAATTAATAAAATGAATATAAAAACAAACATCTCAATTAATCCAAAGTAGCCAAGTTTTTCCAAGTTGATAGCCCATGGAAATATAAATACTGCTTCTACATCAAAAATTACAAATAGTAAACCAAATATATAGTACCTTACATATGTTTGGCTCCATCCAGAACCTACTGGATCTACACCACACTCATAAGTTTGGAGCTTTTCTGCATAAGGCTTATTAGGCCTAAGGACAGATGCTACACCAAGTAAAAGCATGACCAAAAAAAGTCCAAATCCTAGCACTGCTGCTATGGTCACATAATCTTGAAAATAAGAAATCATACTTAATACTTTAGTCCAGCCTCTAAAAAGTTTAGTTTTTTCTCAAACTTCAGTGTAATTTTTTTGTAAGATTTTTATAAGTGATTAACAAAAATTTTTTACAAGAAGCAAGCCTCTTACAACTTTCAGAAGAGATTTTTAGTACTGTCATAAATGACGGAAGGAAATTAAATACTGTTGAGAATCTATTAACTGAAAAGATTAAAGAGGCAGAAACAATTAATTTTATTCTTGCTGATGGACTTGGCTATGAAAATTTAATGTCACTTGAAACTTCATTAAAGGACAATATAAAAAAAATAATTAATACTACATTTCCCTCTTCAACAAATGTTGCACTTACTACTTTTGCAATGATGAGTCACCCAATTGACCACGGAATTATTGGTTACTACATGTATGATAAAAGTAATTTTGGTCTGATTAATGCACTTAACTGGAACAGTGAAAACGAATTACTTTTAAATAATGATCATTTTAAAAATCAAGAATCTATTTGGAAAAAATTTAAATCATTCAATACACATGTTTCTAACTTTCAACCAGAAAACTTAGTAGGAAGTTCATTATCAAACTTCCTATATGAAAAAAGTAGTACGGTTCCTTATAAAACGATAGAGAACTTAATAGAGATGCTTTCAGAAGCATCCTTTTTAGAGAATAGATTTAATTTTATTTACTATCCAAATGTTGATATTGCTGGACATATTTTTGGAGTCTATTCTGCTGAGTGGGAACTTGAAATAAAAAAATTTGAAGAAGCGGTTGAAAGAATTTCTCAAGCAAGTAACAAGAAAACTACAACAATAATTTCAGCTGATCATGGGTTATGTAATATTCCAGTTGAGAATAGGCATAATTTATCTTACGAAAATAGTATTCAGATATATGGAGACCAACGGTCGGTTTATATAAATGGAACTAGAGGTGAAGTTGAAAAGGTTTTTTCAAACATACCTGGTGAACTTATTAATAGATCTGATTTGAAACATCTCTTAAAAGAACCTGGTAATAGTTATATTGAATCGCTTTATCCAGATTATTGTTTCCTTCTTGAGCAAAATCACATAATCTACCCAAAGCATTTACAAGCTGAACTAAAGGGATACCACGGTGGACTAACTGAAGAAGAATTAAAAATTCCTATTATAGAGATTCATAATTTTTGATATACATATAATTACAACCATGAGTAAAAAACTATTGTTGTTTGTTTCTATTTTTGTTTTTATTAGTTGTAGTAATAATGGAATTCAATCAGAGGGCTACCCAGAACCATTTATAGGTGGAGGGGTTGAAGATATGTCTTTAAGTAGGTCAGAATCAATTTCAAATTCTTCAACTTCCCAGGGAGATTATATTATCAAAACTGCATATGCCAGCACTGATGTAAGCTCGTCGAATTTTAATAGCACAATTAAAAGTGTAGAAAATATGGTAAAAAGTTACGAAGGAAATATCTCAAATACATATCTTTCTACTAATTATCAAGGACTTCAAAGTTATAGCTTAACCGCAAACATTCCTGCTGAGGATTTTGAAGCTTTTCTTTATGAAGTTGAAGAACTATCTAGTTTTACGAGCATCAGTTCAAATGCAAATGATGTAACTCGGTATGTTGTTGATATTGATTCAAGACTTAAATCTTTATATGGTGAAAAAGAAGCATTACAAGATATTAAAGATGAGGCAACTTCCACCTCTGACAAACTTCAAGTTCAATCTCAATTAAGGTATATAAATCAAGACATTGAGATGCTCGAGGGACAAAAAGAATTTTATGAAAACTCTACATCGTTTTCTACGCTCACATTAGAAATCAGGGAAGGATCTGGTGTATCACTCTTTTCTTGGAATTATTATGTGCAAAGAGCTTTAGGTTGGACTGAAAGTATTATTGGAATTTCTGTATCCATCTCAATCATCCTTATACCAATCGGATTTATATTTTTTGTTATAAGAAAATTAAAAAATAAAAAATAATGGCACTTTCCTATATTGGGATACTTTTAATATTTCTATTAATTATTTTCTTTGGTAGGAGAATTAAGTAAATTTATTAATTTGGTTGATAGGTACCAAAAAAGACTTGCCATGCAAGACATGTCTTTGCTAATAGGCTAAGCCAGATATATGCTCTCTCGCCGTATAGGTAGTCTTTCCATTTTCCAACTTGCTTATATTGCAGAATCATATTTATAGAAAATGTGTTAAAAAATAGAAATATACTCACAAATATCCACACTACAAATTGTGGAACTCCTTGGGGGTTAGAATCAGTTGCCACTCCATCTCCTATTAAATTTATAAATATAAATATCCATGGAGCAATACCAACAAGACAACCCATAATATAACTTGTCCAATCAACTTTTTCTGTATATTGATTGTGAACTTCCATCATCCAGCCAAACCAACACATGGCAGCATTCATGAAGAATATTCCGGCCAAAGCCCAAATATCATAAATTCCAACAAGCAAAGCAATTAAGACGATCATAACTGATGCGCTTATTGAGTATTCAATCCATCGAACTTTGTTAATTCCTTTTGATAAGTCTTCTTTATATTTATTATAAAAAGGTCCAGATATCAAGTAGTGTGCGACAGCTGAAGCAAGCAGGAAAGTAGCTACTGCTGGTCCAAAATTTGTAACCTCAGTCCAAATTTCTAATTCAGGAATTAAAGCAAAACTTGAAGGGTCTTCAGGTGAGCCGACTCCAACTAATTGAGTTAAGGTTATTGGTACAACGAAATCTGAATTTACAACTGTTCCAAGCCAAAATAACAAACCGCCTTGTATCAGGTGCACTGTTCCCATAATGATATTGAACCTTCTAAGTTTTTTAATTTTTAAATCCACATTTCCCCTTTATTGAATTCTTATATATAACTTTAGTTTTTAATTTAATATTAAATGATGGATAAACAACTAATTTTCTCTGAAATAGAATCAATTATGTTTGATTTAGAAACACTAATAAAATCTCTTGCTAATTCACGAGAGTATATAGCCGGCGAAGACTTTTCACGAGCATCAGGAAAGCTTTCAGAACTTGAGATTGAGCTTCAATCTTTGGCGGGAAGAGTCGCTTATATTAAATCAAATCTTTGACGGAAAGGTAGTAACTTCAGATATATTGACAGTTACTTTATCACCTGATTCATAAATTGTATTTGGAAGAGATCTAGCTCTAAAGATTTCTCCTTTATTATTACTAAAAGATATTACTTGATCATGGCCATAAAAGGTACACTCTGTAACTACATAGCTTCCCTCTGTGTCAAGGGCTAACTCAATGCATTCTGGCCTAATGGAAACATCTAGCGCTCCATTGTAAGCAGATACAAATGAGCCAAGGGAGGTTTCCACTCTACCATTTATAGAAAAACCTTTAAGGATATTTGGATCTCCTACTGAATTAGCAACCGTTTGACTTACCGGATTTAAATATATTTCTTGAGGAGTGGCACTTTGAATAACCTTTCCGTTTTCAAGCACGCTTACAACATCACAAACAGATAAAGCCTCCTCTTGATCGTGTGTAACTATTATTGCAGTTGTTTCAGTTTGTTTTAAAAGTGTAACAACCTCTTCTCTTAAATCCCTAGCCATATGTGCATCAAGACTTGTAAATGGTTCATCAAGCAATATTACTTCAGGATTTGGAGCTAAAGCACGAGCAAGTGCAACTCTCTGTTGCTGACCTCCAGAAAGCTCTTGTGGAAACTTCTTTCTGTATTTCCCTAAATTACACATTGATATAACTTCCTCTAGTCTTCCTGACTTGATTTCAAGTGCGCTAAGTCCAAAAGATATATTCTTCTCAACATTCAAGTGAGGAAAGAGAGCATAATCTTGAAAGACCATACCAACGTTTCTTTGCTCAGGTGGTAGAAAAGTATCTTCATTAGATATAATCTCATTTCTCATTTCAATTATTCCTGAATCAGGCTTTTCAAAACCAGCAATTAACCTCAGAGCGGTTGTTTTACCAGAGCCAGACATGCCCAAAATACCAACTATTGAACCGTTCCAAACATCTAAATTAAAATCAGACAATACGCTTTCGAGACCATATGATTTCGTTATAGATCTTGCTCTAATAATTAAATTTTCAAATGCCATTAGTTTGTTAAATTCCTTGTACTAAGTATATATGTAGGAAATGCACTAATAGCTAATAATATAAATGCAGAAAATGCTGCCTGGGTAAATAAAGCTTCTGACGCATTTGACCATATGTCAACAGCCATTGTGCTAAATCCAGTTGGTCTCAACAGCAAGGTTTGGGGTAACTCCTTCATAGTAGATAAAAATACTAATGCTGCTCCAGCTAAAAGGCCTCGATAAATTAAAGGAAAAGTTATTTTAAAAAAAGTATCAATTTTAGAAAAACCAAGACCAGAACTTGCCTCAATATAAGATAACTTAACTTGTTCCATAGAAGCTTGTCCTCCACCCACAGCTTGTGGTAAAAAAACTATCAAATATGAGATTATAAGAGTTATAAATGTTTGATAAATTGAAGGGAATATTTTAATTGTTATAAATAACATTGAGATACCGACTGCTATGTGTGGCAAGCCGTACAAAGTTAGAGTAACTTTTTCAAATAAATCTCCAAACTTAGATCGATACTGAGAAATCATTACCACAATAGGTGTAGCTATAATCATTGCAAGTATTGATGTAACTGTGGCTGCACTTAATGAACCCAGTATTCCTGATAAAGCCCCACTTACAGAATTGCCCTGAGCCAAACCACGAAACAACCAGTAACCTAAAACACTTACTGGAACGAATAAGCTAAAAAATATCAATACAAAAAAGAACGTCAGTACCAAAATTTTTGGTTTTTTTGAAAGTTTTATTTTTTCTATTTCTCTCGGAGTTCCCGAAACTTTTGCAGATCTTGAAATATCGCTTCCTCTCTGTGCGAAACTTATAATTAAAGCAAGGAAAATCAATATAGTTGAGTAGAAAATTACTGGATCACCATTGATGTTTATTACGTAATAAGAATATATTGCTTTTGTCATTGTTCCATACTTCATCAAAGAAACTGCGCCAAAGTCAGAAATGACATATAGCCCAACGAGAAGAGATGAATAAATAATTGGTTTTTTTAATCTTGGTAAAACAACGCTTGTGTACATTTTAACTTTTTTTACCCCTAGAGATCTTGCTGCATCCTCAACTGTTGAATCTAAGTTTCTGAGTGCACTGCTACAAACTAGCTGAACATATGGATAGGTAAATAGTGTTAGAACTATCCAGCTTCCAACAAAACCATCAATACCTGAAATTTCATTAAGACCAAAACTAGAAAATATATCTACGAATAATCCTCTTGGGGAAAAAGCTGAAACATAAGTTAAAGCTCCTATATATGAAGGAATAACTAAGGGAAGAATAGTTAAGGAGAATAATATTTTTGAAGCAGGGAGTTCATATCTAACAGTAAAAATAGACACGAGCAAACCTATGAAAAGACTAGTTAGAACTACAGCTAAAAATAAAGTTAATGTATTGAACAAAAGAGAAAAAACATCCCATGATCCTAGAAAAGCTGATATATTTCTTGAAAAATTAGCAAATCGCCAAAACATATAAAATATTGGCATTAAAAATATTGTTAAGATAAAAACATTTGTTGTTAGAAGAATCTTTGGTATTTTCACAACTCTAAGGATAAATTAGAAAGCTTATTAATAAAAGAAAAAATTCTGGTCAGATTTCTCTGACCAGAATTTTTTGGCTTATGTTGATATTGACGGACGGACTAGTATCCTGCCTGAGCAATCAATTCGACAGCTTTTTCTTGCCATAAAGCTAGCGCTGACCAGTTTAAGTTTGAAGGAGAGTTCAAACTATTAATATCTGGTAACAAAGCATTTGGCTCAATACCTTCAACAAGAGGGAACTCGTATACTGTATTTGTAAATGTCTCTTGAGCTGCTTTTGAATGTAAGAATTCAATAAATGCCATCGCTGCTGGTTTATTTTGGCTTGAGGACAAAATTCCAGCACCTGCAGGCATAACCATTGCTCCACATCCACCATCTAAATACACATTCTTAATTGGCTCGTCTCCATTTTCAGCCAATACTCTTAATGTGTAATAGTGATTGATCATTCCAATATCTAGCTCACCAGCCGCAGCTGCTGCTACTTGAGGTGAGTTTTTTGGATATTCTCCATATCCAAGACCGTTTATTGTAGTTAACCAGTCAAGAACTTTTTCTTCCCCATCTGACTCAATCATACATGCAACCATTGCAATGAATGACGAGTTCGTAGGAGCTAGTCCTAGTCTGTTTCTAAATTTTTCATCTGCAAGACCATAAATGTCTCCAGGCAATTCTGCGTCTGTAACATCTCTTGTATCAACAACAAGTGATCTAGACCTACCAGATGTACCTACCCAGTAACCATTACTATCAACTGCCCAAGCTGGTACGTTATCTAGAACGTCAGCTGGTAGTCGATCGAAAAGGCCTTCTTTGGCTACTACACCAAGACTTACTGGATCTTGTGAGAAGAAAACATCAGCTGGACTGATAGCACCCTCAAGAGCAAGTGTTCCAGCTAAAGCAGCACTCTTTGCATACCTTACTTCAACTTCTACTCCTGAAGTTGCAGCAAACTCTGCAATAATATCTGCTACTAA
>Ga0115013_10000865_pt1 | contig 17966 bp, 10 predicted proteins | sample SouAtlMetagenome_2_FD_88686 | JGI IMG/M metagenome (GOLD analysis project Ga0115013, IMG submission 88686) | Marine eukaryotic phytoplankton communities from Atlantic Ocean - South Atlantic ANT15 Metagenome | ecosystem: Environmental > Aquatic > Marine > Oceanic | place: South Atlantic Ocean...
AAAATACTTATGATAACTTTATTAACAGTTTTATTCGTTTTACTTTCATTAGCATTAGTTGTAACAGTTCCAGTAGCGTTAGCAACACCAGGTGAGTGGGAAAGTTCAAAAGAAAGTTTTACTAATTACTTTAAAGCTTGGGTTGGTTTAGTATTCGTAATTGCCACAGCAGATGGTATTACTAATTCAATTTAAATAATTCGAAATTATAGTACAAACTATAATTTCGAGCTATTGAAATACTTGACAAACGAAATGCACTTGGCTATAATATAGTTTAGAGACAGTAAATTGATATGTCTTCGATAGTTATATCTAAGCGGGCATAGCTCAGTGGTAGAGCGCGACCTTGCCAAGGTCGATGTCGCGCGTTCGAATCGCGTTGCCCGCTTACTATTATCATTTAATTTAATGATAAAAATACTGCCCCCATCGTCTAGAGGCCTAGGACAGCTCCCTTTCACGGAGCAGACAGGGATTCGAATTCCCTTGGGGGTACTTTTTAATTTTTTAGCTCTATCTAAAGCTTGATATCTATACATTTAACTACCATTATATATGAATGTATTGCCCTTATCGTCTAGGGGTTAGGACGGCTCCCTTTCATGGAGCAGACAGGAGTTCAAATATCCTTGGGAGTATTTTTTAATTTTTTAATTTCATCTAAAACTTGACAAATATCTATTTAAATATGATTATAGATCTAATTTAAGAAAGTCTATATTTTCGTAAAGCAATGGAATTCAATTCGATTGTCAAAAATTTACACTTTTGAGATAAAAAATCTTGATAAAATAAATGTATGTTGTATTCTCTTAGACTTTTATTCTTTTTAATTAACATTGATCAAACAACAATTTCAGATTGGTTTGATAATAATCTTAAAACTAAACCTACAGTAGATGCATGGCAAACTATTAACATAGATGATCCAGCTTACAAATCCATTGAATCATTAAAATTTTTTATAAATGATGCTTGGCAAGGCGTTCAAGATGGGTTAAAATTAACAGATATTGAAAATGTTATTTTCTTTCTAGTTTTTGTCCGATTTATTATTTTAATTTTCCGTTATAACTTAAAAACATCTACTTACATTACATGTATTGGAATTTTTGCCGGTTATTTATGGTATCGACATTTAATTGATATTATTACTATGTACAGTCAAATGTTGGTTAAAATTCCGTATTTACAAAAATTAGGAATCAGCGCAATTGAGCTAGATAGTAGTAGTGAAGCACTCGTAAAAGCAGATGTAAAACTTGGTTCCGATGTTCATTGGTATGATCCTGGTAAATTAATTTATTATGCATTTACGCGAGGCATCATTCAAACTGATACAGATACTGGACTTCAATATTACATTGATCCAATTTCAATGATCATTTCAAATCTGAACGAGAGTGACAAAGCTCGTGTACTGCCATATTATTATAAGCTGTACAATGTTATTATTCCACGTATCTTTGAAACAATTAGTGCATTCTGGCAACAGTTATCTGGAGTTGCTGCATATGCTGTAATTACTCGAATTGGAAAACGTTATTGTCCTTACTTAATACGTTGGCATTGGACGTTTTTATTAATCATTGGGTTTTTAGAACAAATCATAATCTTTTTCTTATATAGGGTGATGTATTTCCAACAAGCGGTATTAGAACCAAGTATGGAATTTGGTGTTATAACTCAAGCTGCTGGACGACGAACCATAACTGTAAGCGCCACAGATCCAAATTTATTGTTTCAATTTAATCTCTTAAATATTGTATTAGTATTTTTTGTTGTATTACATCTGGGTTCGATATTGTTTGGTTTATTACACGCTGTTTGGGGACAATATTTTTATTTCCCATTCTTAGTTGAAAATACCGAATTACATATTGGACCGCGTCCAAAGAATAGTATTTATAGTGGTGGTCAAACTGCATGGCAGGATGAAAAACAAGCAAATACCCAGCGTAAATTTACAAAACTTTGGTATGGTTGGTTTGGAAGTGGAACGGGAGAAAATTGGATCTTTGGGCCATTCAAACAATTTTTAAGAAGCAATCTAAATAAATTTGTAGGTTTATTTAAAAAATAAAGAACTATTTGTATAATAAATTTTAGATGAAAACAAGTTTCTAAATTTTATTCAATTTAACCAATATTATTCTAACTTGGTTAAATTGAATAGGACCAGTTTCAAGCCTAAAACTTTACAGCTAATCCATTCTAAAATTCTCCCTCAAACTTTAACAATATTATTTTAAATTTTGATCAAATCTATATTGGCGATAATTTGTTAGAGTAACGATTAAAACTCCCAAAACAAAGTTTTAGGTCCTATTTTTATTTTTATTAGTTATAAAATCTAAAGTAAAAATTTAATTTTCAAAAACGTATTGGATTAAATTTCTTTTTTATGTATTTTACAAAACCAAGAAAGCCTTGATATGGCAAAATTTAATAATGCCCAGAACCAGACTCGAACTGGTGACACGAGGATCTTCAATCCACTGCTCTACCAACTGAGCTATCCGGGCATATAGATATGTCTAATATTATTATACAAAAGATATTTAATAATAGCAAGGTTAAATATCTTTTGTATACTGATTTCCTGCTTCCTGAACTCACAAACGTGATAGATCAATTATCGTTTATGATGATTGATCCTTAATGACTCTCAAAGATAGGTTTTATTTTGTTTGTCCTTTAATAATACTGTCTGTTAAGAATGTTAAAATTAACTTAATTGATCGAACAGCATCATCATTACCAGGAATTGGAATATCGACTAAATCAGGATCACAGTTGGTATCTAAAATAGAAACCACAGGAATACCTAACTTACGACATTCTGCAATAGCCGTGATTTCACGTCGTTGATCGATAATAATAACAACATCTGGTAAACTTGTCATAGATTTAATTCCATCTAAGTATTTACGTAATTTTGTTAATTCTTTTCGACGTAACGCACCTTCTTTCTTTGTTAATAAATCAAAAGTTCCTTCTGATTCTTGTCTTTCTAGATCTTTTAATTTTTCAATACGCTCTTTCATAGTTGACCAATTTGTCAACATACCCCCTAACCAGCGATGATTCACATAGTAGGAATTCGATCGTTTTGCTTCTTGAGCAATTAATGTTGTTGCTTGACGTTTTGTCCCAACAAATAAAACTTTTTTATTTTGACTCGCAGCAACCTCTAGGTATCTCATTGCCTTCTTTAATAAAGTTGCAGATTGGATTAAATCTAGAATATGAATATTATTTACTTCACTGTAAATATACGGGAACATTTTAGGGTTCCAACGATGAGCTTTATGCCCAAAGTGAACACCTGCTTCTAATAACTGTGATAAACTGATATCAGACATAATTTTTTTACGTTACTTATTTCTAATGTATACAAATTTCTAAGGAAATCCTATCAAATCCTAAACTCTTTGTCTAGGTTTCGATGGATCATCCGTTGGATTAAGTGGATTCGTAATATTTTCGTTTATTGGATATCCCTGTAGCTCGTTCCTTACCGGCTTTCGGAATGAATTCTTGTAATTTTTTGATCCAGTTCCGGCTGGAATTAAATGACCAATCACAATATTTTCTTTTAATCCTCTCAACCAATCAATTCGACCTTCAATTGCAGCTTTGGTCAATACTCTTGTTGTTTCTTGGAAACTGGCAGCAGATAGAAAACTTGGGTTATTTAATGCAGCTTTTGTAATACCAAGTAGTAAGGGAACATAACAAGCGATTTGTTTATTTTCGTTCGTTAAGATTTGGTTGATATATTCAATATGATATAAATCGATTACTTCTCGTTGTAATAATGGTGTATCTCCTTCATAAGTAATTAAAACTTTCGTCGTCATTTGTTTAATAATAACTTCTAAATGTTTGTCGTTGATTGTTACACCTTGCGATTTATAAACTGCTTGAACGGAATTTAGAATAAATAATTGAACTTTCTTAAAACTTTTATGACTAGCCTCATAATTGTTCGTTAACCTAGCGTATTTAAACGTTTTTGTTCGGTCACATAAAAAGAATTTCAACAATCCGTAATAATTAAAATATACTTTAATTAATTTATGAGGATTAATTTTTTCATTTTCTTTTATCGCTGTTCCCATTTTGTGAAATTCAAAGTTAATATCCAAACTGGTTTTTTGTGCTAGTAAGCTTCTCTTTTGGCTCGTTGGAATTCGTTTTATCATCAGATTTTTTTTACGAGCTTCTAGAATTTCTTCAATTCTTGGTAACCCTTGTACAATATCACCGGTGATTTCTTTTTCCAGATTTAATAAACCAAGTGTTTTACCTGACTCAATAAATTCGGTATTTTTACAAAACACACTGTTTACATCTTGTTCAAAATAATCTTCGGTAATGGAATATAAACCAACTGCCTTTGTTGCTTTTGTAAGCGGTTGCTCCGTAAACTTTAACAACGTTAATTGATTTCGAGCGGAAGTTGAACTACTAATCCGGTTCTCATTTGTAACGAGTTCCGAACTTTGTAACAATATGGTTCTAGCAAATCTAGCCTTATTTGCTGATCGAATCTTATCTGGAGCTAAGATTGTTTTTAACTGTGGCTTTACTTTTTGGGTTGTTACTGTAAATTTCTTTGAAAATTGAGGCAGTAGACAACTATAAAATTTTCCCGCATTTTTTAAAAATAGCTTTGAAAGTTCTGATGTTATAGTAATTTTTGAATCTGTCAGTGTATTTGAGTTTAAATTTCTACGAACCAGTAATTTCTTTAAATCGTAATAATTGACTGCTATCTTTCGATTCGTAATCGAATTCAGACTCGCGTTCGAATAGGGAATTATTTTATATTGCAAGTTTGTTTTGACTGTGACATTCTCACTCTTACAGTTTGGGAAGAAATATGGACGACCTTTTTGGACAGTCACAAATTTATCACTCTCAATAATAATTTTCCCCGTTTTTGCTAAATTTGATTTACTCATCACGAAATCATTCAATTTCTTGTTTGTAATTTCAGATTTATTTACAACAATACAATCGTGGTTTGAGATCAAGAAGATTTGTTTGTTGTCTTGTTTTTTTATCTTAAATTTTACGATTTCTAGCGGATTTGGAGTAATGGTCTCTAAATAACCTAAAACATTATAGTTGCTGACGAATTGATTTTTTTGAACTAAAAAACATGGATCAATATTTTGATCTCGTAAATTCGGGGAAATATAATTATTAAATTGAATCTTTTCAATAATATTAAAATCTACGGATTTTTTATGTGTATTATTTGCTAATTCAATTGTAATATGTTTTTTCGATAGATGATTCGTTTTAAATAGTAAAAAGTTTGCAACTAGATTAACATGTTGCTTTCCATTAATACGTTGATTTGGTTTATAAAAATAAAAAGAATTGGATTGTAACTTAAACTGTGCTGTTGAATTATCCGTTTGTTCTCCCAATGGCGAAGATGGGAGACTATAAGGAAATTCATAGAGTTCAATCGGTCGAACTAACAGACGATCTGGATCTTTTCCACCTAAACATTCACAAAATGATAAGGTTTGAATTTCAACATTTGAAAACAAAGCTTCTCCTGGATAATAAACTTTCTTTTCAACTTTTTTTAATTCTTTACCTTTATAAACTAACCCAGCTTTAATCGAGACTGTTCGCGTTTTATCGTCTGTTGACGTAATAGTCACAATACCAGAAGTTTTTGAGAATAAGCCTGGAACAAGTTCAAACCCCTCTGAAATGAAATCCCCATCTTCAATAAATAACATATTTTCTTCAGAGTCAATATGGTGAATCTCTTCTCCTAACCACATCATGGTGCGAGATTTAACAATGGCTGTTCTATCCACATTGTCCTCTAGGAATTCCTTCAGTAATTTTCTAGATTTCGGTTCTAAGGTGTGTAATATTCTGTAGTATATTTCATCTGCCTTGTCTAACTTACGTTTCGCTCGATCTACTCGGTGTTTTGTAAGATTTTGGATCTTATTCTGTTTTTTTAGTTGGCTTGTAAGCTTAGAGTATTCGTCCTTTGTTTTGTCTGTTTTTGAAAGACGTTGTCTTAGAACACTAATTTTCCGTTCCCGTTTCCCTATCTGAAACTCATTTTTTTCAATACGCAATGATAGTTTTGCAATCGTCTCTTTTATCTTCCTAAATTCTACTTCCAGTCCGTTAAACAAATTATTATAGGGAGCACGAATATAGGGAGCATGAAAAGGACTCTCATCTTTCTTTCGAAACACAATCGTATTTATTTGTTGACTATGGTTGGAACGATTTCGAAAATCATAATGCACAATCCCACCGGTTAGTGTTAAAAATGAATTCGTAAGTTGAGTTCCTAGTTTTTCATTGCGTGTCAATTGCAAATAATTTCTCGAAGAATTGTTGGCAATGGTTAAGAAATATTTTTTCTGATCTAAGGTTAATAAGTAATTTTTATACTTGTCTGCAGACTGAATTCTTTCAAGTGTGGCGTTTTGTAAAGCATATTTTTTATGCCGAACCTTGATTAATCCTTCGTATAAACTTTTCCTATTATTTAAAAATGTGATCGATCCGCTATAATGATTCATAAGTTTTGTCCGAAAAACGTAACTAAACGGATTCAATTTATGATCGGGATAGAAGTTAATAAACGAATTCAATGGACTATTGTACAATTGTCCAGATAAGATCCAAATTAATTTATTATGATTTAGTAAATTAATTTTTTGCTTTAATTTCGGGATAAAGATTTCTCCACAAGTATCGCTTAAAATCGTTTTAACTTCGGTTTTAATCTGTTTCTTGGTATTAATAACTTCCCCAATAACAGTATCTTTTGAAATATATTGGTTATTCTTTGGGAATAAAATCGTATTTCGTAAAATATCAATTTTTACTAATTCTTCATTTTTATCGACTGGAATCAAAACTAGTGAGCCAGCATTTTTTGTTACCAAAACATCTTCACCTCGATTTGTTCGTAAAACTACCGTTTTTAATCGTTTGTAGAATTGAATAATCCCATTAATGGGGCTAATAATTTGTTCTCGAGCTTCTGAAGTGAAAATCCCACCAGTATGGAAAGTTCTCATTGTCAATTGTGTACCCGGTTCACCAATGGATTGACCGGCTAAAATTCCAATAGCTTCCCCAATATCAATTAGATTTTCATTGGCTAAATCCCATCCATAACACTTTTGACAAATTGCCCGATACAATTGACAAGTTAATGGTGAACGAATCGAATATGTTTGGATGTTCTTGTCTTTAAACGTCTGAATTAATTCTGGTGTGATTTGTGTATTTTGGTGAACAAGTACATCAGATGTTTGCGGATCATAAATTGGTTTACTTAAAACTCGTCCCAAAATCTTGTCAAATAGGTCTTGTTCATTTTTGAAATTTTCTTTTGAAAATACAAATGCCTGGGTTGTTCCACAATCTTTCTCACGAATTAGAATATCTTGTGATACATCAATTAGACGACGTGTTAAATAACCAGAATTGGCAGTTTTTAAAGCTGTATCCACGATTCCCTTTCGAGCTCCATAGCCAGACATTAAATAGTCTGTAATGGTTAATCCTTCACGAAAGTTTTTCTTAATTGGTAAATTCATAATCTGACCGCTTGGATCAGACATTAACCCTCGCATCCCAACCAACTGTCGAACTTGCGATAGATTCCCACGTGCACCTGAAAACGCCATGATATAAACCGAATTCAGTGGATCATAGTTTTTGAAATAGTAAATGATTTGATTTTTCAATGATTCACTTGTCAGACTCCATGTATCAATGATTTTTTGAAATCTTTCAACATCGGTGATTTTACCTTTTAGAAAAATTTTCTCAGAGTTATGAATCTCTTGATTTGCTTTTTCAAGCATCACACTTTTTACAAATGGAATTTTCAAATCTTCAATACTGATTGAAATTCCCGCATGACTAGCATATTTAAAACCTAAGTATTTTAATTCATCCGCTAGTAAACAAGCTTGCATAGAATCATAACTTGTAAAACTCCACGCCAATAATCGACGCAGTTGTTTTTTATCAATTAAAGTATTTTGATAGGTGTAAGTTTTCATAAAATAGAGTTAATAGGTTAGCTTTGAATTATAAAAAATTTAAAGTTTTCTGAATTGTATAATTTAAAATAACGCGACCAGTTGTTGTTTGTAAATATTGAGTAATGATTTCACCATTGGAATCCTTTCGAATCTGTAAATTTTCATAATATTCAATGACACTATTATCTGGTAATACAACTTTATTTTGCAAATTTGTCATATCGTATTGTTCCTCGTTGTGACGAACCCAAATAGAAGTATGAATTTCAATCTTATCTTGATTGTATGCCAACATTACATCTTCCAGATTGGCAAAGTAGTAGTTTGAACCTAATAGCCCTTTAATATTTGTTGCGGTTAAATAATAACACCCTAGAACCATATCTTGACTTGGCATAATAATTGGTTCCCCATTGGCTGGAGATAAGAAATTATAAGGTGCTAACATTAACATGTAGCATTCTGCTTGAGCTTCAGGTGATAGTGGTATATGAACCGCCATTTGGTCACCGTCAAAATCAGCATTAAAAGCCGAACAAACTAATGGATGTAATTTAATGGCACGTCCTTTTACAAGAATGGGTTCAAATGCTTGAATCCCTAATCGATGTAGTGTAGGTGCACGATTTAAGAAGATTGGATGGTTTTCCAAGATCTGTTCTAAGACGGGTTTAATAATTAATTCATCATATTGAATTAAATTTTTAGCAATTTTAATATTGTTTGCTAAACCCTGATTGATTAATTCCCGAATTACGAATGGCTGGAATAATTCAATAGCCATTTCATACGGCAAACCACATTGATTTAATTTTAATGTTGGACCCACTACGATTACGGAACGTCCAGAATAATCTACCCGCTTCCCTAATAAATTTTGTCGGAAACGTCCATGTTTACCTTTAATAATATCAGACAAGGATTTTAACGGTCGATTGTTTGCACTTAACGCGATTTTCCCTCGTTTTCCATTGTCGATTAAAGTATCTACGGCTTCTTGTAACAATCGTTTTTCATTTCGAATAATTAATTGAGGAGCATCAATTTCTAACAATCGAAGCAATCGATTGTTTCGTGTAATGATTCTTCGATAAAGCTCATTCAAATCAGAAGTAGCGAAACGTCCACCTTCCAGTTGAATCATCGGTCGTAAAGCTGGAGGAATAATTGGTAGAATCGATAAAATCATCCAGGAAGGTTGAGCACCGGTTCCAACTAAATTTTCTAAGATTCGAATGCGCCGAATCGCTTTTTCACGGATTTTATACAATCGATGTTGTTCCCATTTTCTAAACCACTGCGATGTCGAATACAAAGGTTCCTCTTTGTTCAAGACTTTCGTACAAACTAACACAAAACAACGGGTTCGGAAGATTTCAGATTCTAGATTTAGTTTCTCTAACTCTCGTTTAATTAAAGGTGCCCCAATCAAAAAGCTAGGAGTCGCTTGTAATAAATATTTTGGCGTATGTTGACGTCGGTTTTGTGGTTTTGGGTACGGTTTCAAAGGATAGCTACTTCGGCCCAATTCTCTACTTCGACGATATTGTTGCAAATCCCAGTGCAAACCATAGAATGAAATTTCATCCTCCGCAATAAAATACGCCAATGATGCCAGCTTAATCCGTTTGATACGCTCATCCCACAAACTAATAATAGTGGAAGGAGTTAATTTTAAAGTTCTGTTCACCCACTCGTACGTAAGGTTTTCAGATTTCATTTCAATTGTCTGAGTTGTTTCAATTGCCTCGGAGTGACTTGTATAGCTGGTATCTAGTCGTTTTTCAAATTCTTCCACTTCTAACAGAAGTGCCATAAAGTTTGGTCGACTATTAATATACCAAACATGAGTTACGGGATAAACCAGATTAATATATCCCATTCGGTGACGTCTCACACGCGATTCGGTTAATTCAACGCCACAGCGTTCACAAATTAACCCTTCATAACGAACACGCTTATATTTTCCACAAGCACATTCAAGACTCTTGCTTGGACCAAAGATGCGCTCACAAAATAAACCATCCATTTCGGGCTTAAAAGTCCGATAATTGATGGTTTCTGATTTTTGAACTTCGCCGACAAATTGTCCGTTTGGCAATTTACGGTTGGACCATTGCAAAATCCGGAAGGGTGATGCCAATTTAATTTTAATATAATTAAATTCTTTTACAGAGTTTTTCATAGTTTTTAAAATGAAATATCGTTTATATTTGAAGTCGGTAAGAAAGTTTTAGAACGAGCATTATATTTTTCAACCAGATTAACTTCAGTCTCATATTTATCCGAAGAACTAAATTTATTAATTTTATAAGTACTCATATCTAAACCAATAGAACGTAATTCTTGTACTAGTACTTTAAACGATTCTGGAATTCCAAATTGAGGAATTTTTTGTCCTTTTACGATCGCATTTAGAGTTTCATTTCGTCCCTGCATATCATCGGACTTGATTGTCAGAATTTCTTTTAAGGTAAAAGCTGCACCGAATCCTTCTAAGGCCCATACTTCCATTTCCCCAAATCGTTGACCACCATGTTGGGCTTTCCCTCGTAAGGGTTGTTGGGTGATTAAAGAATACGGACCAGTAGCTCGCGAATGCATTTTATCATCGACCAGATGAATCAGTTTTAACATATAGGCATTTCCAACAGTAATCGGATTTTCAAATTCTTTTCCGGTTCGACCGTCCATTAATACCATTTTCCCTGGCGCATACGGATTAAAAATCCAACTCTTGTTCTTTTTAATCGAAGCTTGACGAAGTTTTTTATTGATTAAAATCCGTGATATTTCCAAACCATACATTTCATCAAATGGTAAAATTTTAAAACGACAATTTAGTTTATCACCAGCAAATCCCAATAAGCACTCATACAATTGACCCACATTCATTCGGGAAGGAACACCTAATGGATTTAGGATAATATCAATTGGAGTTCCATCGGGTAAGAATGGCATGTCTTGACGTGCTAAAATTCTAGAAATAATACCTTTGTTCCCATGGCGTCCAGCAATTTTATCACCTACTTGGATTTTTCGAATTTGTGCAATAAAGACATAAATTTTTTCAGATTTATATGTTAATTTTGTCTTCCGATTAAAGGTTACAGTTTCAATGACACGACCAGATTCACCATGTGGCATTCGATAAGAGTTATCTTTGACTCCTTTTGCTTTTGCCCCAAAGATCGCCCGTAACAATTTCGATTCCGGCAATTGTTCATAGGTATTTGTAGAAACTACTTTTCCAACTAAAATGTCCCCTGCTTTGACAAAGGTACCAACTCGTACAATTCCATCGTCATTCAAATGTTTCACTTCTTCACCGGTTAGGTTTGGAATCAGTTTCATCGTTTGTTCGGAGATTTCACTACTTCGATTGATTTCGATTTTATAACGCTCAATATGAATTGATGTAAAAATATCATCATAGACTAATCGTTCACTGATTAGAATGGCATCTTCAAAATTATAACCTTGCCATGGCATATACGCGACTAATGTATTCTGTCCTAGTGATAATTCACTACTTGTAATACCTGGTCCATCACTTAAAATTTGGCCAGATTGGATTTTTTCTCCTTTCCACACAATGGGACGTTGGTTAATACAAGTTTGTTGATTGGAACGTAAATATTTTTGTAATTTATAGATGACTTTCTTATTATTGTTATCTTTAATGACAATTTTATTAGCCGTTACAGAATTTACAACACCCGATATATGAGCATTTAGAGTCATTCCGCAATCGATCGCAATTTGATTCTCTAATCCAGTCCCAACAATTGGTTTTTGTGGGAAAATTAATGGAACCGATTGACGTTGCATGTTGGAACCCATTAATGCCCGGTTTGCATCATCATGTTCAAAGAAAGGAATCAATGAAGCTGCAACAGAAACAACTTGAATGGTCGAAATGGAGATAAAATCAACTTCTGAGGGTGTTACATTAATGAAATCTTGTTTGTATCGAACGGAAATAATATTTTTGATTAAGTAATTATTCTTGTTCGTGGCAATATCGGCTGGAGCAATTTTATATAAATCTTCGACTTCTGCTGTTAAGTAAATTGGATTTCCAGTTTTTAAAACTTTCCCATTAATTACTCGCCAAAATGGTGTTTCTAAAAAGCCAAGTTTGTTAACTCGTGCACATGTTGTTAGAGATGCAATTAGACCGACATTTTGGCCTTCCGGTGTCTCAATTGGACAGATTCGACCATAATGACTTGGGTGAATATCACGAACTGAGAAACTGATATGATCACGATTTAACCCACCAGGACCTAATCCACTAATTCGACGACGATGCGTTAAAGAAGATAATGGATTTGTTTGATCAAGATATTGTGATAATTGACTTGATCCAAAAAATTCTCGAATTGTAGCATTGACAACGCTGAAATTTAAAAGATAGTTTGACTCAAGATTATTAGTTTGATTTCGTAGCTTTCGAACCAATCGTTGGAACCCAATTCGGAATAAATTTTGCAATAATTCTCCAATGGAGCGAACGCGTTTGTTTTTCAGATGGTCAATATCATCGGTAACAGCGTTTGAAATAGTTAATGAAATTAATTTATCAATGATTGCAAAAATGTCTTCATACGTGATGATCTGCAAACGATTGCTAATCTTTAAACTTAATCGGTTGTTAATCCGTAAGCGACCAATTTTTCCTAAGTTGTAATAATTTGGGTCAAAAATTTGTGAGAACTCTGAAATATTTTTAAAGTACTCCAAACTCGAATCAAATCGACTCAGTGGTTGTTGGAAATATTTTGAATTCACTAACAGTGGCTTGTTAAAATAGAAAAAGTCGGAATGATATAGATTTTGGTGAATTTCTAGATCGGTTAATCCCATTTCTTTCAAAAGCATAAGAATTGGCTTTTGAGTGATTTTATCTAACTGGATAATCAATTCTTCTTCTTGATTTTTCAGCGGGAAGTTATATGCATTCAAGTGTGTATTTTTTTGGAAATTAAATCGAATCCATGATCCATATTCGGGAATTAATGTTGCTGTGTAGGAGTCTTTCGCACCATATCGTTCATGATAATTGGTTTTAATTTCATGATCTTTGTTATACAGAAGCAATTGTGTTTTACTCTTTAGATATTGATCTCGTTTTTTCAGATAAGAATGCGGTCTTAGCCACTCTTCTTTTAATATTCTGTACTCTTCTTTTAATAACTCCGTTTCGGCTTTGATTATTTCCTCTGGAGCACCCTTTTCATTCAATTTTTGTAATCGTGCTTCTCGTTTGTCAATATGTTGTTTAAAGCTGAAAAACTGAGTTGGATTATTCTCAGCGGTTGTATGAATCTTACCAAAGAGATACTTTAATTGATCTTTGAAACTCGTTGAGAAATACAAGGTTGGCCGAAAGGCACCAAATTTCGTAAATTGGGTTAATTTTGCTTCTTTTACCAATGATTTGTGAAGCGACTGTTTTAAAAACGACAGGTTTGGAGTACCCAGAAACCAATTGAATAAATGTTCCGTCACTAACACCAATCTCGAATTTAATTGCAACTGAACAGTCAATTGCGAATCGGTAATTGTCTTTGTGTATAATTGAAGAATAGTCCTGATTTGAGCATCGGATAAGTCAAGTGTGGATGAGGTATTTTCAACCGTTGGGGATTCTGATGATTGTTCTAACCGTTGCGTCACAATTTTATATTTGGTCAGAATTTTTAATAAAAATTGAAAATATTTTAATAAAACATCAATTGTCTCATCGGTAAAATTAATTTTTGCATTTGTAGCTGTATATTTTTGTTTCAACCACTTTAAAAATACAACACGTATATTCGAATTTGGGTTTGCTTTTAGTGCTTGTGACACTAATACATAAAATTTAAAACATTGGAAGAATGAAAACGATGCTTCATTTCTAGTTTGTTTTAAAAATGCCAGTGAATAATAGGAGATGGGAAGTACGCTACGACTCTGCAATTTGGGATCATCGGTTGGAGTTTCCGAAGTAGTAACGAATTTTTTAATGCCCTTCCGTTTTAAGAAATCTATAATTTTCTCATCGGTGTCGGCATAATTGACTGGTGGTTGATCCAATTTTGGGGTCGCGAGAAATAAATCAAACTCTGAAATAAATGCTTCACCCGATGGTAAAAATGTGCGTAATTTATGGATATCGGCAGATAATTTGCGTTTGAAATGGTTTTGAGTTCGTTGGTTTTTATTTTTTTCAAAATAAATCCCCGGACTTCGAATGATTTGACTGACAATTACACGTTCACATCCATTAATAATGAATGTAGCATACGTTGTCATAAGAGGTAAGGTGATGATTGGAAATTGGGTTTGAAAATGAACTTGGTTCAGTACTTTATTTCGTACTTCAATCGGAATTACTAGCTGGGCACGATAATTTCCACTATATTTTTTGGCGGTTACTAAATTATATAGAGGTTTAATTAATACGTATTCTTGACTAAAAATTAAATATTCAGTATTTTGACTAAAATCTTGAATTTTCGAGAATAAAGCTAATTCTTCGGTCAAACCTTGAGTAATAAACCAACAAAAGCTTACTCGTTGCATTGCAAGAAAATCGGGTAGAGCGTTGATATAATTAATATTTTTATGCATGATTTTAATTTATGCCATAGATAATTTGTGAATAGAAGATTTTAATTTTCAAAACTAAGAGGATCTAACTATCCAACTGAGACATTATTGTAAATGGAACTACAATAATGTCGAGATAGGATATTGGATTGCAAGTCCACGAAAACTAGAATTGTAAGACAACTTAGTTCGGATTTCTGATACACTATCTTTCCTATATTCTAATTTAGCTAATAGCAGAAAGGCGGCTAGCAAGTCTTGCTTTTTGACGGGCTGCTGTATTTTTATGAAAGATATTTTTCTTTGTCCCTTTATCTAAGAAGCTGTAGATTGAATTTAGAATTGTCTTTGATTTTTCTTTTGATTCGGGTGTTTGCTCCTCTAAAGTCTTTAAGAAAAGTTTTGTTAATGTTCGAACGGATGTTTTGTAATAACGATTTTGTAAACGGTTTCGTTCGTTCGTTTCAATTCGTTTTCGTGCAGATTTATTGTTAGCCATATTTTTTTAAATAAGTTATCAAGTAATATTTAAAATAAAAGTATAATATGAAATTGTAATACAATCATCGAAAAATTGGAAGGTTTTTTTCATAAAAATTTATTAATTTCTCATTAAACCTTGATAAGATGAAAATTTTTAGGCAATATAATAATTAAAATTATTAAATTCAAATTTCTATGGCAAAAAATAAAGGCACTCGAATTTTAATTACGTTAGAATGTATGGAATGTCGTTCCAACCTAAACAAACGTTCTCCTGGTGTATCTCGATATTCGACACAAAAAAACCGTCGAAATAACCCTGAAAGATTAGAGTTAAAAAAATATTGTCCAAATTGTAATAAACCTACTACACACAAAGAAATTAAATAAATTATGGCAAGACAAAAACAAAAAACGTCACCAATTGGCTTGAATCAAAAAATTGGTTATAAAGATATTGATTTATTAACATTATTTGTTACCGACCAAGGAAAAATTCTTCCACGCCGTGCAACTGGTGTTACTGTTCAACAACAACGAAAATTATCGAAAGCAATCAAACGCGCGCGTGTATTATCATTATTCCCATTCGTTGCGTCAGATCCAATTTAAAAATATCTTGAGTTATTATTTTTTCCAATAATAACTCACCCTGATTTTTGGTTAATTTATAAGGAGAATTTTATTCTATGGGAAATTTTATTGATAAAACATTTACAGTTATTGCTGATATCCTATTAAAAATATTACCCGCCAGTAAACAAGAAAAACAAGCTTTTTCTTACTACCGCGCGGGTATGTCAGCTCAAGGAAAAGGTCGATATGCAGAAGCATTACGAAATTATTACGAAGCATTGCAAGTGGAAGAAGATCCGTACGACCGTAGTTATACGCTCTATAATATTGGATTAATTTATGGAAATACGGGGAAATATACCCAAGCCTTAGAATTTTACCATCAGGCCTTAGCCTTAAATTCCAATCTTCCACAGGCCTTAAATAATATTGCCGTTATCTACCATTCGCAAGCCTTGCGGGCACAAACCTTTGAGGATGATGAATACATCGATTTATCGAAGGAATTATTCGACAAAGCAGCGGAATACTGGATTCAAGCCTTAAAGTTAGCTCCCGATAATTATCCTGGTGCCAGAAACTGGTTAAAAGTCACAGGTCGATTTATGGATTCGTAAGAATTTTCTATCGACCGCTGTTCCAGAGGATGGACTGTCCTACTCCTGTCCAATTTGCTGTATAATACATAATAATCAGGAATAGTAAGAAATCATTCTCAACTATTCATAAACATTTGAAAGTATATTTATTCGAAGATATTTTAATATGTTAAATCACAATGGTAAAAACTAATTTAAATAAAGGTTTCGTTACTCAAATTATTGGTCCTGTATTGGACATTGCATTCACTGATGGTAATTTACCACCTATCTACAGCGCACTTAAAATTGAATTAGCTGATGGAAGCTCAACAATTGTTGAAGTACAACAATTATTAGGTGACAATCAAGTTCGTGCCGTTTCAATGCGTTCTACAGATGGATTAAAGCGTGGTGTAGAAGCAGTTGATTTAGGAACTCCTATTAGTGTACCAGTTGGTACAGTAACATTAGGTCGTATTTTCAACGTAATTGGTGAGCCAGTAGATGAGCAGGGAGATGTTTCATTCGATGAAACATTACCAATTCACAGAGATGCACCAGCATTTACAGAATTAGAAACTAAGCCATCGATTTTTGAAACGGGTATCAAAGTAGTTGATTTATTAGCACCATACCGTCGTGGTGGTAAGATCGGTTTATTTGGTGGTGCCGGTGTTGGTAAGACAGTATTAATTATGGAATTAATTAACAACATTGCAAAAGCACACGGTGGAGTATCAGTATTCGGTGGTGTAGGTGAACGTACTCGTGAAGGGAACGATTTATACGAAGAGATGAAAGAATCTGGTGTAATTAACGAAAGTAACTTCCCAGAATCAAAAGTAGCTTTAGTATATGGTCAAATGAATGAACCTCCAGGAGCACGTATGCGTGTAGGTTTAACAGCTTTAACAATGGCGGAGTACTTCCGTGATGTAAACAAGCAAGATGTTTTATTATTCATTGATAATATCTTCCGTTTCACACAAGCTGGTTCTGAAGTATCTGCCTTATTAGGTCGTATGCCATCAGCTGTAGGTTACCAACCAACATTAGCAACTGAAATGGGTGCTTTACAAGAACGAATCACATCAACAACGCAAGGTTCAATTACATCGATTCAAGCTGTATACGTACCAGCGGATGATTTAACAGATCCAGCTCCAGCAACAACGTTTGCTCATTTAGATGCAACAACAGTATTATCTCGTAATTTAGCAGCAAAAGGTATTTACCCAGCTGTAGATCCATTAGATTCAACATCAACAATGTTACAACCAGGCATTGTAAGTGCTACTCACTACGAAGTTGCGGAAACAGTAAAAGAAACATTACAACGTTACAAAGAATTACAAGATATTATTGCGATTCTAGGTATTGACGAACTATCAGAAGAAGATCGTTTAACTGTTGCACGTGCACGTAAAGTTGAAAGATTCTTATCACAACCATTCTTCGTTGCTGAAATTTTCACTGGTTCACCAGGTAAATATGTAAGCTTAGAAGAGACAATCAAAGGCTTCACGATGGTTTTAGATGGTGAATTAGATGATTTACCAGAACAATCATTCTACCTTGTAGGAAATATTGACGAAGCAATCGAAAAAGCAGAAACTCTAAAATAAGGAGTCAAATATATGGTTATGAACATTCGTGTCCTTAC
>Ga0115013_10000868_pt1 | contig 17955 bp, 10 predicted proteins | sample SouAtlMetagenome_2_FD_88686 | JGI IMG/M metagenome (GOLD analysis project Ga0115013, IMG submission 88686) | Marine eukaryotic phytoplankton communities from Atlantic Ocean - South Atlantic ANT15 Metagenome | ecosystem: Environmental > Aquatic > Marine > Oceanic | place: South Atlantic Ocean...
AAAAAATCCATTTGTGCTTAATGCATTAACTAATGATGGTAATGGCTTAAATCTAATTAACAGTCAAGTTTTGTACGATTTTTATGTCGCTTTGAATGCATATTTAGGAAATGATATTCATTATTCATCAAATCTTTCCTATTCTAGTGTTCAGGATATGTCTTTCTTTGAGTTAGACTTATCATCGATTTATCAAAATAAGTTTAAGGTCGTTTATTATGATGTTAATCATTTGTTATGGTCGTCCAAGCTAGATTGGGAAATAAATTCTAACGCTAATCTAAATCTGCAATTAGACTATCATAAGTACGACTTAGATTCTTTGCAAGACTATGCTTATAAGCCTGGTATAGTTTCCAAATTAGGCTTTTCTTATAATATTGGTGATAAAATCTTACCTCAAATTGAGCTAGTTGGTGCATTTGATCGTTCAACGGCTACTGATTCAGCCTCTATAGTGCCATTACTGAATGATATTATAGATGTTAATTTTGCTTTAGAGTACAAATACAATTCTATTTTTTCGGCCTATTTTAAGGCTCGAAATCTGATTGGCGGCTATCAGATTTGGGAAAATTATCCTGTCTTAGGCCCACAAGTCTTTTTTGGCTTGTCTTTCCGTTTTTAAACTTATTCACTAATTGTTAATAAGTAGGCGCTATATTTCTTACTTTTTTTTATTGATTTATCGTCCTTTTTTTACCTTTGTTTTAATCTAGTAAATAGCCAAGTTAATAAATAAAAAAAACAATGAGTGAAAATTTAGAAAATAAAGCCGACTACGGTGCTGGTAATATTCAGGTTCTAGAAGGTCTTGAGGCCGTTAGAAAAAGACCAGCCATGTATATTGGTGATATCGGTCAAAAAGGTCTACATCACCTAGTATATGAAGTTGTAGATAACTCTATTGATGAGGCTTTAGCAGGTCACTGTACCGATATCGATGTGGTTATCAATGAAAATAATTCGATAACAGTCATTGATAATGGTCGTGGTATTCCTACTGACCTACACCCTAAAGAAAAAAAATCTGCCTTAGAAGTTGTAATGACTGTACTTCACGCTGGTGGTAAATTCGATAAAGATTCTTATAAAGTTTCTGGTGGTTTGCACGGTGTTGGTGTTTCTTGTGTTAATGCTCTATCCATACACTTAAAAGTTGAAGTACATAGAAATGGTAAAATTTACCATCAAGAATACGAAAGAGGTGTTCCAATGTATGATGTTAAAGAAGTAGGTACGACCGATAAAACCGGAACAATTGTAACTTTCCTTCCTGATAATGAAATATTTCATGAAACAGTTTACCATTTTGATATTTTACAAAGTCGATTAAGAGAATTATCTTTCTTAAACAAGGGTATAAAACTTTCTTTGACCGACCGACGTCGTAAAGATGAAGAAGATAATTTCATTAAAGATAACTTTGTTTCAGAAAATGGTCTGATTGATTTTGTTGAGTTAATAGATGAAAACAGAGAGAAGTTACTAGATTCTGTTATTCATATGGATACTGAAAAAAATGGTGTTCCTGTTGAAATAGCTATGCACTATAATACTTCATACAGTGAAAATATACACTCTTACGTCAATAATATCAACACTCATGAAGGAGGTACACACCTTTCTGGATTCAGAAGAGCACTTACTAGAACTCTAAAGCGTTATGCCGATGAGTCGGGCATGTTGGATAAAGTTAAGTTTGAGATTGCTGGAGACGACTTTAGAGAAGGCCTAACAGCAGTTATTTCAGTAAAAGTTATGGAGCCTCAGTTTGAGGGTCAAACTAAAACTAAGCTAGGTAATAAAGAGGTTACTGGCGCAGTTGACCAAGCTGTTGGCGAAATGCTAACCAATTATTTGGAGGAAAATCCAAATATGGCAAAACAGATTGTTCAAAAAGTTCTTTTAGCGGCACAAGCGAGGAACGCTGCTCGTAAGGCTCGTGAAATGGTACAGAGAAAGAACGTACTCTCTGGCTCGGGACTTCCAGGTAAATTGGCAGACTGTTCAGATAAAGACCCAGAAAAATGCGAGATATTCCTTGTCGAGGGTGATTCGGCAGGTGGTACTGCAAAACAAGGTAGAGATAGATTCTTTCAAGCTATTCTTCCATTAAGAGGTAAAATCTTGAACGTTGAAAAAGCAATGCAACACAAGGTTTTTGAAAATGAAGAAATCAAAAATATGTATACGGCTTTAGGAGTCACTATTGGCACTGAAGAAGATTCAAAGGCATTAAACCTTGAAAAGTTAAGGTATCATAAAATCGTTATTATGACGGATGCCGATGTTGATGGTTCTCACATTGCTACTCTTATTCTGACTTTCTATTTTAGATATATGAAAGAGTTGATTGAAAATGGATACCTATACATTGCAACTCCTCCTTTATATTTAGTCAAAAAAGGTAAAGAACAACATTATTGTTGGTCTGATGAAGAAAGGGATTTGATGGTTGAAAAGATGAATGGTGCTAATATACAGCGTTACAAAGGTCTTGGTGAAATGAATGCTGAGCAACTATGGGATACTACGATGAATCCTGAAACTAGAACCCTAAGGCAAGTAACTATTGATAGTGCTGCTGAAGCAGATAGAATATTCTCTATGCTTATGGGTGATGAGGTGCCACCTCGTAGAGCCTTTATTGAGCAAAATGCTAAATACGCTAAAATTGATATTTAATAACTATTCAATAAATAAAAAAGCCCTCAAATCAGAGTTTTTTTTGTACATGTATTTTACTGATTTATCTTACTAAAGTAATCGTACCTGTACAATTTTCACAATTTGTGTGATCGTAAATTCGGTATTCAAAATCTTGATAGCTTAAAACATAAGAATAGGTTCCAGTAATAAGAGGACTTCCTGTTCTCATATTCGTGCCGTCCCACGCCATATCTGGATCATTAGATTGGAAGACTAATGAACCGTACCTATCAAAGATAGATATAGAAAACGTTTCTGCTTTCATAGCATGATGAAATATTTTGAACGTATCGTTGTTGCCGTCCAAGTCTGGAGTAAAACCATTAGGAACAAATAATGTATGTTCTTCTTTTATAGCTAAAGTACCATAGATACTATCTTTACACATGAATTCGTCAGTAACCACTAATTTTAAATCGTAATATTTAATACCTGAACTATCCAAATTTGTTGATAAATCTAAATTCATAACATTTTGAGAATTAGCAGTAAATCCATTACTTAATTCCCATTGCCATTCTACTATATTTCCTTCTGAATTATCATACAAGTTGACTACAGGATAGTTGGTTGTTACCGTATCATCAAGAACTCTATAGTCAGCTATTACGAAAGGAGGCTGAGTAATTTCGAAAGTTAAATTGTTAATGCATTGGTTAGCATCTTCAACGGTAATAGTGTAAGAGCCCTCCGATAAATCATAGATATTTTGTTCAGTAGAGTAAAACGAATTTTCTCCTTTCCAAACAAATGAAATCGGTAAAAATTGCTCCGAATAAGGTGGGTTGTCAGGCCCACCCCAAGATGACACTTCAATAAAGCCATCGTTATTATAGGTACAGCTTTTGTGACTGTAGTTGGCAATGTCCAGAGATAATGAATCTGGTTGAGTGATATCAAAAGTTATGCTATTAGGACAGCCTTCTGCATCTTCTACGGTAAATGTATAGCTTCCAGCAACAAGGTTGTATGCATCAGCTTGATTGGATATAATGTCGTTAGTTGATACATCAACCCATTCGTAGGTATATGGTAGCATACCTCCACTTGCTATACAAGCCACCCAAGCATCGTCTCCGCCATAACACCTTACATTAAAACCGTTAAAGTCAGATATTGTACTACTCAGTGAAATAGAAGAATTTTCAGGTAAGAAGTAAGCGGCAGAGTTTTGACAATTGTTATTGTCAGTTACAGTAATCTGATAATTTCCAGATGCCAAATTACTTATCATTGTTGTCCCATTTCCTGTCATAGGATTATCTCCAGTCCAATTGTAAGTATATGGAGTTGTACCACCACTTATAGTTGTGCTAATTACACCATCACTAAACCCAAAGCAGCTTACAGGGTCTATGGATTCAAATATCTCAATGTCTTGTGGCGGTGGAGATATGGTAAAAGGGCCTGCTGTATGTTCACAACCTAAATCATCTGTAACCGTTAAGTTGTATGTATCTGATACTAGGTTGCTAATGTCTTCGCTGGTAGATGTGTAATTATTATTTACAGAAGTCCAATCAAAACTGAATGGTGCAGTACCATTAGAGGTTGTGATATCAATTGCACCAAAATTTTCTCCAGGACAAATGTTGTCGTCAACTACAGCATCAATTGTAACTGGAGTGGAAACAAATACCGTTACATCGTCAGTATAGGTATCTGGACACTCAGAAGCAGTTACAGTATAGGTTGTTGTTACTAATGGTGATACGGTTATGTCTGTACCGTTGCCAACTATATTACCCATATCATCTTGCCATACTACATTAGAGTTATTTGCTCCATCTGGTATAAATCTAAAAGCTTGATTATTACCAGTTAGTTGAGTATTGTTCCAACCTGCTTCAATTAAAAATTGGCTTTCGTCTTCGTTCACTATTCCTAGTACCGATTCGCCATTATTCCAAGTAGCACACAAAGGCTGATCTTGAATATGAATTTCGATGACATTGGTTGTTTCAAAAATCTTTATTTGACCATTAAACTGTAATCCTGCACAACTAAAATAACCAAAGTCTTCAAAGGAGGCCACAAACCTTCTAAAAGGAGCAGCGCCATATACATTATAATATAATCCTCCACCATTATTTGGATTTAGGTCCATCCAAGGTCCCATGATAGCATTAATTACCTGTCCTGGGGGTGCAGCACTTGGAATAGCATAAGTGGTCCAGGGGGAATATGCACTTGCGCCAGTAAGATCGAAGGTAACATAATTATTGGTGGAAATTAAAAGTTGATTAAAAATATTTCCGTAGAAACAAAAATCAAAACCTATATCAATGACTCCTGAATAAATATCATCACCAAGACCATTTAGATTAGTTCCTGAGTTAAAAGGATCCATATCAATAGGAATATTTTCAATGGTATAATCGCTTGTGCCAATGGAATTAGGAGTGTAATCGGCAGATAAATCTACATCTTCAATGTCACAAATAATGACATCTGTACCTGCATCAATCTGAGCGCTTGCATGATTAATACAAAAAAATAGTAGTGTGAGTAGAAGGGTTAAGTATCTCATAAATGAACAGATTTTTCTTGTTAAATGTTCAGTCTATAAAGATACAAATAAAATCAAATATCTAAAAGTTAATTTTTAGATAAGCTTATGGCTTCAGTTATTGATGATTTAGTTTATCTAATTTTAATACTTGATAATAGACTTTTTAAGTATTAAATAATTAATTTTGCCAAAAAATAAAATACTATGAAAGTAACAGTTGTAGGCGCTGGAGCTGTAGGCGCAAGTTGTGCAGAATACATTGCCATAAAAGATTTCGCATCCGAAGTAGTTTTGGTTGATATCAAAGAAAATTTTGCTGAAGGTAAAGCTATGGACTTGATGCAGACCGCTTCTTTAAACGGTTTTGACACAAAAATTGTTGGAAGTACTAACGATTATTCAAAAACAGCAAACAGTGATGTAGCAGTAATTACTAGTGGTATGCCAAGAAAACCTGGAATGACTCGTGAAGATTTAATTAGTATTAATGCTGGAATTGTTAAAATAGTTTCTGAAAATCTAATAAAACATTCGCCTAATGTAATACTAATTATAGTCAGCAACCCAATGGATACGATGACTTACTTAACGCACAAAGTTACTGGTCTTCCAAAGCATAGAATCATTGGAATGGGTGGGGCTTTAGATAGTGCTAGGTTTAAATACAGATTAAGCGAAGCTCTTGAATGTCCAGCTTCTGATGTTAATGGTATGGTTATTGGTGGTCATAGTGACAAAGGTATGTTGCCATTGACTCGTTTAGCTACTAGAAATAGTGTTAGAGTTTCAGAGTTTTTAAGTGATGAAAGACTTAATAAAGTGATGGAAGACACCAAAGTAGGTGGTGCTACGCTTACTGCTATGTTAGGTACTTCGGCATGGTATGCACCTGGAGCTGCTGTTTCATCTTTAGTTCAGGCTATCGCTTGTGACCAGCACAAAATGTTTCCATGTTCAGCTCTATTAGAAGGAGAGTATGGAATGAGCGATTTATGTATCGGGGTGCCTGTAATTCTAGGCAAAAATGGAATTGAAAAGATTGTTGAAATCGACCTCATTGATGGGGAAAAAGAAAAACTTGCTGAATCAGCTCAAGGGGTTAAAGCTACTAATTCATTGCTGAGCGAAGTCAACTCATAATTTAGATTTTCATAAAATTGTCTTTAAAAGAGAGCCGAAGCTCTCTTTTATTTTTTGATAATTTTTCTCCATTGTGAAACACCATTTTGTTGTATGTGTATTAAATAGTAGCTAGGAGCTAAAAAACTAATGTCTATGGTTGAAAGCCCCTGAATTTTCTTCTTTAAAATCAATTGTCCAATACTTGAGTAAACAGAAATTTGACTTTCTTTATCAGTATCGATCGTTAGTTGTTTATTACTTGGGTTAGGGTAAATTTTTACTAAAAAATCATTACTGTATTTGTCTAAACTTGTATTGATGCTATCATTAACAAAATAAAATAGACCACCAGACTGCATACCTAAAAACAAGTCTCTTTTACCATCATTAGTAAAATCATCAAAAAGTATTGCTGTATTTTTTCCTTTACCAATAGACTGAAAGTTGTCGCTAATCAGTTCAAAATTCATAGATAAGTCGTTATTCACACTCTTGTAATGGTATACACGACCACTTTCGCTACCAATTAAAATATTTATTTCATTGTCTTGTTCAAAAACAAAAGGAGTACTAAATCCATACAAGCTCTCATCATTATTGACTGATATACCTCCAAAGTCTTCAGTAAGAGTATTGAAGACTGGATTATCAATAGTTCCCATATTTTCGGCGTAAGTAATTGTTCCATCTACTTGGCCAATAATTAAGTCAAATAAATTATCATCATTCATATCATAAAGAAAAGGAGCTGAGTGTTGACCTATGTCAATATTAAAAAAGTTGACATTTTCCAATTCGAATACAGCATCTTGACCCGGATTAGCATTATTTTTAAAATAATGTAATTTGCCATTATTATCCCCTACAATCATATCTACATCGCCATCGTTATCTAAGTCTGCAAGAGCGGGGAAAATACCTTTTACTGTTTCATTGAGTATAGTATCTAGGGCAATTGTTGAAAGACCTCCAAAATCTCTGTCAAAAACTTCAAAATTAGGTTCACTTAGGCTTCCTATGTTTCTAAGTAAGGCGAGTTGAGAAATTGGGTTGTTATTATTAAAATATCCATAATTGCCAATGAGTAAATCTTTTAAGCCATCGTTATTGTAGTCAATAACTATAGGATAAGCTCCTGAGCCAAAATCTAATGTATTGTCTTGGAGAAAATCTTTCTGACTAAACTCAAAAGTAGGGTTATCGTCTTGAGCAGTATTTAAGAATACCATTATACTTTCAAAATTCTCAGAGTTGTTGTCAATGTTAGGACTAACTACCAAATCTTTAATATCATCGTTATTTACATCTAAATAAAAAGCGGCAGGAAAAGAATTGATTTCAGCACTTATATCACTTCCATTTCCTATTGGAAAATCTTGATTGACAGAAACCATACTTGCATCCTGGGAGTCACCTCCATTAATCAATAAGTTTAAGTTATTAAAAGATACGTCACCTAAAATGAAATCCATATCGTTGTCCCCATCCATATCAATAGCCAAAGATGATGAGCCACTATGAGCTCCAGATGATCGAGTTTCTCCTTGTTCAACTATTGCATCTTCATTACAGCTATTGAAGTCATAAGTGTTTAATCCTTCAAAGAAATCTCCCCAACAATCAGTTTTCAATTCAAAAACTAGGCTGTCACAATTACCATATAGTTCTTGACTTTGATTCTGATGGTATTCTACATAGCCTCCGCTTTGTTTGAAAGTTAGCACGTCAATATCTTGGTCGCCATCTACATCAACAAAAGATGGAATGTCGACTTCTGATATTATTATAGCACTAACAATAGGTCCTAAGTCACTAATTAAAGCTTGTGTTTCGATTTGAAAACTTAGATTTTCGCCTTGAGAAGTGTTTCTATATACCTTCACATAACTGTCGTTATAGGTGAAAATATCTTCCTTGCCATCACTGTTGAAGTCAACTAATAAAGCCCATTTGTTTAGCTCTGGAAAATCCTTACTATAATCTTGGCTGTAATCAAAATCAGTGCCTACGCCATCATTATTATTAAGGAAACATAAAACTCTATCACCCACCCGTTCAAATACAAAGATGTCTTTCTTTCCGTCACTGTTTAAATCAACATTTGACAATTGACAAGAATTCAGTCCGCCTGTAAGAGGGTTTTTAATCAAACTTCCATTTTCTATAATAGAAAGTTCGGATTGTTTAAGAAACTGCCCGAAAATCGTAAATGGAATAATTAAAATGGATAGCAATAGTGCCTTTTTCATATTTACAAACTTACGATTTAAAATTTTGAAAAAACTTATCTCAAAACATAATGAAATTGAACACATATAGTAAAAATTAGTAAATCTGATTTCAATTGCTATTTCAAAATTGAAATTCTATATTTGCCCGTTCTAAATTAAAATATTATGCAAAATAAAAGTTTTGTTTCTCTGTTCGCAATAGTCTTTGCTGTTGTTTGTTTATATCAACTATCATTTACATGGATTGCTCAAGGTGTTGAAGAAGATGCTATTGAGTATTCGAACGGTGACGAATTAAAAGAAAAAGCGTATTTGGACTCTATATCTTCAGAGCCCGTATATAATATAGGTGTTAAAAATTATACTTATAACGAATGTAAATCGAGAGAGTTAAACCTAGGTTTGGACCTTAAAGGTGGTATGAACGTAACTCTTGAAGTTTCCGTTGTAGATGTAATTAGAGCAATGTCTAATTACAACAAGGACGCAAACTTCAATGCTGCTATTAATATGGCTATTGACAAACAATTAGATAGTCAAGACGATTTTGTGACTTTGTTTGCTCAGTCCTTTACTGAAATAAACCCCGAAGGGAAATTAGCTTCAATTTTCTATACCCCTGAATTAAAAGATAAAATAACATCTACTTCTACTAATGATGAAGTTATGGGTGTAATTCGTCTAGAAGTTGAAGACGCAATCGATCGCTCATTCAATATTTTAAGATCAAGGATTGACCGCTTTGGTGTTTCACAACCTAATATTCAACGTTTAGAAGGTTCGGGTAGAATTTTAGTTGAATTGCCCGGTGTTAAGGATCCTGAAAGAGTTCGTAAGCTTTTACAAGGTACTGCTCAATTAGAGTTTTGGGAAACCTATGAAAATGCTGAAATTTTAGGTGCTATTGATCAAATTAACGCTTATTTAAAATCTCAAGTTGTATTAGAGGAAGAAACTGTTTCAAAAGTAGAAGAAGTTCAAGAAGAATCAGCCTCAGAAGACGACTTTGATTCTTCATTGTCTATTGATGACTTGAGTGCAGATAGTGAGGCCGCTTCAGATTCTGCGGCAATGACTGCTGAGCAATTTTCTAGAGAAAACCCATTGTATGCTGTTTTATTCCCTAATCTAAATCAGTCCAACCAACCAAACGAAGGTCCTGTATGTGGTATTTCTTCGGTCAAAGATACTGCGGCGGTTAACGCTTATTTGAATATGGATGAAGTAAAAGACATCTTGCCAAGAGATGTGCGTTTTGCTTGGACTGTTAAGCCTTACGATCCAGAGGGAAAATTTGTTCAGCTTGTAGCTCTAAAAGTGACTACAAGAGATGGTAAAGCCGCAATGGAAGGTGATGTAGTAACAGATGCTCGAACAGACTTCGGTCAATTCAATGGTACGCCAGAAGTTTCTATGGCAATGAATGCAGAGGGTGCTAGACAATGGAAGAGATTAACAGCTGATAATATTGGTAAAAGCGTTGCTATTGTACTTGACAATTATGTGTATTCTTTCCCAACTGTTCAAGCAGAAATTTCTGGTGGAAGATCGCAGATTACTGGTAACTTTAGTATAAACGAAGCAAATGACCTTTCCAATATTTTAAAGTCTGGTAAATTACCTGCTCCTGCAAGAATTATTGAAGAAGCAATTGTTGGTCCGTCTCTTGGTCAAGAAGCTATTGACTCAGGGCTAAGGTCTTTCATTATTGCATTGTCTATAGTATTGATATATATGATGTTCTATTACAGTTTTGCAGGATTAGTATCTAATATTGCTCTACTAGCAAACCTTTTCTTTGTATTTGGTGTGTTATCTTCTTTAGGAGCCGTACTTACTTTACCTGGTATTGCTGGTATTGTTCTAACTATTGGTATGTCAGTAGATGCAAATGTACTTATCTACGAAAGAATTCGAGAAGAATTGTTAAATGGTAAAGGTCTTAAATTAGCTGTTTCCGATGGATATAAAAATGCTTATAGTTCAATCATTGATGCTAATGTAACCACACTATTAACAGGAATAATACTTTATATATTTGGCTCAGGCCCTATTAAAGGTTTTGCAACAACTCTTGTTATAGGAATTCTGACTTCTTTATTCTCAGCTATTTTCATTACGAGATTAATTTTCCAATGGAGACTTGAGAAAAAAGGCACAGCTTCTTTTGATAATTCTATCACTAGAGGTGCGTTTAAAAACACAGCCATTAACTTCATAGAAAAGCGTAAATTTTTCTACGGAGTTTCATCCTTAATTATTTTAATTGGAATAGGCTCTCTAGTGACTAAAAAACTTAATTATGGTGTAGATTTCAAAGGTGGTAGAACATTTGTTGTACGTTTTGATGAGCCTGTTGATAACGAGGCTGTAAGAAATTCGTTAGCTGATTATTTTGTTGATGATTCGGGTCTTAAAATGTTCCCTGAGGTAAAAACTTTTGGAGATAACAATCAAGTTAAGATTACTACTAAATTTCTTATTGATAGTAAAGAATTGAGTGCTGATGTGGTGGTAGCTGAAAAATTAGACAACGGTTTGTCGGGTATTGGCAACTATGAAATTATGAGTTCTCAAAAAGTAGGTCCTACTATTGCTGATGATATTAAGGTTTCGGCTTTATGGTCAATAATGTTCTCATTACTTGTTATTTTCTTGTACATATTATTACGATTTAGAAAATGGCAATTTAGTTTAGGTGCTGTTGCTGCCGTATTCCACGATGTTTTAATTGTACTATCTATTTTCTCATTATTTTATGGTATTTTACCATTCTCCTTAGAAATAGACCAAGCATTTATTGCGGCTCTTTTAACAATCATTGGTTATTCTCTGAACGATACCGTTGTTGTATTCGATAGAATTAGAGAGCATATGGGTATTTACAAGAAAAAAGAATTTACTTCTTTGGTCAATAATGCTTTAAACAGCACTTTAAGTAGAACAGTAAATACTTCTTTAACTACATTCTTTGTATTATTAGTTATCTTCTTATTCGGAGGTGAAGTGATACGAGGATTTATGTTTGCCTTAATGGTAGGTGTAATTGTAGGAACCTATTCTTCATTATTCGTTGCATCACCAATTATGGTTGATACAATCAAAAAATCAGAGACTGATAAAAAGTAAATTTATATCATCTATTAATAGTTATAAAATACCCCAAATTTTTGGGGCATTTTTAATTTATAGTAATTAATATTTATCATTAAATTTGTAGCTCTAATAATTTATTAAATGACTTCTATCATATTGTTTATTGGTGGGCCAGAAATTGTAATTATCATGTTGGTGGTGGTTATGCTATTTGGTTCTAAAAAGATACCAGAAATTGCTAGAGGATTGGGCAAGGGTATGCGAGAGTTGAAAGATGCTTCGAACGATATAAAAAGAGAAATTCGTTCTAGTGCAAACTCTGTTAAAGAGGAAGTTCAGAAGGTCGAAAAAGACTTAGAAAAATAATTAGCAAAAAAAAACTAACAAGATTTCTTGTTAGTTTTTTAATTTTGGGACGATTTGATTTATTCTGCTCCTTTCACAGTTTTTACAATTCTCGCCGCAATCTTATAAGGATCTCCGTTTGATGCAGGTCTTCTATCTTCTAGCCAACCTTTCCAGCCGTTTTCAACAGTCATAATAGGTATTCTTATTGAAGCACCTCTGTCTGACACGCCATAGCTGAAATCATTAATAGACGCTGTTTCGTGTAAGCCAGTAAGCCTCTCATCATTAAATGCACCATAAACGTTAATGTGTTCTTGAGCAACAGGTCTGAAAGCCTCGCAAATTTTCTCATATACTTCTTGAGACCCACATGTTCTTAAAGTAGTGTTTGAGAAGTTAGCATGCATTCCTGAACCATTCCAATCTCCTTTTACAGGTTTTGGATGGTATTCAATATAATAGCCGTAGCTCTCTGTAAGTCTGTCTAATAGATATCTAGCAATCCAGATTTCATCACCAGCTTTTTTAGCGCCTTTAGCAAACAATTGGAATTCCCATTGCCCACTAGCTACTTCTTGGTTGATTCCTTCAAAGTTAAGTCCAGCTTCAATACATAAATCAGCGTGTTCTTCTACAAATTCTCTTCCATGAGTATTCTTTCCGCCAACCGAACAATAATACAATCCTTGTGGTCCTGGGTAACCTCCCAATGGGAAGCCTAAAGGAAGTTGAGTTTGAGTATCCATTATAAAATATTCTTGCTCAAAACCAAACCAAAAATCATTATCATCATCATCAATTGTTGCTCTTGCATTTGAAGGATGATTAGTGCCATCAGCGTTTAGAACTTCCGTCATAACTAAATAACCATTGACTCTTGAAGGATCAGGATAAATAGCGACTGGCTTTAGTAAACAATCTGATGAGCCTCCAGAAGCTTGCAGAGTCGAGCTTCCGTCGAAGGACCACATAGGGCAATCCTCTAATTTACCACTAAAATCGTTGACAATTTTAGTTTTACTTCTCATGTTTTGAGTAGGTTGGTATCCGTCAAGCCAAATGTACTCAAGTTTACTTTTTGTCATTTTTTGTTGTTTTTAATAGTAAGTGTATTTGATACACAAATATAATATATATTGTTATTGTAATGTTGTAAAATTACCAAAAATATTAACAACTTTTTAATAGATATTGCATTGTGATGTTATCGAATGAAATAAATCCTTATTTTAGCAAAAATTCTATGATTTAAAAAATGAAACATTTACTTTCACTCACGATGTTGTTTTTGTTGTTGTCTTCAACATCTCTTTTGTCTCAATCTTCTAAGAAAAATAAGATGTCTAAGGCTGATAAAGCTTTTATGATGCAAAATTATTATGAAGCCGAAAAGCTTTATAAAGCGGATTATACTAAGGAGAAAAATAGAGCTAAAAAAGCCGAATTAATTTTTCTTCAAGCTGAATGTGCTAGAAACATAGGAACTCCAATTTATCTTAAGAAAGCTATGGCTATGTACAAGCGTGCTATAAAAGCTAAATACCCTCATGCTGAGGTATATCTTAGGTATGCTCAGGTTCTGCAAAAGCAACAAAACTTCTCTGATGCTATAGTGCAATACGAAAAGTACAAAGAATTCAAACCAGACGATGAAAGAGCTCAAAAAGGTGTAGAGTCATGTATGTTTGCTCTTGATGCTTTGCAGAATCCAAGCAGATATGAGTTAACTTCTTTTCAACACAACACTAATCAGGAAGAGTATGCACCCTGTTATGCTAGTAGAGACTATGACGAGTTATTTTTCACATCATCAAGAGATGGCTCTTTAGGTAAGTCTTCTGATGGTTTTACAGGTAATTCTTTTACTGACATTTATTGGTCAAAATACGATAAGAAAAAGAAAAGATGGTCTAAGCCATCACCATTTGAAGAACCAATGAATACCTCTGACCATGAGGCTGCGCCATCACTAAACAAGAGAGGCAATGAATTATATTTTACAAGATGTATGGAAAACTCCAAAGTTAAGCCTATCCCAACTTGTGAAATTTATTTCTCAAAGAAAAAAGGTAAAAATTGGATATCACCAGTATTATTACCTTTACCATACGATAGTGTAAGTAGCTTTGCACATCCATCATTGAGTTCTGACGGTAAAGTTCTTTATTTTTCATCTGATATGAAAGGTGGTTATGGTGGTAAAGATATATGGTACATTAAAAAAGTTAAAAGAGATGAGTGGAGTGAGCCAATCAATTTGGGTGATGAAATTAATACTAGTGGAAATGAATTATTTCCTTTTATACATGCTGATGGGTCTCTTTATTTTTCTTCTGACGGTCATATAGGTATGGGAGGTCTTGATATTTATAAGGCTACATTTGATTCTGAAAACAATCTCCGTTCTGTAGATAATATGAATAGTCCAATCAATTCTTCTAATGATGATTTTGGAATTATTTTTGAAGACGAAGAAGAAAGAGGTTATTTATCTTCGAACAGAGTAGGAAGCAAAGGCGATGATATTTATCGATTTAACCTACCAAAGCTTAATTTAACGATTTCAGGAGTAATTACGGATCTTAAAACAAAACAAATTATCCCTGGAGCAACCATTGATATTGTTGGAAGTGATGGCAGTACTTCTCAAACTATTACAGATAATTCAGGTAGATATTTGTTTGATGAAGAATTCATTAAAGAAAATGTATCCTATAACCTAGTTGTTTCTAGTGAAGGCTATTTGTCAACTAATTTTACTCAATCAACAATTGGCGTAAAAGAATCTGTTAATATGGTTCAAGATATTGTACTAGAAGCTACGCTTAAAGAAATTGTTTTACCAAAAATTGAATATGATTACAACAGTGCTGAGCTTAGAAAAAAATCTAAAGATGCACTAAATAGTCTAATTGCTGTACTAATTGAAAACCCTAATGTTGTTATTCAATTACGTTCTCATACAGATAACAGAGCGGGTGACGACTTCAATATGGAGTTATCCCAAAGAAGAGCTCAAATTTGTGTAGACTATATAGTAGCAAAAGGTATTGCACCAATGAGATTAATTGCTAAAGGTATGGGAGAAAACGAACCATTTGTTATGGATGTAAAAGATGGTAAGCTAAGGCCTGGAGCAATTTTAAATCAAATATTTATTGATAAGTTGAAAAGAAAGAAAGATATAGAGAAAGCGCATCAATACAATAGAAGGACAGACTTTAAAGTTGTGCTAGATTCTTTCTATGATGCAGAATCAGATAGAGTACTTCCAAAAAAGAAGTAGCTTAATTAAACAACGATAAAAGCGTCTCGATAAACTCGAGATGCTTTTTTTTTACACTATAATGAGTAACAATAGATACAACTTAAGAGGAGTTTCAGCAGATAAGGAAGATGTACATCAGGCAATTAAAAATGTTGATAAAGGATTGTTTCCTAAAGCATTTTGCAAAATAGTTCCAGATTACCTTTCTAATGACGATGACTATTGTATAGTTATGCATGCCGATGGTGCTGGTACTAAATCATCTTTGGCATATATTTATTGGAAAGAAACGGCTGACCTTTCTGTTTGGAAGGGTATAGCTCAAGATGCCATAGTAATGAATATTGACGATTTATTGTGTGTTGGAGCAACTGATAATATTTTACTTTCATCTACCATAGGCAGAAATAAAAACCTCGTTACAGCAGAAGTTATTTCAGCAATAATAAATGGGACAGAAGAACTACTTTCTGATTTAAGAGGTTTTGGCGTAGATATTCGTTCAACTGGAGGCGAGACAGCCGACGTTGGTGACCTTGTACGTACAATTATAGTTGACTCTACAGTATTAGCAAGAATGAAAAAAACAGATGTTATTACAAATAGTAATATTCAATCAGGTGATGTAATAGTAGGTTTATCCTCATTTGGTCAGGCTAATTATGAAAGTGAATATAACGGTGGTATGGGAAGTAATGGTTTGACTTCTGCTCGTCATGATATTTTTGCTAAGTATCTTTCAGAAAAGTATCCTGAAAGTTATGATTCATCAGTTCCTGAGAGTTTGGTTTATTCTGGAAGTAAAAAGCTAACGGATACTTTAGCTGATTTAAGTGTAGATGTAGGTAAATTAGTTTTGTCACCAACTAGAACTTATGCTCCTATCATCAAAGAAATTTTAGAAAAATATCGTGGTGATATACACGGTATGGTACATTGTAGTGGAGGGGCACAAACTAAAGTATTGCATTTTGTTGACGATTTACACATTATAAAAAACAACCTTTTTGATATTCCACCTTTATTTGACTTGATTCAAAAAGAATCTAAAACGGATTGGAAGGAAATGTACAAAGTATTCAACATGGGACATAGAATGGAGTTGTATGTTCCTCAAGAAATAGCAGATTCTATTATTGCTATCTCTAATTCTTTTGGTGTGGAAGCAAAAGTAATAGGTAGAGTAGAAGCCCATAACGGTAAAAAATTAACTATTAAAAGCCCTTTTGGAGAATTTATATACTAGATGTTAGATAAGTTAGAAGCAATAAAAAATAGATTTGACGAAGTGTCAGAACTTATTGTTGATCCCAACATAATTTCTGATATGAAACAATATATCCAACTTAACAAAGAGTACAAAGATCTTCAACCTATTATTGAAGCTTATCAAGAGTATAAAAATATATTATCCAACATTGAGAATGCCAAAGAAATGTTGAAAGACGATGAGATGAAGGAAATGGCAAAAATGGAGTTGGATGAATTGACGCCTAAACAAGAAGAATTAGAGGAAGAAATAAAAGTATTACTTATTCCTAAAGACCCTGCTGATGCTAAGAATGCAGTTGTTGAAATTCGAGCAGGAGCAGGTGGTGATGAAGCCAGTATTTTTACTGGTGATTTGTATAGACTATATTCCAATTATGCTAGTTCTAAAGGTTGGAAAACTGAAGTTGTGGATATAGCAGAGGGAACATCTGGTGGTTATAAAGAAATCATCTTCAATGTAAAAGGAGAAGATGTTTATGGTATGTTAAAATTTGAATCTGGCGTTCATCGTGTACAAAGAGTCCCTCAGACTGAAACACAAGGCAGAGTACATACTTCTGCAGCATCGGTTGTGGTTATGCCAGAGGCTGAAGAGTTTGATGTTGAGATTAAAGATAGTGATATCAGAAAAGACACTTATTGTTCGTCAGGACCTGGAGGACAGTCCGTCAATACGACCTATTCGGCTGTGAGGTTAACTCATATTCCTACTGGTGTAGTGGCTCAATGTCAAGACCAAAAATCACAACACAAAAATTACGATAAGGCACTCAAAGTATTACGTTCACGTATTTATGAAATAGAATTACAAAAACGATTGGAGGAACTTTCAGGACAACGTAAATCAATGGTTGTTACTGGTGACAGGTCGGCAAAAATAAGAACCTATAATTATCCACAAGGACGAGTTACAGATCATCGTATTGGACTTACTCAGTATAATCTTTCCAACGTTATGGACGGTGAAATTGATAAATTCATTGAAGAACTGCAGTTAGCAGAAAATGCAGAAAGACTACAAGAAGGAACCACTAATGACAATTGAGAATGACTAGAGAAGATTTATTTGAGCAAATACAAAAGAAACAATCATTTCTATGCATAGGTTTAGATACTGATTTGCAAAAAATCCCACCTCATCTTCTTAACACAGACGATCCAATCTTTGAGTTTAATAAGCAAATAATTGATGCTACTCATGATTTATGTGTTGCCTATAAGCCTAATATAGCTTTTTATGAAAGTATGGGGGCAAGTGGTTGGAATAGCTTAAAAAAAACCTTAGAATATATTCCTAAAGAGATTTTTACAATTGCTGATGCCAAACGAGGGGATATTGGAAATACTTCAAAAATGTACGCCAAAACCTTTTTTGAAACTTATAATTTTGATTC
>Ga0115013_10000869_pt1 | contig 17932 bp, 13 predicted proteins | sample SouAtlMetagenome_2_FD_88686 | JGI IMG/M metagenome (GOLD analysis project Ga0115013, IMG submission 88686) | Marine eukaryotic phytoplankton communities from Atlantic Ocean - South Atlantic ANT15 Metagenome | ecosystem: Environmental > Aquatic > Marine > Oceanic | place: South Atlantic Ocean...
CGACGACTGTCAGACCCAGAGCTTCAACTGCCGGGCTTCAACTGCATAAATAAGGGCTTCAACGCTATAACATTAATTGTTTTACTCACGACTTAATCTGTCGATGGACAGACGATTTTGGGGAGGGCTGTTAAGTAATGAGACCCTAGCCTAAAAGCACTTGGGGATGCCCCCAAGACCCGATCAACCAAAGTATTATGGATACATCACAATTCGTCGGTGCAAATTTTGGAAATAGCGTTTTGTCGTTTCTTCGGCGGCCGATCGTTTTGGCCGCAAAAACTCGGTGTGTACTCCCGCACTATGATGGAGGTCAAGTGGTGAAGAGGGCAAGAAGTAAATCTTGATATTGTGGATGTTCTAGCACCATGGTGGCGACGGCACCAGGAGCATTAAACAACGATTAGCAGAGGTTGCAAGGGGACGCTTGGTTGAGCTTCAACCATGGGATTTTCTGACACATCCTGTCTGTCTGTCAACGGTCGTTTCGAACGTCCGTCAGTCATCCGCAAGTGGTGATTCCAGGTGGAATGAATGATGAGTCCCACGTGCAGTGCTGGATCCCTAATTAATTTTGATTGAGGATCAATTCATTTTGATCTAAAGGTATGGCAAAGCCCATGCCACCGCTCCGCCGTTAGGCCCCCAATTGATTATTGATTTGGAGATCCACTGCTAGGGCACTGCTAGTGACGGTGACCTGTTGATCTGTGAATGCGCCCACTGGCACGTACAGTCCGCCCCTTTTGGGCTGCAAAAGGCCAGTGGTATTGCACACTATTTTTCCAGTTGAGGGTTGTTGTGCCTCCACACAACTTCTTTTGGATTCCTCATCCCGGTGCCTACGGGCTTTCCTCCACAATGTGGGGGTTTTCACTGTGAGGTACATGTTTGGTCGTGGGCAAAGGAGTAGGGCCTGCCGCCACTTTGTGCGTTTGTGTGGTTCCCTGCCTAGAAGTAGATAGCCATGTAAGCCGAAAGTATAAATCTGATGTTAAATATATTATGGATACATCATTATTGGCATGAAGTAAAAGCACGTCATGACATCTTGCCGAGTAGAGTACTTAACCGAAAGTAAAAACTGACGACGAGCCAAACAAAAGGCTTGGTGGGCAACATGTTAGAGGGTCCCCAACGGAGATCGTAGTGATTGACGTTTGCACCTTTTCACCCTACGATGTATTTGCATCGAAAGAATAGGGTTTGGAATTGGACACATGCTTTTTTTATAGACGACTCCCGAGTCGGGTTTTGCACTTGTATGGTGGAACTACAAAGCATGTGCAAGTTCAAATGGTTGCCATAGAGAAACAAACTAGCAAACACAATGAAGTAATTTTGGACCTATTGCTAGTTACACTACAAGCACTTATAGAAAAAGAATGGTCTAGTGAAGCGAAACCCGGAAAATATATCAAATCTAGCTCAATTGCGCGTCTCATTTATGCATCATCGGTGTTGCATCAAGAAATGGCTACTGGAGGGCAATGCTGCCCGTGCCCCCCTTCTCCTCGGCGGTTCGTTCCTCCAGTGACGTTTGCGCCCTGTGATAGCCGTCGTCCAGAACCATCCCCGCTGCGGCATCGCCCATTGCGGAGACCACCAGTGTTCCCCATCCCGGCCAGACCACGCTGCCCACACCGGCACCCACCGACGAACAGAACCATCCCAAACCGCGGTTGCTGGCCAGGCGTGTGGACTTTTCTGTCAAATCTTTCACCAGAGCGGTGCGTTCCTCCAGAGAGACGATTCTTTCACGTTCATAGATCGAGTCCTGTTCGTCCGGATCGGAGGGACTCGTTTGTGCCAACTCGAGCAGCCGCCTTTGGCGTCGCAGGGTGTAGTATTTGTAATAGCCGTAGCACAAAAGTCCCTGGTAGAGACTGTAATCGGCACAAAAGGGCAAAAAGTTGGCCCAGAGGGTCGTCTGGGTCATGGAAATCGTCACGTGAAGACTTTCGTTGGTAGGAGCCGTATTGTTTTTCTTGTTCCTCGGGCTCGATTTTTGCTCGCTGAGTTTGGTGGCCAGTCTCCTGGAGATGGCAAAGGGATCCGTTGTGAGTTTGTCGAGCTGCTTGAAGTTGACGATTTTGGAGGCCACCAATTCGTAGGATCGTAGAATAAGCGTGACTGCTTGGTACTTGATCAGGGCGTGCACAAATTTGAGTGGAAACGTCTTCCATCGTTTGTCCCATTCGACCTGTGTGTGTGTTTGTTTGGTTTTGGTACGATTGTTGAAATTGCGAATGCATTGAAATAAAAAGAGAATCGAGGGATACACAGGGGCATAAAAAGGAATTTGTGAGAAATCTTGTCTCTTTCGATTGTCGTAGGCAATCCAAAATTTGCACACTAATGCATAAACTATTTATCGCTCAGAGACTTATTCGGCATCCATGAAAAGACGATTTGACAGACGCAACCAATGGAAGCAAGTGTCGGTTCGAATTCCGTTCAGATTTCAGCGATGGTAATACCATCCATCATGGCGATTTGTATTTTTTTAAAAATTGAAAAAAATTGCAAAAGCAATGACCCACCTTTTCCCATTCCTCCGCTTCGAGGTCGGCCTCGAGTTGTGTCATTTGTCCCTCATTGACCTTGACGTTTCGCTTGAGGTCCAATTCGAGTTGTTCCGAAATAAAGGAAATCAAAATCGTTGCCGCCTGTTGAATGGAAACCCGAACGGTCTGTGTTTTGGGTATTTATTTGGCAATTATTATTTTGTTTGGATCCCAAGGTTGTTTTAATTTCGAAACATGAACATTTGTGAGAAATATTGCCAAAGACGAAACAAATAATAATTCATCAACTACAGAACAGAACAAGAAAAATGGCATTTGGCAATCTTTGAATTCGATGCCGTTCCGTTGCCAACAACCACGTTACTCCTTTCGAGTGCACAATTAAATCACTACATTACTCACACTCAAAACGAGCGCCTTGATCTTGAGATGATCAAAAAATCCCTTGCGGTACTGACACAGTGGATAACCATCGGCATCGACACCCCTTTCGATTTCTTCCAAATACTCGTTGCGCTTGCGAGCCTTGAGAAGCTTGGCCTGTAAGGATTGCACCTCTTTGGTAGGTCTGTACGAACAAGCCAAAATTCTAGGAGAGGAGGAATCGAATGAAGAATTATCGTTGTTGTTTTTGTTGTTGCTGTTGGTGGAGGGACGCAAGGTGGATGTTCTTGTCACAGTTGTAGTAGCCCGATCGGTGGCGGCTTGCGTAGAAGGGGCATTTGCCACCGTATTGGTAATTTGACTCAGTATCGTCATTGTTTTCTTTCTTAGTTTATAAGAACACTGTTATTTTCAAAACGACAACAAGAGCAGATGATTGCAACAGTGGTGGTTGATATATTATTGAAAGCGGAGTTCTGATCGGTAACCAGAGATGGCTTCTCCCTTGCTGCAACAAGTCTTCGTTTCTTCAAAATGCTGTGTGCTGTTGCTGCGATGGATTCGAACACCGAGCACGCCCTCACCTCCAATCGCGCGGGGCATGTCCAAGCGAATTCCAAACCCATGTCCATTAGCTATCATATATATTCTTCCTATGTATGTCACCAAGCCCCAGAGTAAAAACAAATCGAATGCACGACTGAAACCCAAGACTTCATGCAATTAGAACAGTCCGAAAATTTCATGCGTGATTTTCGAATCTTTTCCGATACTTAAGGTTACCACAATTTGGGATCCTTGTTCCATTCGTGTTCTTACACAAGGGCTTGATTGCCATACTAGAGCGGGAAGCATTGCATTGTTTTTAGATAAGGTTGAAAGAGTGCATGCACGATATGCCAGAACCATATATGGTCGCGGCTTCATGAAGTATTGTCTCAGGAACAGCATTTGGGTCCATAACGGATGCGGCATCAACGTTCCTCAGAAGAAAACACAATTATGGTTACTCTATTTTTTGCGTCCGCCTATCGTTGGTTCCGGATATTCCTCATGTCGTGCCCTTGTGTGAGTATATTCCTTGCCAAGAAACAACGCAGTGCAATCTGCTCTGAAATTTAAACAAGTACTGTGCTTGCCCAAGAATAGCAGTAACAATCAACGCATCCATTACATATCGTGTGGATTCTCTCTCTCCTGACTAGCAAAAACTAGACCCTTCTTGTTTTATACTTTGCTTCGTCTAGCACACCCACAGACGGTTCGTCTATTTCGAGATTGTTGGTTCCCACCAAAATGTCGGTCCAATTCACTATCGAACACACCTTCTTTCAGGTCCCAGGGCCTTCCCCCACGGTATCCCCGGGAAACAGCAGCACAGACTACTGGACCAACAACAACGCAAACGCTGTCCTTCCGGAAGATTTGGTTCCCACGGTATCTCCCACTACGTCATCACCCACGGTGACGCAAAGTCCTACTAATGCACCCACCGATTGGAGGATTCCCGAGAACGGCCGCTGTTTTGCCCTCGATCTCGACGATGGAGATCGACACCAGGTTTTGGGCCGAGAGGCCAATCCCGCGGAAAGCTGCCAGATTGCCTTTTTTCAAAACTATCCCATTACGGAATTCCCCGATTGGGTCTACCCCTACGAGTGTTTCGGAAGTGATGGAGTTGTCTCTCACGTCTGCTGTGACTTTGGCAGAGATATCCCCTTTGCGCCCCTCCCCGATACACAGCCCAATTTGCTCTGCGAACCCCTTCGGCCTCCACCTCCCACCGAGGTACCCACAGAATCGCCCACGGACGAACCGAGCGCTGAGCCTACCACGGGGGAACCCACGGTCTTCAACAGCCAGTTTGGTGAATACGATCTCTTCACCTGTAATGACGAGCTAGCGACCGCTGATTCCTGTTTGGGTGAAGAACGAGGCACCTTGCTCACTGAATTGGACATTGAGGGTTCCTTCAAGCTTGCCTTTTTGGCATTCCTGGGCAAGACGGACGACATGGGATTTTGTTCAACGGCCAACCAACAGGTCTGCAAGACGGTTTGGGACTTTACCCAGTTCGAGGGATGTGAATCCCAGACCAAGGAATACGTCCGTTGCGTGTTTGACGATGTCCTCATGCCCAAGTATCAGATCGAGGACATGACATGTTCCTTTCGTGGGTGTGCCTGTGCCCAAGAGCTCGAGAATGCCGAGATTTGTGTAGCCACGGGAGGAGAAGGTTTGGATGGTTCCTGCGATGCCTGTTTCGATCCTCAGCGGCCCTTTCGTGATGTTTATCCCCACGAAACCGAACTCTATTTTGAAGAAGCCCTATCGATGACTCCATCCGACGATAAGAATTTCTGCAAGGTCGCCAATATGATGGTGGCTAGCCAATTCGATCCCGAGACTGGAGAATCTGTGAGTAGAGAATCGCGTTCTTATTTTTTGGGAGCGCTACTATCGCTGTTGGTTTGGTTTCTCTGGATTTGTATCTATCTGTAGCAATCACTCACACTTGCGTTCCTCTATCTTTAGTCCTGCTGCTGCCTCCCCGAAACCGAGGCATACACCAAGTGCATGTTTGAAAACGAATGGGTATCGAAGTACCACGTTGCAGATACGGCTTGTTCGTACGTGGGAAAGCCAACCTCTAAGATTCTACTCGCGGTTGCAATGGCTCTATTGGCATACTTTTCCATTCTGGCTCTCTATTGCTATGGTCGTCAGGCATGCAATCTCCTTATGCGCTTCTGCAATAAGGATACAGAAGACGAAGAAAAACCTACTACAGACAGCGATACAGTGGAGAACATGTCCGAAAATACTCCCAAGGAAGATGACGACGAGAATTCGCAACATCTCGATGGCGTCATTGCGACCCCTGCAGAAATGGAGTCACCCTTGTCTAGTGGTGTTACCATGGAGGAACCTGCGCTGCAGAAAAAGGCAGAAACCCCTCTCGATGATACCGTCGCAAACATTGAAAGCACAGTCCATGAGGCCGAGCAAAACTCCTTCCGATTCGACCAATTCTCTGAGAATCAACAGCAAAAGGAAGACCCTCTCGACGATACCATCACAAACATCACAAGCACTCTCCTTGCGGCCGAACGAAACTCCTTCCGATTCGACAAGTTCAACGAGAACATTCAACAAGAAAATGATGGCAATGATGACGAGCTCAAGGAAAGGACCGATTTCAACAACTTCGTATGAGTTTCAGATGGTCATCCAGCGTTGAACAAGAATGTCTACGTTGCTGTGTAACTACATATACAACAGTACTAAATATACAATCGTAGTACTCATTTTAAATAATCCAATCATCTTTAATTAAAAATAAATTACCTTGCCTTTACTCTGATGCCGGTTCGGTTTTTTGTCTCTTGTTGGTATGAGAGGTCTGCCAATCAAGAGATTCTCACAAAAAAGATCCGATAGAGTCATCGTCTCGCAAAACCCATTCATATACTGAATCAGTCTTAGAGGGAAGGGATGCAATGTCGTCAAAATCCACAGCTGAATTTCCATTATTCGTCCCGAATGGGGATTTTGCATTATCTAGGCACGCCTCTTGCAACTCTTCACTCTTCTTTCTCTTGTTATTCGACATGATGGAGTATCCATTAAGTGAAGTGCTCGAGATTTCACAACCCTCGGTGTCTTCAGAATGATCCATGAGTTCGCCAAATCCGGCTAGCTTGGGATTGCTAAGGATATCGAGATCATTCTGCTGTTTCAAGGTGTTGATGTCATGTGGGAATCCGAAAGCACCACTGTCAGCCTGCCCATGATCGTGGACGTCGAGATTGTTAGTCACAGAAATGCGGTCCTACACAGACGTAAACCAAAGAAAATCCCACTGGACATGGTGGTAAGATATCTATCGGTCAGACAAAATGTCTGCCACATTGTTGGGCGCTCTCTTTGCTCCTCTCGACATCCTCTGCGATCTGTCCGTGTGTATTGGGTGTGATCTGTTAGACTATCGCTTTGTTTTTTGTCATCAGTCAGCGGAGGAATTATTGACTTGTTCAGACGTTTTTATTTCTTGGGTCCCGTTAGCTGGAAAGAAACGGAAATTCTTGCTCTTGAGCCTCATTATTTTGGTGGCTTGAAGTTGAAATGAAAAAAGGTCGCAAATGGGGTTGAGCAGTCTTTTCCTCAATTTTCCTATAAAAAACTTCAAGGTTCGTGTACGTTCGTTCAGTCCCTTCAATTGATTTTTGTTTTTAAAAGGATATGTATTACTCGTGAAGACTTGACTTCTTCAGAACTATGGAAATATATATATCAATTTGAAGGATCTGGTTCGCTCAGTTTTATGGGAGTCATATGAAAATTGGATTTGTTCTCTTGAGTACAAAACAATTATGGGAGAACAATACTAAGTTTCAAGTGAATACTTAAGACATTACCACGCGACGTGTAGAAAAGACTGCTTGATCTAGCGTTTACGATTTCCCAGGTTTTTTCACTACGAATACACTTTTACGTAGATACGCCAATCCTCTTTATTATAACCACAATGCATATACACCGCTCCTATCTCAAGAGATACGTGACATTGAATATAAAATGAATGATCTGCAACAACAGTACCAGCTCAACGAAGGTCGTGGCCGCAATGAAGCGCATTCTCTTCGTGTGCCAACTCGAAGGCCCAGCGTGAATAGGCCCAGTGTGAATGATCGCCGCCGCTATTATGCAAACATGAAGCTCGCCCGAGCGAACTCTGCAAGAGGTCTTAGCATGTCCTTACATTCCACAAGAGATCGTAGCAACTCGCAGAAAAGCAGTGCCAGCTTTAACAAGGACAAAGATCTTTCACTCATGTATCAAAATATGAAAGAAGCGTTCGATCGCGGCAATGTCATGTTTGCCCGAGAGATGCACCGGCAAATTCAGACCGAACTGGAATCATTTCGAATCAAAGTTGCCATTTTGAATGCGCAAGTCGAAAAGACTATTTTACAAGAATCCAAGACGGATATGGAAGGAGTTAGTGCGCATTTGACACGACACATGAGCAACATCACCTCCTCCGATGAACCCCGTTTTCGGCCAGATAAAAACTTGTCACACGAACAGATTGATATGTATCACCGTCTCGAATTGACAAAGCAAATGTGAGTGCAATCGCTATTTTGTCTATGGTTATTTCTCTTCTTTTTACTCAATCCTCCGTTCGCAACATTGTCATGCTATATCAGTCTTTCGACCTGTTCACAACTGTTTGATCAATCGCAAACAAGTTCTCCAGACTTGCTACGGCAACTGGCGAAACAGATAGAAATATCTCTTTACCATAATGCCTGTTCCCTCGATGAGTATATGAATATTGGTACCCTCAGACAGAGAATACGGCAGATAACTGTGCAAATATCGCAGCGTCAAAATCGACAGCGAGAGGTAATATCAATAGAAGGTGTCGACGACTTCCCTGGAACAATGGAGTCTGCAAATGACGCTTCAACATCAGCCGAAGACGACATGTCGGGGCTTCTACGCCAACTGAGTATTGACACCATGCAATTTACTGATGGCTACAAACCATCTATAGTCAACTCGTTTAGAACCTTTGCATCGTCTGTTACAATGGCAAATTCGTTCAAAACCTTCTCTTCGGAGTCTGTTTCTATGGCCAATTCCTTCAACACCTTTTCTATGGCATCTACTACAGAACCCGACGAAGAAGGATTGCCGTTTATACCCAGTGGTAATGAAAATCAGTTTGTCGAATATGAGGCTTACGTTCAAGAGCTTCCCGGAGAAGTCGTAGCAGCACCAAATTTTGCTTCAAACACTGTCAGCAACAATGGGAATGCGTTAGAGACTATCGTATCTCTTGCTCCAGCAATCAACGCCAAGGCTGTCGCCAGTCAATTGGCGGGAACAACAATTTCGAATTGCGATGTCCGCTCAACAGACGTATTGTTTGGGATAGGAGCTGCCAACCATCCTGGGAACATTCGGCTCAAGAAACTAATCCTTGAAAGCTTTGATGGTTCCACATGTGCCTTTCACAACAGCGAGCGGTGGCACACCCAAGTCGTTCGAGCCATCACCATGGCCGGGGGGCGATTTTTGAAACCAACGAAACCAATTCTGACGGGCTTTCCCACCGACGATACTTTCTGGGTAGAAATTAACGCAGAAGAGGCACGCAGAGAGGAAGAATCTTCCACTGGATACATTATATCGAATGAAAATATCCGTCCAGACGATGTATTGCTTGGATCTAACCTCAAATCCCGAGATCATGTTGGAAACACCCGATTACAAACGTTGGTCCTCAACGCTTTTGTCAAGTCCCAAGTCCCTGGAACCAAAACCAGGAACGACTTGGGACCCAAAAGAGTAGGGGAGATTATTGAATACATTGCCAGCACAGGTGGGCGTTTCTTGAGACAAATCCATGCCGGCACAAATGTTTGGTTCGAGGTATTCGAAGAGGAGGCACAAAAAGAAGTAAAGTCTATTGCTCTGAGAATAACCGCAGAGGATGACATTCGTCCAGAGGATTTGTTGCTTGGTCAGTCTCCGAAACTTCGAGATCACCCAGGGAATGTAAAGTTGCGGAAGCTGGTTGCTGATAAATACGAAGAGTATTATGCATCGGGCAAGAAACAAAAGACCAAACTGGCGGAGGATATCCTTGAGAGTTTGGATGGAAGGTTTTTGAAGCAAACGAAACACAACAAGACATTATGGATGGAGCTTACTGATAATCTGGAAGTCCGCAACAAGGTAGCATCCTCCTTCCGTGACGAGAAAAAACGGCAACTCTTGCTGGACCAAAACAAACAGAGGACGTCCCTTGCTGCCGAGCAGGATAAAATCCCTACAAGCCTCCATGTTCTGGAAAAGGCAAAGTAGCGATGCTTGCAGTTGCCTTATTTGTACTGTAATATTAGCATATTTTTTCCCTCTATCTATAGTCCACATAGATCCATAAATGGAATTTTATACCCTACATGAGGACGCTTGTTAGGAGTACTAGGTGTGGAGGCATTCAAATCAATAAGCTTACTCGTTTCTGAATTATCTGTAGCACTGAACAGCAATGTGATTAGCATATCATGTTGCAATCCCACTCAAAGAGATGCATGATCCATGTGACATAGACATGCAGGAGGAGGAGATCCCAGAATGACCCAACCCCTTGCCATGCTCACCCCAAATGGCAGCCAGTGCTGCTGGCCAATGGCACCGCGGGGGCATCCACAGTGCCCGGTCCATTAGCCACTCACAAGTTGCCCGGGATCCGCAATTCTGAATTCCCATCTCCTCATCCCCATGTGCCCACGCACACAACATTGAGGTCACCAGTGAGTTGTGGGGGCTGTGAGGGGCCTGCAGCTGATGGCTCTGCCTCGCAACACCCACCCAACCAAAGAGAGCCCCAACTCCCCATTAATGGTTGTGTAACTCCCCTTAATCAATTTCCAAGGAATCGAACATACACTGGTTGAGGGCATCTGGGCCTTGAGTGGGCATAGTGACCTAAGCGCTTGCATCTACTCCGCAGCACCAAAATTATCTGATTGGGGGGCAATTTCCACCAAAGTCAAACCATGCGCCGAAAATTCTGTTTTGCTCAATTAAGGTTATCTCTCGATTCTCCGTTTTAAAAACAAAACTTTCACATAAGGTTACGTCGTTTTGGTTGATTGTTAGATTTTTTTCGAAAAATCTGATCAGAACAAGAATACCCATTGCCAACCAAACGACTCTCTTCTACATTCGAAGAATCTCAAAACATGACATCCAAAAAGAAAGGTTTTCACGGCGGGACGAAAAGAAAGAGGTTTGAGAAAAAATCCAACGCAGCTGCACCGCCCGTCGTGGAAGAGAAATCCGTCCAACGCTTGATGTTGCAAAGTATCTCCATCTTCATCGCGGTGATGGCGGTTGGCTTCTTGCTGTTGAAATTCCACCTTTACTCATCCAAAGCTGTGACGACTACTTGGGATGCCAAGGTTATGAACACGAACAACGAAAACAGGACCAAAATCTCCGAACTCTTCGAACTCGCCTGCAACAGAACCCAGAACGGCGTTCCTCTAGCACAATGTAATCTAGATGACTTTGCATTCAATGACGAGACTCGAACCGTCTTTGCGAAACGAGCCATTTCGAAAGATCAAACGCTGATCAGGATTTTACCAGAGTTGAATCTCAACATAATGACCGCACTCGGCGATCCTCGTATCGAGAAACTTCTGACTTCCTTCCCAATCAGTGACCGGAGCGAAAAGCCGCCCTACGTTGTAATAATGTCAATCTATCTGGTGCTCGAAAAGAATCGGTTACTCTCGCACAACGACGATGACTTGAGTCCGAGAGACCAATTTTTCCGTGGCTATTTTAATTATATCCCAACTCTCGAGAACTTTCTGTCGTTTTATCCGCTCGCCCAAAAAATCTTTGCAATGAAAGACGACTTTTTCCGAAATGGTGGCATCCAAGAAGTAGACAATCTTCCATTTACTCCCATTTCGGACCAAATGGACATGAAAATTGCTCGCGAGATACTCTACGATTACAAGAAAATCTCTGAGAGATCATCCAAAGACTTTGAAAGCAAAGTGTCCTTCGAGGACTTTGCATGGGCAGCCATGATTATTCGCACCCGATGTTTTAAAAACGGATCACCCCATGGAATAAGTGTACTCCCGTTGATGGATTTCCTGAACGATAAAGCGGATGCCAACGCCCATTTAAACAGAATAGAACTAATCTTGCAAATGATCTCGGCGAAAGATATAGAAGCTGGTGAGGAACTTTTGTTTACCTACGGAGATTTGGAGGACCAGAAGCGATTGCATGATTACGGATATGTCAAGACCAATGGGTTTGAATCATCGTTGGCCACCCTCGCACCCTACCACCCCCCTGACTTTGCCTCAGCGTCCACGCAACTTATGAAGTACCTAAACTTTGGCGATGGTTACCAAGAATGTCCCAATATCGAAGAACGAAAAACAGACGATGGAATCTTTCAACACGTAAAATTCCAGTTACTATCGAGGATTTCCAAAGACCTAAAGTACTGGGTGGTGAAGATACCACCGTCCTATAATGGGAAAAAGAAATCATTGAAGGTATCCAAATACGCTATGACAATGTGCCGACTTTTGGCCTTGACCCACCGGGATTATGATGGTGAGGCTTTTTCAGTACTCCATACGATGTCCAGCAACCCAAAGGCCACGACACTGAGTTCGGACAGCGATTCCTTAGAGTATCGTGCGAACCACGTCCTGGAACGGCTCGCCACGGAAACGGCTTTCGAACTTCGAAAGATTCTTGCGCCACTTATGGGTAGAGGTGAGGAGGAAGAGATCAATGATATCGAAGTGGAGGTGAAACGACGTCTCGAGTCGAAGAAGCTGGACCCGGAGTCTCCGGTGGGAATGAGGGCCCACGTTCTTTCCACTGAGGTGCACTCCCTACAAAGAATCATTGCCATTGCCCAGAAAAATAAAAACTACTATCTCGCCAAGAAGCAAAGGAAACTGGACAGGGGAGAATCCGTCAACGAAGAAGATTATGTCGTGCGAATGAAACCCTGCACCCTAACAAAAGTCGAATCGAATTTTATCCCATTTCAACCGGGCAACGTCATCAAGTTGTAAATAGTGCAGCAGACGCTTGAGAGCCTTCAGAACGAAAAACAAGAATAGAACAGCCAACTCCACCCTCGCCTCAACCCTCCCGCCGTAGTAGTCATCAACGGTGGTGTCAAGGGCTTGAACAATTCAACAACAATAATTATGACAACTACTTTTATTTAATGCAGCAATCAATTTTGTTATTTGTGAATTATCCTGTGCTGATGCGAAACAACAGCAGGTCGATGAACTAAAACTCATCACTTAGAGGAACATACATGTCAAAGCGCTTACTCCAATGGAAGTTGCAGCCTCCAAACAACACAACGTTTTCGCCTGTGTCGTTTCAGAGATTGTTTGTGGTCAAAGCGTGTTTGAGTTTTTGGATTTGGTATCATCTTGATGACTTCCCCAAGAGTTCCGTTTCTCGAGGAACTCTTTGAAGCATGTGAGTCTTCGTTCAAAGGAAGGGCGTCTTTTTGTTTTTGGATTTGTTATCATCTTGATCACTGCGCTAAGACTTCCGATTCTGGAGGAACTCTGTGAGGCTTCCTTCTCCCTTTTCATTTCCTTCTTTTTTTTCTTGAGTTTGCCCCGAAAGGAAGAAGACACCTTGTCACGTGCAACCGCATTGGAGACCTCTTTCCACAGCGCATCATCTTTTTTGTCTTGCTTCAAGAATTTTCCGCCTTTTGAATGAATGGTGTCCAGAATCTCCCAAGACAATGCGGTTTTATCCCGTTTCGTCGAGGAACAGTATTGTTCAAATTTGGTCGCTATGATTTCGTTGAAAGCAATGTTCCCTGCATGAACTCGAAGACGTGGTGAATGACCCATCAAGACGTCCGCCGGACGGATATTCGAGGCATCGAACGGCCCATTTTTAATATTTGGAAGAAACTCAAATTCGATGTCGCTCGGTTGTGAAGTCATGACGGTTATCGGAATGACGTCTTCATCAATCATCGGAATGACGTCTTCATCAAAGTCGAAATCGAAGTCATCACTTTCGTTCATATCTTCGAGGATAGTTGCCCCGGTGCTGGAACTCTGATTTAGAACTCCGTACAACTCATTGTCGATATCGAAATCAAGATCTTGGTGCTTATTCATGGTTGAAACGGATTTTTTTGTGTGAAGATCCTGAAGAATAATCACAAAATCCCGCGACAGAGAAGCGAGTTTACGAGGATCGCAAAATAACGTCCAAATTCGCTGGGAAACCAGCTGGGGACATTCAAAAGCATGTTTAATATTCTTGCGATATTCTTGTTGCCCCTGAAGGTTCGGAAGAACCTTAACTTTGGAAATCAATAAGTCCAAACATTCTCAGCTGTTTTACCTTCAACATCATGCTCTTATTTGATAATCGTTACACGGACTGCCACGTACAGTTTCAAGAGTTTTGTCGATCTTGCATGAAGCTATTAAGTATCGGTTTCTTGCATGAAGGAATCGAATTAATTATATCGATTCTATTTTCAATTCGAATCGAACATCGAGACCCGGTTCTCATAAGTCGAGTTATATAATAGCCCTAGTTTCCTTTAAAATAACCCTGATATTCTTGGGCCTGAATGAAGCGAGTAGAAAAAAAATCATTAAATCGATTTCCGAAATTGCGATGTTAAACAAGAACTCGAGTACAATACAAGAAATTGAATCGTGAGTACACGTACAAAAACGTGAGTCGTGGCGCACTGCAATTGCGCCGTAACTTCATAAAACGAACCCTCCAATGAGAGCAATAATTGCAAGCAAAGTAATGCGAACTTGAAGGGAGAAAGATAATGGAAAGAATGAGGGCGAGTGTGACTCAGGCCTCATAGGGACATCCATCCTCAACAAAGCAAAGAAATGGAATCTCCTCTTCTTGGTTCCAACAAATCTTCCCCCTCCCCCACCTCTGTTTTTGTGCATCATCATCTGATTTGCCAATGCACACGACAACTCCTTACCAATGATGTTGCAGAGACGAAGGGTGCTAGAGATTGTGAAATTTTTGCAATTCTATTTTATTTCGTATGATTTTCTTCTAGATTTATGGTGTACGATTCCTTGGCGATTGATGATTCGAACAACACAGTGCGGCTTTTCACTTCTTGCAATTGTTATTCTTTCGCTTCTTTTTTTCGTCGCGAAAGGAGGATGACACCTTTTCCCTTGCCTCTGCTTCGGGGACCTCTTCCCACAATGATGTACCATCAGCGATTCGTTTGAGGAATCGTCCAACCCTTGTGGCAATCTTGTCAAGAATTTCTCTGGAGAGCTTGGTCTTCTCCAGCTTGCTACAGGCGAGATACTCCTCGTACCGAGCCATCACTTCTTGGCGAAAGAACAAGTTTCCAGAGTGTTTTCGAAATTTAGGGGACTGGCCCATCAAGATATCTTCCGAACGGATATCGTCGTCAGTAATGGGTGGCACGATGTGTATGGGATGGATGTTCGATTCTGCTTGCTCAATTATGTCGTTGTCTATATTTTCCAAACTCATGTCGCAGTGGACCAGCAGATCGCTGACGCTTATTTGTATCGTTTCGGTGCTCATGCACAACAACTCGATTTCATCTTCCATCAGCGGCATGGAGGATTTCGTTGTTCCCATTATTGGTTCTTCGGGATAAGAGTATTCGTGCAACGATGCGAGATCATCGTCGTCGTCAAAGTCGTAGTCATCTTCGTCCAAAGGAACGGTGGTTGCTGTTTTGACGCTCCATTTCGAAATCGTTTGGTCTTTGCTTGGATCACATATGTGGACACTATCCAGAAGTTGGTCGTCAAAGAGCTCGATGACGCAATTGCTGTAGTTAGTGGAATGGTTTCGATGATTCATGATTGGTGGATATTTTGATTTGTGCGATGCATTGGTACCCGCACAAAGGTCTCTCGACATATATCCAGGTTCAGTCTTCTGTAAAATTGTTTGGCTATTCATATATATATTTGACTGCAACCCACCAAAAGACTGCATTCGTATATCGTTTCACGACCTCGGACGATGTGTGTGGCCTGCCTGTGCAGGCATTCATCGTGTGATCCCATTAGTATCCAATTGGTTTGTCCGGAGAAGAGAATAAAAACGACGAGCCTATTGTGATCCGGTATTCGAAGGCAATAAATGTTATTCGACATTACGACCAGGACAGCAATGCATTACTTATTGTGAGGATGAAGTCGGAATCCCGATTTTCATTCTTCCAAAAATATATATCACCAAATTACGATTAATTATTAGGGCGAGAAATGCCGTGCGCGATGAATTCTGTGGATTTTCAGTTGGAAAATGCCTGCATTTCGAAATATTTATTCCCTAACCCTAACATAGAAAGACCATTAAAAGTAGCTTTGAAGGCTATTGTACTTTTGGAAAACCTTATGTAACAAGAGAATTTAGTTTCCGTACTGAAATTAATTAACGTCCTCGAATTAGAAAGCGCGTACGCACGCCTGGGTCCCAACGCGTGAAACGTCAGAAAATACGGTATTTTTCTTGGTAGCACTCGGGGGAGAAATGGACGTGCTATTTTTTTCGAAACATATAGCTAGCCCACCTCGCTACAAGCAGTAGAGAATTATTGCGAGACTTGGCGCGGTGTGGGATTCTAGCTTTCCTCGGCGAAGATTGCGTGAAAAAATAACATGCAAGACAAGAACCAACACATGATTGCTTGAAAAAACCGCGTGTTTTTCCCTTGCTTTTTTTTTCACCCGTCCTCTTTTTGAAATGCTGGCTTCCGTGTGCACCAAGTCGTACATCGATCTCCCGAGACTATCATTCGAAGCTGTCTCTTGATTTCTTCTTGATAACACTCCCGAGACTATTATTAGAATCTCTCTCTCTGGTGTGAAAGAGAATAAATGCTAATCTACCATGCCTCCAGACACAATAAACTCTCAACAACCACCACCACCACTTCCTCCCAAACGAATGAGCAGGGTCATTACCCATGAGGAAGTCTTGGAGGAAACTTTAGAACAGCAGCAAAGTGAAGAACAAGAAATCGAAACAAGACTCGCGAAAGATGCTATCATTGCTAGTTCTACTGCTGCGCCTGTTACTGCTACTACTTCCATAAAGAGCAATCCAAACGACACTGTTGTCCCCAATGAGGCCGTGAGCGGTGGTGATTGTGGCAATGAGGTTGGTGCTGGTGTCTCTAATACTACTAGTAACAATGACGATAGCTCGTGGGTGGTATACAACAACACAAACACGATACTTACTCCCGAAAAGAAGAGAGAGGCGGCCCTGCTTCTGGCTTCCAAAGAAGAAGAGCAAGAAGAATCCTCGTCCCAACCAATCTTGGCGAAGCAACCGGAACCCACACCATCGAGTTTTGGTGACGCTGCTGCCAGGATACAAAACAAAAATATTGTTTCATCGTTGTTGCTATCAGCAGCAGCAACAGCAACACCAGCAAGGATTTCCGAAACGAATTCGATAACGACTATTGGGAGTGATATTCTTTCCCCCAAATCCGCTCTGGACAATCGAGCCGCTGCTTTGGAAGCCGCCATGGCTCTGGTCAAACAGCCCAAGAGCATGCCACCAATAGATAAATTTGCCGATTCGGATCTGGCAGAAATACGAAAGAAAAAGAACATGGCAATCTCTACCAACAACAAGACACAAACCGAATCGATGGTGGTCCAACTCTTGAGCAACCTCCACCAAAGCGGCAGCAATACTACCAACAATTCGTCGTCACTGCCATTGTCATCATCCTCACCGAGCTCAGTAGCAGCAGCAACAACAACAACCAGTGCTACCGCTGCTGCCGCCGCTCTGCTTCAGGGCATGCACACTACTACTACTAGCGGCCACCAAACCGAATCCTCTCCCTCCCGAACAGGAATAGTAAGGCAGCGCAACAAACGAGTTCTTCCCACCCGCGTCAATCTGCAAGCAACCACCACCTCAAATCCTCCCAAAAAGTTTCGCCCCAGCCCGGACGCCAACACCAAAGACGACGAAATCTTTGCCGCCCTGGCTCTCCAGCGTGCCAAATCTCAAGACAAGGACCAGAAAAACTTTTATTGGAAAGAAAAGAAGAAGAACACTGTGAACTCCGAAGACAAGGATATCGTCCACCTCAACGATGTCCAATTGCACGACGTTCTTTTGGGACACTCTCCCATGTGGCGAAAAAATCCCGGCAACATTGCCTTGCGCAAACTCGTTTCCGAACGATACGATATCTATAAAGATTCGACCAAGCGCGAAAAGACGGAGCTTTCGTTGGAGGTGGTGGATGCCGTCCTGAAGAATGGGGGACGCTTTCTCAAATTACTGGATCCCAACAACAGCAAGGAATGGGTAGAAACCAACGCCCTCGAGGCTAGACAAAAGGTGGCCAGTTCCTTTCGGGATCAGCGCAAAAAAGACAAACGGGCGGCCGAGTA
>Ga0115013_10000870_pt1 | contig 17931 bp, 11 predicted proteins | sample SouAtlMetagenome_2_FD_88686 | JGI IMG/M metagenome (GOLD analysis project Ga0115013, IMG submission 88686) | Marine eukaryotic phytoplankton communities from Atlantic Ocean - South Atlantic ANT15 Metagenome | ecosystem: Environmental > Aquatic > Marine > Oceanic | place: South Atlantic Ocean...
CAAATTTTCCATCTCTCCCCCCAACAAGCGATGGAAATTCCAAGCCTTTTCAAGTAGAAAAGGTGCCCATCAATTGCGAAAAGGAACGTCACTCGGCTAGTGGTTTCTCCGATTCGTCCTCCACGGCTACCACTAGTACAGCGTCCACGCCAACTGAGGCCCCGCCGAGTGGTGTAGTAGCCGGAGGCTACGCTGCCGCACTCTTGCGACCAGCAATGCCGCTCCCAAAGGTTGAAAAGCCACGAAGACAGCCTCAATCTGCCCCCAAGGCGACGAAGGATACACAAAACAATGCCCCGAAGAACAAGGAAGGAAAACAAGAGGAAAAGAAGATAAAAGAAAGCAACGATCAACCTCCTGTGAATGTGAAACCTCCTGTGTGGGGACAAGGACGATCCTTCGCCGACATTGTTTCGGCGTAAGTTTCGTTGTCACGCTATGTGCATAGTAGGAATGGTGGTGAAGGGCAATTTTTTGAGCTATAGCTATGAGAGTGGACTAATGTGTATACTCGAAAGCTAGATTATGAGGAGAAACGAGAGAAAACAAATATTCAGGCAAACAGTTGTTTTCAACATGAGAACGAACAAAGATAAAAACTCCTTGCGCATACAGATCCAAAAAGATTAGTATCTCTCTCACATTCGTTTTATATCGGTTCAGTACCGAAGCGAATCCTCAAATACGATGTATCAGTCACAAACAAACTATTATCCGAGAAGTTAGTGAGTCATCAATATATTCTCCATTTTTTTCAACAATCATTCCCATCATCATCTACTTTCAAGAGCACTTCTCAATATTTACTACCATACGCGAAGACAGATCATCGTACACCCTATACAAATACCAAGATACAAGAGAAATACTACAAAGAGAAATTAAAATCATCACAATTTTACAATCACCACTATCGAACAACAAAGGAAGGAAATATCAAACAGTAAAAAACTAAATGTAACTGTGGATTTGGTGCAGCGACCGAATGACTATTACTTGCTACACGTATTTTTTGTAAATTGACATTCTATAACGACTTCAAATTATTTTACTTAGCGAAAGAAGAAAAACTTGAAGTTGTTGTTGGTTTTCTCCTCGTAGGTTGCCAGTGGCACGGCGTTGAAAGCGCATTTTTTGTGGTCCTACTCTTTCGAATGCGTATGACCGAGTCTATGACGTATTGTTGCTTGATCAAAAATGCGGTATGAGTAGGAGTTAATGATTGAAGCAACGAACATTATCTATTATTCTATTGTGTGTTCATTCATCAACCATTTCCTTCGAAATTTTTAGATCATTGCACTAGTGGCTTGCTTGTAGCATTTGTCAAGCAGAGAATCATCCTCTATCATATCTTGGATAAACTGTGATTGCCCACCTACATATCCAACAACCATGATGATGATGACAAGACCCAACTCCATCTCCCTTTGGTCAGCAGTGTCCGCGAGCGGGAATGATTCTAGTCGGTCAATGATTAGGAGCGACATATTTACAACATGAACTGCATCAGCACAACTGATTTGTCTTCCGCACGACTTCATAGCTGTCTCGATGAAAGTGCTCATATTCTCTTCGTTTCCATTCCCACTTTTATAGGACTCTGGAATGATCGATATAACATCCAATGGATGAGTGCTTTTAGCAATTTCAACAAGTAAAGTGTAAGAAGAAGGAATTTCCACTCCTTCCTGTATTATCAGCTTGGCAAAAGCTGCGATTATCTTCCAATTATTGTTTGACTTTTCGTCTTGTAACAATTGAAGCAATGCGTTGCCAACCAGATATGCCACACTATTTACATCGGCTCTGTTCGTATTTGGAGATTTAAGCGAATCGTCCCAGTCCGGTAACATCGCAAAATCTGACACAGGATCATCGAGGCTCTTTTTGATAAAAGACGATGCCTCACGTCGTATTGCGTCTTCAATTCTTTGTTTATCAGATTCTCTTCGAATGACCGAAGGGACGAAATAGCCGAAGATAGATCCGTTTGTAGCACTTGGACTACAAATTAGGGCGCGTTTCGATTTTTCAGGGGTTTGTGGAAAGAAATTTTGATCGGATGATGTACTTCGGTCAATCGAGATGATAGATGTATCATCGGGGCCTATTCCACCTCCTCTGCCATTGGCAACTAGGTCTTCATCATAGCGTTCGGCATCCTCAAGCTTCATTCCAAATCGAAAAGAATCTCCCAATACAAGACGCTCTTCTTCTGTACTATCAAACCTACAACGTTCTAAAGAAGAGTTATGCAAGAAATTTTCAATTGCTTCGTCCAGTAGTAATTCACAATAGTAACGGGCTTGAGCTTTGCTCGTCAACAACGGTAGTGCTGATGAAGATGCTGCTAGCGAGCCTTCGTCAATGCAAATCGTAAAGAGATCAATCACAGAACGGGCTTCGGCAATGCTGAGATCAAGTTCAGTTTCGTTCAGTGTATTCGGCAATGGGAACAAAAAGTCCAAATTGCCAGGTTCCGTTTGCCTTCCAACCTCGAAGAAAAGAGAGGCGAATTGAAGATTAGATGTGCATCTTCGGATTGTACCAATGATTGTCGACAACATATTCTTACTAAGAAGAAGGTTGAACTTTGAACGCTCTGAATTTCTTTTCAAGTGCGATTTGTGCGTCTTCGCAATCATTTCTAGTGACCTTGAAATTATTAGGCGTAATGCCATCATCAAGCTATCAGTGTTGCGAACCGATCTCAATCGACATTGTACTTGTCTCTGAATAATCTTCTCAAAGTGAAAATTTAAAAAGAAAAAAGATATTAGCTACTCAAAAAAACCGAAAAAATATCTCGTAGAAAAGGATCAACATACCTCCAAGCGATTCTTCATGCCATCCAGTTTTAATGAACTTTTGATTACTTGCGAGTCCATTTTGATATATGTTTCTTCCAGAAGAAGGGTGTACAGCGATGTCAAAAATGCCGGAGGTGTGATTATAAAGGGGCTTTGGGAAAATGAATTGACTTCGAGAACGTTCGATGAGAAAATTTTATCATCGATACCTCCTATTTGGCCTCTTGAAATGTTTTGAGAAGTTTGACCGCATCGAAGCACGCACCCAAAAACTGACTGCGGCATGTAACCCAATGAAATATCCAACTGACTACCAAATGTAGACTGCATGGCCCAATCGCTTACATTGCCTATTTCGAAAATAGTACCAAGAAGCCCGCGCTCATTTTTATCTTTATCTGGACTGTTTGCGTTACAAATAGGATATGGTCGTTGAAGTCCTTTCGGTCGTTTAGGGTCTGAAAAATAAATGGGTATCTCTTCTGGACTAGGACTATGCACATCCAGCTTGTCGACTGTAGAAGTTTGTGATTTATTAATCAAAGGAACAGACCAGCAAATGACATTTCCATTAAGCAGCTCGATAGTCCAAACAAGCCTTGTAGCTGGTGCGCATATGCCATTGGAGAGCACTGAGTGCATAATTTGATCTGATAGGTGATATTTTGAAATTTCATGTTTTGATAAAGATGCAACACTGGTCTCGCCATTCTTGAATAGAGACACGGCATGAATCCCTCCTGGAGAACGAGCTACTCCAAGTGTTGCAATGCAATGTTTCTCTTCGATTTCTAATTTTGATTTCCTTCTGCTTGATTGTCGCAAATCAAACTGGAAGTTAGCACTTGCGATAAAGGCTGATGTTACCGGTCCCGGGCAATATTTCTCATTCATGCATGTATTGAACACATTCAGCGCCATGACATAAAATGGTCTTCTGACTACGTAAGGCTCACTAGAGCGAGAGGAAGAAACTTTGTTGCGTGTTACTTGCAGTTGAAAAACAAGACATTTATATTTCATCGTCTCTAGATCAGCAGAGTAAACAAGGGCTACAGCTCGCCGAGGAATTTTACGCCCTCCAGACTGCTCTTCCTCGGGCTCTGAAAGAAGAGAAATATTTGTCGCTGTCATATCCGTGGGAAGAGGAATACCCCAAGTAGGATCGGGATCTTGTGATTCGCCTGGTTGCCATTCGAGATCCGGTGTATCCATCAATTGGTGCAGTAGATCCAAACTAACAAGATGAAGAATCATTTAAATCATGAGAGTATATGTTAGTTACTTAGAATCATTGATAAATACAGTCAATTGAATGTTGTACCATTCATTTATTTCGTTATCTCTTACCGCTTCGAAGACCAACAGGACAAAAATTGTCTGCCTGAGCTTGTTTGAACTATTGCTACCAGAAGATCATCTCGTTCATCGTCTTCTCCCCCCTCGGGCGACCCTTCCCACCAGGTCATGGACACGATGGAGAAGGATCGTTCCTCGTCGGGGCTACCAAACTGCTTCCATCTATTATGATATGTATCAAGAATACAAACACCACGAGAAGAAGCCACGGCAATTGATTTGATTTGGACTGGGCCTATCGTCGCGATTCGAGGAGACCCTTGTGTCGCTATATACGAAAAAGGTAAGGCGGAAATCTTCCAATCGAGTTCTTGTACATTTTTGTCGGAATCGTTGAAATTAACACTTGGAAATGATACGTGCTTTTCGGCCAGAACCAGTGATGATCGTTCAGTGAACACATCTGGATTGGAGGAACTTGCGGGTGATAGTATGGCCACTGGTACGGTACTTTTTCTATTCTCAAGGACCAGCAAATCGCAACATCCTGCAGAACTTATATTCTCATCGACATAGACATCACTTTTGTTGAATGATGATTCAATGTGCACCAAATGCGATCTTCCACGATTATATGGGTCCCTGCAGAGATACAATCGCGACCACAATAAGTCATTACCACAGCTGTTTGTAATGTCATTAGAGATTGAAGATGGCAGAGTTTCAAGTTCTTGTTTAATCATCCAGCCTATGGCATTAGCTCTCCAATTCCATGCACATCCAACCCAACAGTTCTTTTTGTCACGGTTCCCAACAAAAATGGAACTGATCACAAAGGAATCGGAATTTGGATCATGTTGGATACCGACCAATCGAGATTCCAGGATTATTCCGAAAGAATTTACCTCACCCCTCCGCCGGGACTCTTCGTCGCTCAAAGATTTATCCACGCTTGATTCAGATTCACAATAACTCTCGTCGTTGGAATCATAGCAATCAGTGTCGCGATTGATATTTAAAACACTTGGAGCTTGTTCCACCTGCTCTGGGGATAGGTGCATCGATACGGTCGGTATCAGCTCGTGCCCTACAATGCTCTCACGAGAGCTTTTAGCCGGAAGTGTTAAAACCTGTGCCATCTTGACCAGTGGGCCCAAATACCGCTCTCGATTTGTGTAACGATAAACAACACATAGCACAGAAGACATCGAACCAAAACAAGCTCTGACAATTTTTGCCTCTTTATGTGTGTCACTGCTAGATGGAGGAGACCACACCGCTCTCAATTGCAGCTGCATCGTTCCGAATGAATAATTGTTCGTCTCCATTTCGTTTCCTACGCTGCTCGACCGAAAGGTTGTCCCATTTTTCTTTGGTAACTCTTGTGAGGTGGGGTGGTCCGTTTGATCCAGTTTTCTTGGGCAATCTACTTCTTCTGATGTAGCGTCGACAGCCTTATTTTTATTTTTGCCCGATTCACGAGAACGTTCATGCTGCTGGGAATTATTAGCCGATGGTGCGCAAGACCATTCAACTAGGACACAATCTCCGCCCTTAGACCATGACCTACAAGTTTCGTTTGTTGAGCCACTACTCCCAGTGTCATCAATACTGCTCGTCGTGCCGAAGAAGTCTTGGACATCGTCATCCGTCAAGTATGAATCCGAGGACTGTGACCCATCCAATCCGAGAGAAGTATTCGACGAGGCCATTACTAAGGCAGCAACGCCACTATACCTTGTTGAAGAAGGAGAAGCTACCATAGATTCTACAAATGTCTGGTTAGGATCGGCTGTCGGAAGTACCGCTGTCGCCGAGATTTGAGCGTCTTTAGCATTCACCCAATTCAGGGTCCCGTCGCTCTTGGCGACTAAAAAGAAAGATGAACTTGACGCAGGATTCCGACGAGAAGCATCTGTAATTTTGGAATCTCTATTGATACGACAAATGGCAGTCACTCCATTGCACGATGAGACAAATTTTGGATTTGTTGCCACCGCGGGAGACCCTTCCGTCGAGCTCAATGCTGTGGTGATTTGGTTATTATTTGAATGAATGCTATGATCACCATTGTTGTCTGGTGCCGATCTGACAATATAGGACGGCAAAGGAATGCTACTCCTAAAATTTGCTGTCTTAGCTTGTGGCTTTCGCAATTGAAAGACAATGGTAGCAGATTGCTCCCTTACGTGTGGGGGTTGATTACTCTGCCGATGGTTCGGATGGTCTATATGACTGTTGTTGTTGTAAAAGATCAAAACCATCAAATGCTTTCTATCCTGAGAAAATACCGTTTGGGGATTTCGGTACATATCATTATCGTCGCTTTCTGATTCCGAAGAAAATGATTCGCTATCATACTCGCCAGAAGATGAACAAGAATCGTCACCAGAGTCGCCCACGTTGTCATCATCATCATCATCATCATATGTGAACAATTCCATGTGATGCACCATTTCTCGACTTGTTTTTGATGATAACGCATTGATCATGGGGGATATTTGGATCCTTATTTCGGCCATTCTTCTTCGTTTGTATTTGTATTGTTCTGATTGAAGTGGTATATTGCGGCTATTCTCATCATCCTCGTCATAAAACGAGACGATAGTTCTTGCCTGCCATTCGTTTCGGGGACAAATTGCCCACGTGATATTCTGGTGCGATTTTTGCTCTGCCGACTGCGTAGTCACTCGTGATAAACTTTCCTCCGTCTTCGGAAGATACGGGCCCTTGATCCGTTCGGAAGACAGGGAAACTCCTCCCACGGCAATTGGCAGAGGCATCGTCCCTTGTTAAAAAAGAAATCGCTAGGTCTTGAACCAGTCACCGAAACAATGTTGAGAATAAAACAATCCAACCCGATGACTTCACAAACGACCTATGGCAATATCAAGAGTGGCGAAAGAGCATTCCAATCGATTTTTAAAATATTTTAAACTGAGGACAGAATTAGTCTCATGACCGACATTGTAGCTGTGAATTACGTGCAGCATCTACGAAGCTTTCGGAAAAATGCTGTAAACGCGATGCATTTCGAAATCGAAGCTTGTGACAGCGACTTGAGGTATGTTTCTACTTATTCATGGAAGTCCTGGTCGGAATAGGAAAGCAATAATTATCACCACAAAACAAGGAGCATCACAATATATTTGTGTTCACTCTTCTCTTGAAACTATTGCATAATCATATTTAGCCTCCCTTGATCTGCTGTATCTATGCTGTTCGATTGAGTTGGAGGTTACCAAGGGATAATAATCAATTCATCAATCCACGATCCGCATATGGAGTTTGTCGGTCTATTTCCAATCATAATCACTAGACGATCAGATCAAACATTGGCTTCAGGTACAACCTTTAGAGCAACGGAATTCTAACAACTCGCACACCACATATGCCGGCACAAATACGAACCAATTACAACAAAAATTATAACTGAATCAAATATATATACATATACTGTACAAAATGGAGCGCTATCAGAAAATGGAAAAGATCGGCGAGGGAACGTATGGAGTTGTCTACAAGGCAAAAGACCGTGTTACGGGCGAGATAATCGCCCTAAAAAAGATTCGATTGGAAGCCGAAGACGAGGGGATACCGTCTACGGCGATCCGAGAGATTTCACTCCTCAAGGAACTCCAGCACCCAAATATCGTTCGACTGTATGACGTTGTCCATACCGAACGCAAGCTTACATTAGTCTTCGAATTTCTCGATCAGGATCTTAAAAAGGTATGTTTCCACGAAAATCCAAAACTAGGATGCTGCTGAACTTGAATACTGAAAAACACAAACTCACCACCATGTTCCTCCACTCCTTCATCTCGTAAAAATGTGTTTTTTCTATGGCTTTCCTTTCCATTGTATATCTGATACATTATTTGACCCATTAAATTAGTACCTTGATGTTTGCGATTCGGGTTTGGGATTGCCGATCCTGATGAGCTTTTTGTACCAGCTATTAACAGGCGTCGCCTACTGTCATCACCATAGGGTCTTGCATCGAGATCTAAAACCTCCAAATCTGCTCATCAACCGAGAGGGACAGCTAAAACTAGCCGATTTCGGATTGGCTAGGGCATTTGGTATTCCTGTCCGGTCTTATACCCATGAGGTCGTGACCTTATGGTACCGGGCGCCCGATGTCTTGTTGGGATCTCGTAAGTACTCAACCCCCGTCGACATCTGGAGCGTCGGTTGTATCTTTGCCGAAATGGCCAATGGTCGCCCCTTGGTGGCGGGAACATCGGAGGAGGATCAGCTCGATAGAATCTTTCGTCTTTTGGGAACTCCCAACGCCCGTGACTTTCCTGGAATCGTTGAATTGCCTGAGTATAGCCCTGACAGGTTTCCTCCCTATCCACCACCACGAGGAGGTCTAGCAAGCTTAGTCCCAACGCTAAACGAGGCCGGTGTCGATCTACTAAATGTAATGCTGCAGTACGATCCTTCCCGGAGGATCACGGCGCAGGCCGCCCTCCAACACCACTTTTTTGCCGGTATGAAACAGGCCCAGGCCAATGCCGCAAACAATGGAGGTGACGGAGTACGGAGATGACCAAAGAGTTGTAACTGCGAGGTAAAAATAATAGATAAACAATTAATGATCTTCATGTAGTCTAAACTTTGATAAGACTAAAGAATGTTTTTTTGAATGTATCGTGTGCTCGTGTCTCGCAATGTCTTTCATAATTCGCGCTTCAGATCATATCATTGGAACTATTGAATTCGTTATAATCAAGGAAATGATTTTCTTTGTTAATAATTTTTAATATCTACTTCGCTGTTGTCAATGCGACTATTTTTTCATAGCCAACTTCTTCAATTGTTTAGCGTGCTTGTCTTGTTCTTTCTTGAGCTTCTTCATTGCCGATTTTGTCAGTTCCGTACCATCGGCAAGGTGCGTGGGCACTCCATTGTCGTCGAACTTAGAGTACTTCCCCTTGTATTCCTCAGCTTGCTGGAATAGATCCTTCGGGTCAATCTTCATGCGTGCCTCCTTTGCCTCAAGATCAGCCTTTTGTTTGGCCTTGCGTGCGGCATTTGCCTCCTCCTCGCGCTTGCTGAGGGTTGCCTTCTTCTTAAAGACCTCTTCCTTTAGGGTGACAGTGCGGTTGAAAATCAAGCGGCCTTTTCCGTTTGATTCGTAAGTTGAATCGACGTCAACCACAAAGTATCCCATGCGCTCAAACTGCAACGCCTGGTTAGATTTGATTGTGCTAACGTCCTTCTTGTCAACCAGAAGTTGCACTGAGGGATCGACGAATGCATTTTCATAAATGATCTCGGAATCAGGATTGATTTCTTCTTCCCACAAATCACTAGGTTCCGGGACAGTGAACAAGTGATTATAGATGCGAACCTCGCACGGAATCGCTGTTCCAGCAGGAACCCAACTGATCCAGGTCTTTGGCTTCACACGGTCCTCTGCGTTATCTAGACGGCACCTAAGTTCCTTGATTTGAGATTTGTCCTTTCCATTGGATCCATCTTGAAAAATTACCTCGTCACATATCAGATTTCCTCCGTAGTACTTCAGACCGACAGCCTTGTTGGGTGCTAATCCATAGTAATCCTTTTCGTCAACGAGACGGAAATCACTGGCGTCAATGTAAAGAGTTGACGTCAATTCAACGGTGTGACTTCCCATGGCAGGATCAGTGGGTGAGTTTTGGACCTCAAATGTCATCCCAACGCCACCGTTATCCTTGACATCATCCCAGTTCTGAACCACAATCTTAATTGGTTCGAGGGCCGCCATGGCACGCTGGGTCTTATCACTTAGGGTCAAACGGGCCGTCGTAAAGAGCTTCTCCATTTCAATGACATTAGCAGCCTTCGAGACCCCAATTTCTGTACAGAATTTGTTTACAATCTCAGCCGTAAAACCACGGCGGCGATAGCCTGATAGGGTTGGCATGCGTGGGTCATTCCATCCACGCACAATGCCGTTTGTCACCAGCTTGAGGAGTCGACGCTTACTGAGTACAGTATACTGGAGATTCAATCGGGACATCTCGTAAACATTCGGACGGTACATATCAAGAGCCCACAGAATCCAGTAGTATGGCTCTCGACGTGTTTCAAACTCGAGCGTGCAAATCGAATAATCGATATCCTCGAGGGAGTCACAGATACCATGGGTAAAATCGTAGTTTGGATAGATGCACCATCCGGTTCCGGAATGGGGATGGGCGGTGTATCGGATTCTGTAGGCAACAAGATCGTACATGTTGGGATTGGCATGTTCAAAATCCATTTTGAGGCGGAGTGTCCAAGTTCCCTCGGCATAAAGCCCCATCTTCATGCGCTCGAAGATTTCCAGGTTGCGTTCAGGACTCGTGTCGCGATTCCTTCCAGGAAGAATATCCGCAGAAGGAATGGGAAATTCGACATCGGGGTCGTTTCCGGTGTTCTTGGACGCGACGCGCTTCATCGCTAATTCTCGCTGGACTTCCATTTCGGCCTTGGTCATATCACAGCAGTACGCTAATCCTTTCTTGATTAGAGTGACTGCGAGATCGTAAAGTTTTTGGAAGTTGTCACTGCTGTAGGTAGTTCTTTCGGGTGTCCATCCCAGCCATTCCAAATCATGAACGAAGGAATCAATGTATTCCTGCGACTCGGCATCGGGATTCGTGTCGTCGTATCGAAAGATAGTGCGCCGGTTTTCTGGGGCCACCCCTAATTTGTTGAAAGCAAGGGAAAAATTCATGTTGATGGACTTCGCGTGCCCCATGTGCAAATAACCATTTGGTTCTGGTGGAAATCGAGTCCTGATAATGGTGCCATTCGTTTCTTTGTGCTTGGCAAGAAGCTCAGGAGTGTTTATGGCCCATTCGATTTCACGGGCGGACAACGCATTGGTGGTGGGTGTCTCTTCTCCTGCCATGTTGATTTGCTGTTTTCTTTTTTATTTCGAAAAAGTTTTGCTAACAATAGAAGAAGTCTTACTGTTGGTGCTATACTGTTTCTCTACTTGAACATAGATTGTCAAATATTTAGAAACAAGACGAAGTAAGTCGATGGATTAATCCTCTCTTCAAATAAATCTCTTCACTTGAATTCGAATTCTCCTCCACACAAACACGGTAATCTTCTTCTGTAGGTTCCATTCATTTCATATGTATAATATCTATCATGAATACTATACTATAATAGGACAATGCGGGATTCAACGAATCCCGTTCCACGAGCCAAATTCGGTTCCACATGGAATGTTTTACAAAGAAAACCATCAAGATAACGAACGAGCTTCAACTTGGATTCGTTCTATTGGATTTTCGAAGGTACGTGTCCTTGTCGAAAAAAGCAGCCGAGCCAAGAGCCGTTTTTGTCGTGCAGTAGCGGAGCGGAATGAATTCTATCTTTTTCTGTCGAGTGCGTTTGCGTTATTGGAATAGATACACTCTGAACCGACATTTGAACAAACGCTACCATGATGTTCCGACAAGCAACTGCTCTGCTTGGCTTCCTAGCCGCCGTTGGAACGACAACGACGGCATTCACACCGTCATTCACTCCACGATCGGTTGTTACGAGCCTTCGATCCACCACAGAAGACGTCTCCACAAAGAATGTTGGACAAACGGAAGATACGTCCCGTGAAAAAGTCATGACTTTCAGTTATGATATGTCTACCGAAATGCAATACGAAAAGCCAACCTACCCAGGAACTGGGAATGGCCTCTCGGGAGACGAGGGTGAATACGATATCATTGTTATCGGTAGTGGTATGGGAGGATTGACATGCGGTGCCCTTTCCGCTAAGTACGGATCCAAGGTACTAGTATTGGAGTCGCATATCAAGGTCGGAGGATCAGCACACACATTTACGCGTGTCCACAACGGGGAGAAATACAGCTTCGAGGTCGGGCCATCGATCTTCGAGGGACTCGACAAGCCTTCTCTGAATCCTTTGAGAATGGTCTTCGATATTCTTGAGGAATCTATGCCTGTCGAAACCTACAAAGGATTAGGATTCTGGACGCCAGAGGGATACTGGAGATTCCCTATTGGAGACAAGAAGGCTTTCGAGAAACTCTTGATGGATGAATGCGGAGAGGACGGTCCCAAGGCCATTCGGGTGAGTTTTACTAGTCTTTTTAATTGTCCACAGGTTCCGTGTCGATTTTATATTGATGGCATGGTCGGAATAATTTTTTATCGATACAGAAAAACGGCTAACACAGTCAAACAATTGCTGGAATTTTGACTCTTGTATTTGTTGCAATGGAAAATCTGAAATAAAAATGACCAATATCATGGAATTATGAATTGTGGCAACCACTAATAGGAATGGAATGCCCTTAGGGATCGTCTGAAGACACTAGGAGGATCAACAACTTCTGTTGCACTTCTCAACCTTCGACAGGATCCTGGCTTTTTAGCTACAACAGCAGGTGCTCTTCCGTTTGTTGTTAAAAACCCCGATGTATTTGCCGATTTGCCATTGACATTCGACGACTTGTCAAAGACTGTTGACGAAATTGTCACGGTTCCTTTCGTCCGCAACTTCATCGATCTGATGTGCATTTTTTGCGGATTTCCTGCCAAGGGTGCCATGACAGCACACATTCTATACATCCTAGAGCGATTCTTCGAGGAAGACGCCGCTTTTTCAGTGCCCGTTGGTGGAACCTCTCAATTGGGTGAAACCATTCAACGCGGTCTCGAGAAATTTGGCGGAAAGCTTCAATTGAACGCTCATGTCGATGAAATCTTGGTGGAAGATGGCCGTGCCGTGGGTGTCCGCCTGAAGAATGGAAAGATCGTTAAAGCTCGCAAGGCCGTCGTCTCAAACGCGACACCTTTTGACACTGTGAAGATGATGCCACAAAAGGAGGACGAACCAAAGAAGCTGACTAAGTGGAGAAATGATCTTGGAACGCTGCCTCGTCACGGGGCTATCTCGCACTTGTTTTTGGGAGTTGACGCGAAGGATCTTGATCTGTCCTTTATCGATGATCCGGCGCACTTGGTCGTTCAAGACTGGTCACGGTCGATGCAGGATTCACAGAACCTTTGTTCCTTCTTCATTCCGTCACTTCTTGACAAGTCTGTATGCCCAGAAGGTAAGCATGTTATCCATGTCTACTCTTCAGGAGGAGAACCATACGAACCATGGGAAAAGCTCGAGCAGGGATCTCCCGAATACGAAGCCTACAAGAAAGAGCGTGTAGAGGTCTTGTTCAGGGCCGTGGAGCGTTGCATTCCCGATATTCGTGATCGACTCGAATTTTCGATCATCGGGAGTCCTCTTGCACACGAGGCCTTTTTACGGCGAGACCGTGGTACCTACGGTATGGCATGGGCCGCTGGAACATCTGCTCCACAGGCCGGTCTATTGGGCAAGGTTCTTCCCTTCCCCTTCCCAAACCTCAAAACACCCGTCGATGGTTTGTTGCGATGTGGTGATTCTTGCTTCCCTGGTATCGGGACTCCATCTGCTGCCGCATCTGGGGCTATTGCCGCCAATACCATGACACGTGTAGACAACCACATCTCTTTGCTAAAGGAGGCGAGCAAAAAGGATCCCATGTACAAGTTCTTGGATCCCGGTATTGGGGGAGAGGCCTACAAGTTTTTCTTACAAGGCTTTACACCAAGCCCCGAGCTTCGATCTGAGCGATTTGCCGCCGGTGCAGGTGTCGCGCCAGTTGATCACACCGCCATGAATGCGGAAAGGGACGCTGCCTCAAACTAAAGCATTCAGCATTATATACATCAATACAGCAATAAAAGGCGAAATCCTGAAAAGAATAAAAGATTTTTTTAAAAGCATGAAACAAACAGCTAGCCTAGTTTATAATTCATTTGAAAGTGTTTGCCACTCCAATTTATTGAATGCTGTTGTGAAGATTCGTGTGTTGTCACCATGATTTAGACTAGTATAGTATCCGGCTAGAAGAAAGAAAAATATGCAAGAATTGAAAATTTTGTGTTTTCATCAATTTGATGAAAGCATCGCTGAAAAACCCATGACGCTACATATGAGCTCTACTAGACTAGATCATCCATTCTATAATATTGACAAACTATATTGCTTACATAAATAATGACATTTAACTGCACATATGAGAGAAACGATAGGTAGTGTTTACTGTAACACGTAGAACAGTTTACTTGTTGTTGAGCTACCGAATCCAAGCCTGACAGATGTATACAAATTATTATGGGGCGTCGGTTGGCTTTTTGGTTGGATTTTTGGTTGGATTTCTGGATGGTTTTTGAGTCGGTTCTCTAGTTGGTTTTCGAGTCGGGTTTCTGGTTGGTTCTGGGGTAGCTGGTTTAGTGGGTGCTTTCGTTGGATTCCTCGTTGGTGGCCTTGTAGGATTCTGGGTTGGTTTCAAAGTAGGTTCTGCCGTCGGCGACCCATCTGAGGGAGTGTCGTCATTTGTATCTAGATCAGGGGCAGGAGCTGTCACGCTGGTAGTTCCTGGGAGCGTACTCTTTGCAAGTGCAAGAATTTCATCTTCGCTCAACTCAGAGGCCTGAATAGTGATCATCGTCACCTGGAAATCAGAGTCAGACTGGAGTTTTCTTCGTCCAGGAGTGCAGGCTCCGCCACAGGTAGCTCCCCCACCAATAGTTACCGAAGCCTGTGATCCGAGTTGGCCTAGGAAGGTTGGATCATTGATATCATCGAGAATCCCTTCGCAGTTTTCGGAACAGACATAGATAGTTAGATCAGTTAAGGCTGAGAGTGTTTCGACTACCTGGTTTCCATTTTCATCGACGTTAATAATAATTTCGTTTCCGTTTTCATCGACGAGGACAGGATTTCCATCCCCATCGAAAGCTATGTTTGGTTCCGTTTCGAAAACAACAATTGGAGTCTCGGTCTGAGAGACAAAGATCGGTTGACCTGGAACCCGTTGCCACTGCATAGCATTAATATAGCTTCCTCGGTGAGGGCTTGTATAACTAGTCTTGGTGGATTTGAAACTTTTATCGTACTTCGCGGCTTTATTTCGCACAACTGCAGGTCCGGTTGCCTTACTTGCCTTTCCGTTGTAATATTTTGTGCTCTTGCCTTTTGCGCTTTTTCCAGCAAGGATGCCACCCCCTGACATATAAGGTTGGAAAGGGCCGTTCCCAACGGGTCGCAATCGTTGATGTCCCTGAATTCTTCCTCCACGGGTTCGGCTCACACTGAATCGATTATTGTTAGTAGAGTAACCAAATCCATTACCCCAACCAAAGGGGGTGAGTTCACGTTCTCCGTTTTCCGAAATTTCATTTTCGGCGCTCCCGCCTCGAAGATTTGCGGCATCGTCGTTGGCTTCAACAAAGTTTGATCCAAGCGTAGCACTTTGGGCGAACAAGATCGCTGCTACAGCGAATTTAGATGAGAACATCATGGTGTTATTCCAATTAGAGCTTGTGTCGATAGAAATTGGAAACTTTGTACAAGAATCGAAATAGAAGCGTGAGACGAATGACAAAGTTTGAGTTCAGCGAAAATGTATCGTCTACTTCTGCCACAGCCTCTATTGTAACAGTAAGCGTTATGAATCGATATTACGAGATGATTTTTACTTTTCTTACAGTGTTGTCTTTTATCCAATTGCTTTCAAAAGTATGAGCTATGTATGAATGTGACTAGAAGCATTGAGAAACTAAAAATTGAGAGAAATCCGTACTAGCTAGCTGTAAGAACTAGCCAACGAATATCTGTAGTCGTGATGATATGACAAAAAAGGCAACCGCCAATAAATTTGGGGTTAAGTAGAAAGAGCTGATCACAAACGATTTGGCTATCTTCATCGTTGGGGATTTCAAATTCGTGAATATACAATGCAAGATGTTTCGATTTCACTCTTGTGAATGTTGCCGTTTTTGTCGGTGCTCAATCCCACTTAATTGAATTCTCGCTCTTCACAAGACAGAACATTTAAGAAAATTTTTCGGAAAATCGAGTTGATCGAATTTAGATGAATCGAGTTGATCGAATGAGTCGAAATGAAATCGAAGTAAGAAGAATCTAAAAATTAAAATTACACAGCAAAACTTTTCTTTTGTATCCAGGATCGAGTTATGAGAATGGCGGTCAGTCGACGTTTCCCGAAGGGTGCGGGGGAAAGATCAATTACTGCTGTGGACGAGGATAACGACGAGAAATCGAAGGAAACCGGACTATCAACAAAATCGGGATACATCGCGATTCTTGCGATTATTTTTATTGTTGTCGTCCATGCGGGACGAATCCAGTCGGAAGACGCCACTGGAAACTCCAGATCCGGATCTACATCGAATATTGTGCTAAAAGAAAGTAAAGGAAAAGGAACGAAACAGGAATACGAGCTTTATCCATTTTTGGTGGACGCCAAAGCCCTTGATTCTTTGGGCACTCCGTCCGACGAAGTCATATCGAAACCAACTCTCCCGGAATTTCCGGTCATATCCAAGCTAGAAGGATGCAAAGTATCGTACAAACCAAATAATCCACCGCGGACTATCGATTCTGAATGGAGAACAAAGTTCTGGATCCCGTCTTTTCCAGGAAGTGGTGCTTCCAATCCTACGAAGAAAGGTGATATAGTTAAGGCTATTATTGAGGGTTTGTTCAGTGGTGAAACGGCAAATGATAGGGAGGGGCATTTTCATCCCATCAAGGACTACCACATGTCTATAGGAAAAAAGAAATTAAAACGTTGTAAGGGAATTAGTGAGACTGTTGGCTGTACTTGTAGCCACCCCCAAACTAAGGTTAATCCCGAATTGCAGACATCAGAATTCAGGCCCGGTACAATTCTGTCTATACGCAACCCAGCGACCGCGATTCCCATGTTTTTTACCTGCAAAAATATTGCTTACCATAAAGGCACGAAACAGGTACCGGAAGAGGAATGGAGAAACATGAGGGACAGTTTCTTTGATGGGACATTGAATGATTGGATGAACGTGATCGAGTTTTGGAGAGGAACATCCTCCTCCTATTATTCTACTGCTATCTACGTTCCTTTCGAAGACTTGGTCACGACCGATCCGTCCAAGGGATCAGCGAAGATCAGAGAGCTCTCTGACACAATTAGTGGGAGAATTTCTAGAGACATTGGAGGCGATGGAAATCACTTCGAGACTACCTCTTCGGAACAAGATTACGAATGCCTCTGGTATCAGACAGCCAAGAAGGAATGGGAGCGCGAACAACAAATCATCGGTGATTATATCCCGGCATACACGCAACTCCAAAAAGACAAAATGATTCGGTACCTGAACTCATTTGCCGACAACATTGAGAAGGACGACACGACAAAAGATCAAGACGATGCGTTGGTGTCCCTGTTGCGTCGATACGCGAACCAGATAGAAGCATATGTGCGGGTCGAAGAACAACAAGCCCCACAGCGATGATGGAATGGTTGCGCCCTAGATTTTCGTTTTGTAAAATACTGTTAGGAATATGAACTTTAAACTTTTACTTTTTTTTTCTAAAACCTAGTTGGGGACATAGGACTTTGGATCATCAGTGTCCACAGCGGCCAGCTCACATTGATGGCGACAGCGGTGGATGGAAAACGATTTTGTGACACTTCAACCACCAGAGCCATCAGAGCAATGCGACACCTCCAGGAGTGGTTCAGTTGAAAAGCAATGCACTTGCTGGACTGGAGCACACGTGATGGGCTTACGATGGCCTTGCTTGTGCAAAGAGGTTTGGTGCTGCCCCCAGGGCAGAGGGGGTGCTGGGCACACAGCGGGGGGGGGGGGGGGGGGGGGGGGTCTCGGGGTTGGTGGGGTGGGGTGTTCCAGGGTCCCCCTTCGTGACAATTGCAGTGGTAATATCCCACGTGATGTATAACATAATATTGAA
>Ga0115013_10000872_pt1 | contig 17909 bp, 13 predicted proteins | sample SouAtlMetagenome_2_FD_88686 | JGI IMG/M metagenome (GOLD analysis project Ga0115013, IMG submission 88686) | Marine eukaryotic phytoplankton communities from Atlantic Ocean - South Atlantic ANT15 Metagenome | ecosystem: Environmental > Aquatic > Marine > Oceanic | place: South Atlantic Ocean...
CTTCTTTAGTACGAGAGGACCGAGAAGGACATACCTCTGGTGTGCCAGTTATCGTGCCAACGGTAAACGCTGGGTAGCTATGTATGGAGTGGATAACCGCTGAAAGCATCTAAGTGGGAAGCCCACCTCAAGATTAGTATTCTCATCACATATGTGAGTAAGGTCACGGTAAGACTAACCGTTTAATAGGCATCAAGTATAAGTATAGTAATATATGTAGCTGAGATGTGCTAACAGACCGAGGACTTGAATTAAAAGTTTGAAAAATTCGAAATTTTGTAAAGGAAACTATTTATTTAAGTAACAGAAAATAACTATGATACTTTATCAATTAAATGAGCTATTTTCTGTTATTTGTATAATATTTCTGCTTTGGTATTTCTAGTGTATTAGCGGAACCACATTGATCCATCTCGAACTCAATAGTGAAACGTTATAAATCGGTGAAGATACTTTGAAGGTAGCTTTAAGGGAAAATAACTCAATGCCAAAGTTTTAAAATTATTAAAGTAGAATTATAGAAATTATGGACAAAATACTTGAAAATGATTGTAATTGTAAGAAATATTCTATTATAAAAATTAAAAATTTTGTAAGTGCTCATTTAGATCATTGATATACTACCGGCTTAACAAAAAAACAACAAAGATTTTGTCAAAAATACTAATTTTTCATTAGCAGCTTATTTTTTGTATTCACTGACAACATTTGCTACATATGCAGCAAACTCAAATGTACCACAAAACAGCTTCACAAAAACCTGGAAATACTGGAGCAATACAGCGTACACCTACACCAAAGCTCGGGTTCAAATCTCTGACTGACAAGACAAAAGGTGCGTATGTAGGTAGAACTAGCGTAATTTGTAAGGCCGCATTACAAAGTGGCAATTTTTATTTAGGTATAGCTTGCACTTTTCTGTTAATCGTGGTGAGTATACTAGTTAATCAATTTTAATAGCATGTTAATAACGAGCTCCTGCAAGTTCAGTCATTAATCTTATTTCAGAATTTTATGAAATTAAAAAAAATCGGACTTGAAGGCCCCTGAAGGGCAATTGGTATGCTAAGTAGGGGAATTAGTTCTAGTTGACATTTCTAATCACAGATTAAAAGGATTTATTGACAGAAATCTTTACAATTAATTCAAATATTTAGTAAAAATTTAATGGATAGAAAATAATTTTCTAAATTACAATAATATTCTAAAATATTAGATACAATGTTATGTTATAATAGTTCAATTGTATATAAATATTATTTTTTGTATTTAATTTTATTAAATTTTATAAGGATTATATTATATGGACACTCGTTTATTAATAATAGCTGCTCCTGTTTTAGTAGCAGCATCTTGGGCATTATTCAATATAGGTCGTTTAGCGATTCAACAAGTTCAAAGATTGTCACGTCAATAATTATAAAAGATTATCTAAAATTATAAAGTTATTAAAAAAAAAATCGAACAATGTCACATACAGTTAAAATTTATGATACATGTATAGGTTGTACTCAATGTGTACGCGCATGTCCTACCGACGTTCTAGAGATGGTACCATGGGATGGTTGCAAATCGGGTCAAATCGCATCATCACCGAGAGTAGAAGATTGTGTAGGTTGTAAACGTTGCGAAACAGCTTGTCCTACTGATTTTCTTAGTGTACGAGTTTACTTGGGAGCAGAAACAACGCGTAGTCTTGGACTGGCTTATTAAATTTTTAATGATTTATTAGTTTATATAACAATAAATATTCATCTTAAAACATTCTTATTAGTATATATTTAAGTTATTCACATTAAGATCTTTTAATAATATAAATTTATTGAGGATGAGGGATTACTTCTCACAAATGGAAGTAGGATAAATATTCATAAACTGACTAATTCTAATATTTCAGATGGTATTATTCCCTATGAAAATTTTAATACACATACATTCTCTTACTACAAAAGACGTTTAGTATGGGCTAATAGCGTAAACTTTTTGTCTTCTACTCACCTTTCTATAATAAATTTTCTAAATACGGGGCTTTTTCTAAGTATTTTTCCAGTGAATATTAGAATAAATTAAATAAATATATTTATTATGAGTAAAAGAAAAATACAGTGCTATAAAGGATTTATATATTTAGTTTTTTAAATTAGAAACTTATTTGTATTTAAAAAAAATAAAAGTGTTAAAACTGGATAAAGATAAAAATTTATCATTTATCCAGTTTTAACACTTTTATTTAGCAAATTATCTTAAGATTAACTGAATAAAATGGAAATTCTTATTATTGAATAAGATTAAGATGATCCGGTAAAGCTTCTATATTTAAAATTTTATTAATATGTTGAAGTATATCGTCTCTCCTAAAATACCAATATAGTCTTTCGTGATTTGGAATATCTAAAACTACAACCTTATTATAAACTGTTGTCATTGCCTTATTTACGCCATTTTCAACCTCCGAAGTAACAGTAATAGTCTTTTCCCATCCTTTAGGTATCCCTTCAAAAAATAAGCCTTCAACACTCTCACCATTTATTACTTCAGTTTTAAGCACACCTTGGCTAGGTACATATGGCATTGTAAAACATAAATGCACAAGTTTAGTCTCTATCTCCTGCGTAAAAGTGAAGAATATCAGATAATGCGTGGGCATAGTTAAAATTCTTGGCGCAAATCTGCTTACTGCTTTTTCTATCCAGGGTGAATAAAGACTCCAATATACAGACGTAACAAAATATGCATAAGGATTGACTGTAATCAACAGATATTCCCAAGCGATTCTAATCTCACTACCAGCTCTATAAACGCACAATACTCCGGCTATCCATGTACATACAAAATGAAACGTTGTGTCATCCCACGCTCCATCCCAACTAAAATAACGATAAATAGCTCTTTCCACAAAATCAGGTAAAAACATCATATCTTTATAAGGTTCAATGTAAAATGATATAGGATTATCAGGTGGGCCTTCAAAGGTTACCCTCTTTATTGCATATACATCACTGTCGATACTTTGAAAAGGGTTTATTGGAGTAATTACATCCCAAGGACTCTCTAATCGTTTAAACCGTTTCATGTTATCTGGAAACCTATCAGATCCGAAAGCAATACCTCGAGGGTCATGCACAAAATCATACCAGAAGAAAGTTTTCAAATCATAGTCCATTTCAAAATATGAAGGAACTTGTTTAAAAGGAGGCAGAAATAAATCCTTCGAATCTGAAGGCATACCAATATTATAAGGATATGGACATTGCAATTGAACAAGCTTAATAAACTTTAGAGATTGTTCTTGTATTCTATCATATAAGGCTTCAAATACTATTCTAACTGACTTAAACGGTGTTAATATCATTACCTTGACTGATCGATTATATAATAAGGGATTATGTAACATAATAATTTTAATAGTAAATTAGCTAACTTTATCATTACTAATGAATAAAGTTATATTTTTTAAAATAAGAAAATTTAATAGACTCTAAAATTATATAGATTTTAGAGTGTCGAGAGTTATTATAAGTGTTAGTAAGGCCCATACTATTATTGTAACTAAATAAAGAATAGCCACAGTATAATACATTCGCTTGCTACTTATATTGGCATAGCAAGATTTTGCTATACCAATATAAGATAAACTAATTTCTTTTGGTTTTTTATTAGTTTATCATGAAAAAATTATAATTCTAACACCAGTATAAATATTTATAACAAAAACTATAATATATCAAGAAATTCTAGTACGGTTAAACTTTTTCCTTAATATATTAATTCTTTAATATATTAATGTTAATGAAAAAGTGAGAAGATCGGGATAGTAGGAGTTGAACCTACGACACCCTGCTCCCAAAGCAGGTACTCTACCAAGCTGAGCTATATCCCGACTTCACACTATCAGTATAGCATATTTGATACATATTAGCAATGTTTTAAAAAAATTTATAAATTTAAAATATTTTTAATAATTTCTTAGTTTTTTAGTGTATACTATATGTTAGTAGGGTAGCTGAGCCTTTTGCCTAAAAACAGTAAAACAAATTGAAAACTTACAATTAGCCGATCAAATTTATTATAGTAGCTTAATTTTTGTGAGTGTTTCGTAATTTTTTATCTCCCAACAAGGATAAAAACAATGGCAATAAGTTCAACTGAGAGTCGCACGAAAAATGTACAAGTTTTTGTTGAAAAAAATGCAGTAGAAACAAGTTTCGAAAAATGGGCACAACCTGGACATTTTTCTCGGACATTAGCAAAAGGTCCAAAGACAACTACATGGATTTGGAACTTACATGCAGACGCACATGACTTTGATAGTCAAACAAGTTCATTAGAAGAAGTATCACGAAAGGTCTTTAGTGCTCATTTTGGTCAATTGGCAATAATCTTTTTCTGGATTAGTGGTATGCACTTTCATGGTGCCTACTTCTCAAATTATTCAGCTTGGTTAACAGATCCAATAAATATTAAGCAAAGTTCACAGGTAGTTTGGCCGATAGTTGGTCAAGAAATTTTGAATGGTGACCTTGGAGGTAATTTCCAAGGTGTTCAAACAACATCTGGATGGTTTCAAATGTGGCGAGCTGAAGGTATTACAAGTGAAGTAGAATTATATTGGATAGCTATTGGTGGATTAGCTATGTCAGCAATTATGATATTTGCCGGATGGTTTCATTATCACAAAGCAGCACCAAAATTAGAATGGTTCCAAAATGCAGAATCAATGATGAACCATCATCTGGCCGGTTTATTAGGTCTAGGATGTCTATCATGGTCTGGACATCAAATTCATATAGCACTACCAATTAATAAATTACTGGATGCAGGTGTAGCTCCACAAGAAATTCCATTACCACATGAATTTCTAATCAATCGAGAGTTAATGAGTCAATTATATCCAAGCTTTGCAAAAGGTCTAGTACCATTCTTTAGTGGTCGATGGAGTGAATATTCTGATTTTTTAACATTTAAGGGTGGTTTAAATCCAATTACTGGTGGTTTATGGTTAAGTGATATAGCTCATCATCATTTAGCTTTATCTGTTTTATTCATTGTTGCAGGTCATATGTATCGTACTAATTTTGGTATTGGTCATAGTATGAAAGAAATTTTAGAAGCACATAAAGGGCCATTCACAGGTGAAGGTCATAAAGGCTTATATGAGATCTTAACAACATCATGGCATGCTCAATTAGCAATTAATTTAGCTATGATGGGTTCTTTGAGTATTATCGTTGCACATCATATGTATGCAATGCCTCCTTACCCATATATCGCAACAGATTATGCGACGCAATTGTCATTATTTACACATCATATGTGGATTGGTGGTTTCTGTGTTGTTGGCGGAGCAGCTCATGGTGCGATTTTTATGGTACGTGACTATACTCCAGCAAATAACTATAATAATCTTTTAGACCGAGTGTTGCGACATAGAGATGCAATTATTTCTCATTTAAATTGGGTTTGTATCTTTTTAGGAACACATGCTTTTGGGTTCTATGTTCACAATGATACTATGCGTGCTTTAGGTCGTCCACAAGATATGTTCTCAGACAAAGCTATTCAATTACAGCCAATTTTTGCTCAATGGATACAAAATATTCACTTATTAGCACCTGGAACAACGGCTCCAAATGCTCTAGCTACGACAAGCTATGCTTTTGGTGGAGAAGTTGTAGCTGTTGGTGGAAAAATTGCAATGATGCCGATAAAGCTAGGGACGGCAGATTTTATGGTTCATCATATTCATGCTTTTACAATTCATGTAACAGTTTTAATTTTATTAAAAGGTGTATTGTATGCACGTAGCTCAAAGTTAATTCCCGATAAAGCAAATTTAGGTTTTCGTTTTCCTTGTGATGGGCCGGGGCGTGGTGGTACCTGTCAAAGTTCAAGTTGGGACCATGTTTTCTTAGGATTGTTTTGGATGTATAATTCAATTTCAGTGGTAATTTTCCATTTTAGCTGGAAAATGCAATCAGATGTTTGGGGTACAGTAGCACCAGATGGTAGTATTACACATATCACAGGTGGTAATTTTGCGAAAAGTTCAATCACGATTAATGGATGGTTACGTGATTTCCTATGGTCACAAGCATCTCAAGTTATTCAATCATACGGTTCGGCATCATCTGCCTATGGTTTAATTTTCCTAGGTGCACATTTTATATGGGCTTTTAGTTTAATGTTCTTATTCAGTGGCCGAGGTTATTGGCAAGAATTAATTGAATCTATTGTTTGGGCTCATAATAAATTAAACTTCGCGCCTACGATTCAACCTCGTGCTTTAAGTATTACACAAGGTCGTGCTGTAGGTTTAGCTCACTATTTACTAGGTGGTATAGGTACAACTTGGTCATTCTTCTTAGCTCGTGCCTTATCTATTAGCTAGATAGTTCTTAAATTTTAAAGAAAATCTAAAGTATGAAATAATTATAACAACTGAGTTTCCTACGATAAAAAGATTCAAATTTAGCCAATTATTCCAATTTTTAAAAACACATTCTGCAGATTATTAATATACGTTTTTAATAGCTAAAGGAACAAGTGTAGAGTTAACTTTTGGAGAATAAAACTGAAATTTTTCCGAAGAATAGAAAATGGTAAAATTTTTCTATAGTGTATTAAACATTTTAACTTTGAATATTAAATTTTACTAACAAAATACGAGTTATAAACATTTTTATTTGACTATCTCCAATCAATATTTATATGAAAAGGTATAAAATAATTATGGCAACTAAATTTCCGAAGTTTAGCCAAGCCCTTGCGCAGGATCCTGCAACACGTCGTATTTGGTATGGTATTGCAACCGCCCATGATTTAGAAGCACATGATGGTATGACAGAAGAAAATTTATACCAAAAGATTTTTGCATCCCATTTTGGTCATTTAGCAGTGATTTTTTTATGGACTGCTGGGAATTTGTTTCATGTTGCATGGCAAGGAAATTTTGAAAAATGGGTCACAGATCCATTAAAAACCAAACCTATAGCCCATTCTATTTGGGATCCTCATTTTGGAGAATCTGCATTAAAAGCTTTTAGTAAGGCTTCTGGAACATATCCTGTAAATATAGCATATTCAGGTGTATATCAATGGTGGTATACTATTGGTTTTAGAACTAATCAGGAATTATATATAGGTTCAATTGGGTTACTTTTATTATCTTCTGCATTATTATTTGCAGGTTGGTTACATTTACAACCAAAATTCCGCCCAAGTTTATCTTGGTTTAAGAATAATGAATCACGTTTAAATCACCATTTATCAGGTTTATTTGGAGTTAGCTCGCTAGCATGGACTGGTCATATTGTACATGTAGCATTACCAGCTTCACGTGGTATTCATGTTGGGTGGGATAATTTTTTAACAACCCCCCCTCATCCTGCAGGCTTAAAACCCTTTTTTACAGGAAATTGGACTGTATATGCAGAAAATCCTGATTCAGCTAATCATGTTTATGGAACAAGTAAAGGAGCAGGTACGGCAATATTAACATTTTTGGGAGGTTTTCATCCACAATCACAAGCTTTATGGTTAAGTGATATAGCCCACCATCAATTAGCAATAGCTGTTGTTTTTATTGTTGCTGGACATATGTATCGAACAAACTTTGGTATTGGTCACAATATGAAAGAAATCTTAGATGCTCATCGTCCTCCAGGAGGAGAATTAGGAAGAGGGCATATTGGTTTATTTGAGACAATTACTAATTCACTACATATGCAATTAGGTTTAGCACTAGCATGTTTAGGTGTAGCAACCTCATTAACTGCACAACACATGTATGCATTGACTCCTTATGCATTTTTGTCAAAAGATTTTACAACTGAAGCTGCCTTATATACACATCATCAATACATCGCAGGATTTCTAATGGTTGGTGCTTTTGCACATGGTGCGATCTTTTTTGTACGAGATTATGATCCTGAATTAAATAAAGGAAATGTTTTAGCACGAATGTTAGAACATAAAGAAGCAATTATTTCTCATTTAAGTTGGGCTTCTTTATTTCTAGGATTTCATACATTAGGCTTATATATTCACAATGATACTGTTGTAGCTTTTGGGCAGCCAGAAAAGCAAATACTATTTGAACCTTTATTTGCAGAATATATTCAAGCTGCATCTGGTAAAGCAGTATATCAATTTGATGTCTTATTATCATCATCTGTTAGTCCAGCAAGAGCTGCTAGTAGTCAAGTATGGTTACCTGGTTGGTTAGATGCTATTAATAGTGGTAAAAATGACTTATTTTTAAAAATTGGTCCTGGCGATTTTTTAGTTCATCATGCAATAGCTTTAGGTTTACATGTAACATCATTAATTTTAGTAAAGGGTGCACTGGATGCTCGTGGTTCAAAATTAATGCCGGATAAAAAAGATTTTGGTTATAGTTTCCCGTGTGATGGTCCTGGTCGTGGCGGTACGTGTGACATATCAGCTTGGGATGCTTTTTATTTAGCAATGTTCTGGATGTTAAATACTATTAGTTGGACAACATTTTACTGGCATTGGAAACACATGACAATTTGGGGAGGTAACCCAGCTCTATTTGATGAATCGTCTAACTACATAATGGGATGGTTAAGAGATTATTTATGGTTAAATTCATCACCATTAATTAATGGATATAATGCTTTTGGTATGAATAATTTAGCTGTATGGGCATGGATGTTCTTATTTGGGCATTTAATTTGGGCGACTGGATTTATGTTCTTAATCTCATGGCGTGGTTATTGGCAAGAACTTATTGAAACTTTAGTTTGGGCACACGAAAGAACGCCATTAGCTAACTTAGTTCGTTGGAGAGATAAACCAGTAGCATTATCAATTGTACAAGCACGTTTAGTAGGCTTAGTACATTTCTCTGTAGGTTTTATTCTTACATTTGCTGCATTTGTGATAGCCTCTACCTCTGGTAAATTTGCATAATTTTTAGCAAAATATTATATTAGATTTTAAAAAGGTGTTAGTCATAAAGGACACCTTTTTAAAATCTAATATATATATATTAATCAATTCTGTTTTTAATTTTCTCTGCAATTTTTTTATAAATTTACGAAACGGATATGTAATATCATGTTCATTTTGCTTTATATTACGCATAAAATCACTGTAGTTAACAATTTTAAATTTTTTCGCGATTTTTTTTATGATTTTAATTTTTTCTAATTTGAGTGTAACATCAAGAATTTCTAATTTATTTTAACTTTAATATACTCTTCAAATGACTGTGTTAACTTAATATTAAAATTATGACGTAACATATTTTTTTAAACGCAATAAAAATTTCATTTTGATTGAATTACGCAAAAAATATTTAATCTTGATATATAAGATCGCTTAAATTTTGTTTTAAACTGTCTTCATCTAGGATACCGGTGAAAAGCTTTTTAAATTTTATATATTCTTTTTAATTTTTTAATCAAAATTCTATATTTTTCAAAAGGAATGAAAGAATAAATGTGTTATTAATCAAAAACAAACTTATAATTGTCAATAAAAACCCTAAATACGAACAAACATATCTTAAACTTCCATATAAGCATATATTTAAAACAATAATATGCTTACCATAGGCTTCCGGAACCAATGCATATGTGAAATGAATATAAAATTTTTTCAATATAAATTTTAAAATTAGTAAACCTCTTTTATAAAATAATTCAAAGGATCCTTTTTTTAATTTTTTGTAGAGCTATGGCAAATTTTTCAATTATTAGACAAGACTTATCTGCAGCGCGAAAGGCTTTTTTTATAATATTGTGGTTTTCAAATATGCTTTCGTCAAGTTCTTTTATGCGTCTAAAGTTTAAAACTAATTTTATAATTTTCTTTATTTTTTTGCCTTAGAACGACTAATAAATTTATCTAATTTAACTTTTGATTTCTGGATAATTGACTCTTTTAATCGCTCCATACATTGTTCTTCGGAATAATATTCTTGAACATAAGAGCCTTCCAAAAAATCCACTCAATAAAAAGTAATCTAATGGATCGACTATCCATCGACCCAGGATTCGATTAAAATACATATGAACTCCCTTATTTATAAAAATTATCAGTAGATATGTGTATTGTTAAATCTTTGTAAAGTAATCTTACGACGCCCATTTGAGATCTTATTTAAATCTGTGGGATAAAACCCAAAAGCTTTCGATTCATTAACAATTGCTTCTGTTGCATACTCTTTCTTTATACGAGTAAGAAAATGGCTTAGAGAATATTCTTGGTTCCAATAATCATAATCAACATTTAATTCAAAAAATTGTCCATTCCAATTAAATGATAGATCATTATTTTTGTTTTTTGATAATAAAATTAAATCATTAGACTTATTTAATGATTTACTGTTAAAGTTTGGTATTTCTAACTTAGTTAATGCTTTTTCCAAATATAGAAAGTTCTTAAAACATGTTTTTGTTTTACTTAGGTGCGACATTTTTATATTACTTTTTACTATATTATAATATATTGTTTATAATTTTTTTGTCTATTTTTCTATTATTTAAAATTTTAAAATTAGTTAATTTTCTAAAATGTTAATTTAATAAGTTAGTACTCAAATTTATTAACTTTACAAATAAAGTATGATAATGTTTATTTGAAATACATCTTAATTACTAAAGAAAAAAAAATATTTCAAAAAATTACAAATATGTTTATGTAGAATTATGTTTAAAGTCCTAAAAAGATAATTCATCTTTTCAAATGCAGAAAGACGAATTTCTAAAACTTAATATATCAGTAAAACATTCGGGTCAAAATAAGCTCTGCCTTTAATAAAATTTAAAAATAGAAGTTAAACCAAAATATCCATACATGATAGTAATTACTTAACCCAGTGTCTTCCGTACTTTAGCGTCTTTTTGCTTGCTATATGTATGATTGATGCTTTACTACTACTAAATGCCACACTGAGACAAAATCTCACGCTTTTTTATCCATTAACTGCTTATGTGTCTTTCAATATGCATATTGTATATTATTCATCTAAGTGTTTTAGAGCATAGTATAGAAGTCTTGTTTTCCATTTCTTAAAAAACGCGCTCACAATTAATTTTTATAAATAAGAAAAATAATAAACATATTACTATAATGAAGTAAACTAAAATTATCAAAGTTTTGCTGAAATTAATCTTTATTTATTTTGGGATATGATTTTAAAATTTAATAAATTTGTATTTTCAGTAAATTTTGAATTGGTACATATAGTGGTCATTTTATAGCGATTCATTAATATATCAAAATTTTTTGGTGTTTTTACAGTAACTGTATATTCTAATTTGATGAAGACACTTAGATCATTACTGTATATATTTTGATTAATTTAAAATTTTAGTCTTTTCTTTTTTTGGATATATACTCGTGCCTCACTACGCATGCGAAATTTTTTTACACCTTTAAATATAAGTTCCAAGCTATTTAATGTTTTTTTGTAGTTATTTTTATACTGGGGTGGAAGGATTCGAACCTACGTGTGACGGAGTCAAAGTCCGTAGCCTTACCACTTGGCGACACCCCACCTAAAATAATGGATTTTATAAAAGTTTAAACTATTGGGCAAGAAGGGATTCGAACCCCTGACAACCGTGGTTCGTAGCCACGTGCTCTAGTCCACTGAGCTACAAGCCCAAAATAATAAACTTAGTTTGTAAAAGAAATATAGTATAAATTGTTAAATTTAGTAAAATTTTTCTAAAAATTAAACAAAATCTACTTTTTTACTTGCAAAAATATGCATACTAGTGTATGCTAGAGTTATAAATAAATAAATTAATAAAAAATTTTTAAATATGTCAAAGAAAATATTATACCAAGACAACGCCCGACGAGCTCTTGAACGTGGAATGAAAATTGTAGTTGAAGCAGTAGCAATAACTCTAGGACCAAAAGGTCGAAATGTAGTGTTAGAAAAACCATATGGATCTCCACAAATAGTAAATGATGGTATCACTATAGCTAAAGAAATTAATTTAAAAGATCGTATTGAAAATACAGGTGTTTCGTTAATTCGACAAGCTGCAGCAAAAACAAATGATGTTGCAGGAGATGGTACAACTACAGCAACTGTTTTAGCTTATGCAATGGTTAAAGAAGGCTTAAAAAATGTTGCTGCTGGTACAAATCCAATATCGTTAAAACTAGGTATGGAAAAAGCTAGTCAATTTCTTGTAACACAAATAAATGAATTTGCTCAATCTGTCGAAGATATAGAATCTATTCAACAAGTAGCTTCTATATCAGCAGGTAATGATGACATAATTGGATCATTAATTTCGGATGCTCTTGCAAAGGTAGGAAAAGAAGGTTTAATTTCATTAGAAGAAGGAAAAGGAATTATAACAGAACTTGAAATTACTGAAGGAATGAAAATTGATAAAGGTTATATATCTCCATATTTTATAACAGATATTGAAAAGATGGCCGTTTATTATGATAATCCCTATATTCTTATGACAAATAAAAAAATTACTTTAGTACAGCAAGAATTATTACCAATTTTAGAAAAGGTAAGAAAAACAAAACGCCCTCTTTTAATTATAGCAACAGATATAGAAAAAGAAGCTTTATCGACTCTAATTTTGAATAAATTAAGAAGAATTATTAATGTTGTAGCAATTCGAGCTCCTGGATTTGGAGAATTAAGAAAATTAATGTTAGAAGATATTGCAATTTTAACTAATGGTACTGTTATTACAGAAGATGCGGGATTAAATTTAGAAAATGTTCAGCTTAATTTACTTGGTCAAGCCCGTAGAATAATTATAACAAAAGACAATACAACAATTGTTTCAAATGGATCTAATTTAAAAGGAATCAAAACTCGTTGTGAACAGCTTAGAAAACAAGTAAATTTGAGTGATACAAGTTATGAAAAAGAAAAATTACAGGATCGCATTGCTAAATTATCTGGTGGAATTGCGGTTATTAAAGTTGGTGCAGTTACAGAAACTGAAATGAAAGATAAAAAACTTCGTTTAGAGGATGCTATAAATGCTACAAGGGCAGCTGTTGAAGAAGGAATCGTCCCTGGTGGTGGAGCAACCTTAGCCCATTTATCTGAGAATCTTATAGCTTGGTCTAAAACAAACTTAAAAGAGGATGAATTAATTGGTGCTACAATAATCTCAAAGGCAGTACTCGCTCCTTTACGTAGGATTACTGAAAATGCAGGAATAAATGGTCCTGTTACTATTGAAGAAGTTCAAAAACAAGAGTTTGATATTGGTTATAATGCTGCAAAGAATACCTTTGTTAATATGTATCTAGAAGGTATTATTGACCCAGCTAAAGTTACAAGATCGAGTCTTCAAAACGCTACTTCAATCGCTAGTATGATTTTAACAACTGAGTGTATTATTGTCGATAAATAATAACTATTATTTATCGATATAATCACAAATAAGCGTCTATAAAAAAATGAATATTTGAACCTTAAAAGACTTTGTTTTCTCGAAATTCAGAAAATACTATTCTAAAATAACAAAAAATTATCCTTCACAGAAAATTGTGTGTTAGAAGAAATTGATAGATAAAATATCTATTAACTTCTTCTAACACATGTTTCACTTCTTCCTTAGATTGTAATTATCATGCCTTATATGATTTCGAGTGATTCGGCATAAGTTAGTTTAATACATATGTTAAATTTACTAATATTATGCAATAATATTTTTATAATGTTAAAAAATTTTACTAATTTTATTAACTGGTGAGCTCGAACTTGCATAAGTTTTCTTTTTCATACATCCAGCTAAATAACCATAACGTCCTGCCTCTACTCCTAATTTCATTGCTTTAGCCATTTGATTTGGACTTTTTGATTGTGCTATAGCTGTATTTAATAATACAGCGTCGGCTCCTAATTCCATCGCACTTGCAGCATCACTAGGAGTCCCAATTCCTGCATCAATAATTACAGGAATACTAGAGTTCTCAATAATAATTTTAATATTTGCTAAATTATTTAGCCCCTGTCCTGATCCAATTGGAGAACCTAAAGGCATAATAGTAGCACAACCTATATCTTCTAAATGTAATGCTAACATTGGGTCCGCATTAATATACGGTAATACTGTGAATCCTTTTTTTACTAAGAATTCTGCTGCTTTTAATGTCCCAATTGGATCAGGTAACAAATATTTAGGGTCTGAAATAACTTCTAATTTGACAAAGAAATTATCAATTTGTCCTATTTTACAAGCAAGTTCATGACCTAAAAAAGCCATTCTAATTGCTTCTTCTGAAGTTTGTGATCCTGCTGTATTTGGTAATAACCAAAGTTTATCCCAATTTAAAGATTCTAAAAAAACGCTATGATCGTTCTTTAAATTGATTGGAAGTCTTCTTACAGCTACTGTAATAATCTCACATTCACTTTGTTCAATACTATCTATTGCGTCTTTGGCTGTTCTATATTTGCCTGTACCAAGCATTAAACGAGAATTAAATGCTTTGTTATCTATTATTAATTTATCAGAGATTTTAATCATAATTTTATTCTTTTAGAACTCCCCAGGTAGGACTTGAACCTACGTCCAATCGGTTAACAGCCGATTGCTCTACCACTGAGCTACTGAGGAAACAGTCTAAATTATAGTATCATAAAAATTCTTAAAATACAAATATATTTACTTAAAAATATCTAAAATTCAATCAAAAATAAGTTAATCTTAACTTATTTTTGATTGAATTTTAGATATTTAATTATAGTGAATATATCTACTCCTTAAGCTTTAAAGGATCATCAATTTCCCCCCCCTTACGTCTCTTATTAGGGTCAAGAATTCTAAATGTCATACATCTTATAACTGGAGGTGATTCTTTTATACTAGCAGTAAAAGCGTCTGCATATTTTGTCATACAGTTAAAATTCATCTGAATATAGCTCCCTTTCCTATTTTGTTCAATATCGTAAGGGAACCTATGTCTACCCCGAGATACTACTGAAATATTATGTGCATTATATCTCTTTAGTTTTTTCGCACTAGTTATAGACCAATTTTTTAGATCATCATCATTATATTCATCATTTAATATAATAAGTACTTCGTAGTTTTTCCACAGTTCCATATTATTTTATTGGGTTTTATTTTTTATAGTTATTTTGGAAATAATTTTATAGTTTTTTCTATACTTTCTACTAAGCTACCTAGATCATCGTTTTTAATAGAAGATCGTATTGTTTTAATGCTATTAATAGCGCTATTTTTAAACGATCTAGCATGAAATTCTTTAAGTGGGTGAATTGGTGGTTCCAGAAGTTTACATAAATCAGATATTTTGATTGTTAAAACTCTGCCACTTAATAACATACTTTCTAATTCAACACAAAGATCTTCTGCTTCGTTTTCAGTTTCGATAATTTTTTTCTTTTCCTGATCAGATGCGGCGTATTTTTTAGCCTCTTCTAACATTCTATTTATTTCTTCTTCATCTAAATTTGATGTATCTTTAAGAGAAATAAATTGTTCTACACCTGTTGTTCGTTCTTTTGCCGTAACATTTAATAAACCATCAACGTTAAGATCAAAAGTTACATCAATTTGTGGTACTCCTCGGTCTGCTTCAGGAATATTAGTTAACCCAAATCGACCTAGGCTTTTATTTCCAGGTACTAATTCTCTTTCACCTTGTAAAATATGTATTTCAACACTAGTTTGATTATTTAGAGCCGTAGAAAATAATTCTGATCTTCGAACAGGAACAGTTGTATTTCGAGGAATAATTTTTGCCATAACACCACCTAAAGTTTCAATACCTAATGAAAGAGGAGTTACATCTAATAAAAGAATATCTTTTATTTCACCTGCTAAAATACCTGCCTGAATAGCGGCACCTATCGCTACAACCTCATCTGGATTTACGTTTTGATTCACTTTTTGGTTTGTCATAGTTTTAACCAATTCTTGAATTGCAGGAATTCTTGTTGAACCGCCGACTAAAACAACTTCATCAATATCTGACTGTGTTATATCAGCATCATTCAATGCTTTTTCAACCGGAGTTTTGCAATAATTGATCAAATCATTACATAATTTTTCAAAGAGGTCACGAGTGAGTTCTTTATCAATGTGTTTAGGACCTGTTTGATCTGCTGTAATAAATGGTAAATTAATTTGAGTCTTTTTTATAGTTGATAATTCAATTTTAGCCTTTTCCGTAGCTTCTGTTAATCGTTGAAGTGCTTGTACGTCTTTACTTAGATCGATTTTTTCATTTTTATTAAAATCATCAATTAACCAATTTACTAAAATTTTATCAAAATTATCACCACCTAAGTTTGTATCGCCAGCAGTTGCTAAAACTTCAAAGATACCATCACCTACTTCTAGTATTGAAACGTCAAAAGTTCCACCACCTAAATCAAAAACTAATATTGTTTGATTTTGTTTTTTATCTAAACCATACGCTAAAGATGCAGCTGTTGGCTCATTAATAATACGTAAAACATCAATCCCCGCTATTTGTCCAGCATCTAATGTTGCTTGGCGTTGAGAATCATTAAAATAAGCAGGTACTGTAATAACAGCTTGTTTAACATCCTGTCCCAAGTATTTTGATGCGTCAAATATTAATTTTCGAAGAACTTGTGCAGAAATCTCTTCAGGACTAAATTCTTTGTTAAAAGATGAACATTTTATTTTAATACTACCATTAGAATCAGAATCGATTTCAAATGGTAACTCTTTTAATTCAGATGGAATTTCTGATTCTTTGGACCCAATAAACCGTTTTATTGAAAAAAAGGTATTTTCTGGATTAATAACAGCCTGACGTTTAGCTATTTGTCCTACTAATAATTCTTGTTTTTTTGTATAAGCAACAATTGAAGGCGTAGTTCTTACTCCTTCAGCATTTATAATTACAGCAGGTTGACCACCTTCAATTGCAGCCACAACAGAATTTGTTGTTCCTAAATCGATTCCGACAACCTTACTAATTTTATTTTTGAAAAATATACAAACAATATAAATACATTTTTTAAATAATAGTATTTAAAGCTTTTATTTAATTATTAAAATAATTTTTAGTACGGTTGTTAATATTTCTATGTACAGAAAGTTAAATAATACGTATTTTATTTAATAATAATAAGATAGAAATTATTTTATTGATCATTATTTATAATTAATTTTAATTAAAGTTACTATTTATATAATTTAGTTTGGAGAAATAAATGAGTATAGGATTATTAGGAAATAAAATTGGAATGACACAAATTTATGATGAATTAGGTAAAATTATTCCAGTAACAATTTTGAAAGTCGGGCCTTGCGTTATTACACAGATTAAAAATGTTTTAAAAGATGGATACAATTCTATTCAAATTGGTTATCGAGAAATACCTAGTAAATCATTAAATCAGGCTCAGTTAGGACATTTACAAAAGTCTAATATTCAACCATTGAAATATTTAAAGGAATTTCGCTTAAATGAAAATATAGAAGAATTTAAAGTTGGACAAGTTCTAAATATAGATTCTTTTTCTGTTGGACAATATGTTAATATACGTGGAAAAAGTATTGGGAAAGGATTCTCTGGTCTTCAAAAACGTCACAACTTTACTCGAGGTCCTATGACACATGGTTCAAAAAATCATCGAGCACCAGGTTCGATTGGTATGGGCACAACACCTGGCCGAGTATTACCAGGTAAAAGAATGGCAGGTCAATTAGGGAATAAAATAACGACTATAAAAAAACTTAAAATAGTTCAGATAAATAGTGATGAAAATCTTTTAATTATAAAAGGATCTGTTCCAGGTAAACCAGGAAATCTATTAAATATTTTACCTTTCGAATAAGTTAATTAAAAATTAAAAATACAAAAATTTATAATATGAAAATGAATTTTCAAAACGTAAAAATTATTTGTCCTAAAATTTTAACAGCTAAATTAGC
>Ga0115013_10000876_pt1 | contig 17878 bp, 31 predicted proteins | sample SouAtlMetagenome_2_FD_88686 | JGI IMG/M metagenome (GOLD analysis project Ga0115013, IMG submission 88686) | Marine eukaryotic phytoplankton communities from Atlantic Ocean - South Atlantic ANT15 Metagenome | ecosystem: Environmental > Aquatic > Marine > Oceanic | place: South Atlantic Ocean...
TCACGTATTTCATCTTTGTCTTCTTGATCTAGCCCAGGTGTTTGCTGAGCATACATGCGTAGTACATAGTGTACAAAAATGCAGTCGTTTTCTGTTAGTTTAAGTGTTTTTATATTATTTTGCATAGTTTTTAAGGTAATAGTTTAACATAAAGTTTAATCTTACAATAGGTGAATGTATAAGAGCACGAGCTTTAGTCATACCTTTTGATATATACAACTCTGAGCTTTCAGTAAATTCACCTTGTCTCATCCATACGCATCTATAATTCTGCTCGTATGTAGGATTTAGTTGATACGCTCTGTCTGCACCGTTTTGCTTACGTACATAACCTGACTTGAAACAAGCTAGCCTTAGTCTAGGTAAATCTTTTACTTTACACTTAGGATTACTGTGTTTAGTATAGTAATTTAGTCTTTCTTTACTGAAAGAAGGTACAGGAAACTCAAACTCACGAGTTTCATTTTTAGCCTGCTTCTGTGTTGTTACTTCTCTGATTCCGTAGTCAATAAGCATACGCTTCACGAACTGTTCTTCGAGCAGAAACTGCTCTTTTTGCCAATTTGTCATAGTGTTTTAATTTTATTGTTAGTATAATTCCACAGTCGGTTGTGAGTGAACTTTCTAGCCTTCGCAAAGGTAGATTTTTGACGAGTAGTACATTTTTTGTACTCACTGTCTGTAAGCCCACTGCACTGACCACTGTGTTCGTGCTTGCGTCTATGCTCCGCAGCGCGTAGTTTTTTCTGTTGTATAGAGTAATTGCATAGCTCTTTCATATTAGTTACTACCATGGTAGCTCGGTTTTAGGTACATAGGTAAGACCTTTGTAGTTAAACCACTCTGATTTACCTTCTTTGTCTTTATCTTCGTCGTATATGAAGCCGAAAGATTTTGGTAAATTACCTACGGTGTAACCTTTGTAAGTTGTATCGCCGAGGCGTATATGATTGTCTTTTAAGAATTTTATTTGTTGCATAGTATATTTTTTATTTGTTTATTATATTATCTGTAGTGTATCGTATTTAATTTGTGAAAGTGTTATATAAGAATATTAAGTATACTCCTGTTAAAAACACTACTGCTATTGTTAATAGCTTTTCTTTTGACTCTTTCATATTCTTTGAAAGCTTATATTGTTAGAGTTAAAAGCTAGTCTGTACTCTTTTACAAGGTAAAGAGCTGAGCTTTTAGTTAACGCTTGATCTATTATCTCTGGTTCATAGGTGCCATTACACCAATATATTATATTATATCTCATCGTATTCTCTTATTTTACCTTTGTCATTACTTTCCATAAATTCTTTACCGAACATTATTTCAAATAATTCTTTTTTAGTTATTTCTTGTTTTGTAATTGGGTGTAAGTATTGCATAGTTTACTTATTAATTTAGTTAATTGTTCCGTCTTTGTGGTACATCCACTCGATATTATTTAAAGAAAATCCTTGGTCTATAATGAAGTCTTCACAAGCTTCTGTTTCCATATTATAGTCAAGTAAATCATATTGATATACTTTACCATCGCTAAAATCTAGTATTGTTATGTGCATAGTTATGAGTTTTTTACTATATTATCATTTATTACTTGTTGTAATTCGTCTCTTGTTATCTCACCTTGTAGTTGCTTCAGTATAAGGTAAGTCATATCTATTTGTACGCCGTTAGGCAAAGTTTGTATATATTGCATAGTTAATCTCCTTTATAAGTTAATGTTTTATAGAACTCGCCTGCAGCTTTTACAGATAGCTCTTCAAGCTCTTTGTACTCAGCTTCGTTTGCCATTTGGTCATCTCGCCAAGCAGTGATCTCGTCAAGCGTACCGTAGTTGGTACAGTTACGTATAGTGCACTTGTAGATATCTTTATCTGGAAAGTGCGGATTTAAGTGTTTAATTATTCTCATAGTTATTTAATATTAGTGGAGTGTAGAAGAATCGAACTTCCCTCACACACGTGCGCGATTTACCTACTAGCGCTATAGAGTTTTTCATCTATATTAAGTACGCCACGATTTACTGCCGAGCCATTCACCCCGTTATTTTAATAGAAGTCATAGTATATATCTAACACTTTAGACTTTTGCTCGTCAGTTAGTTTAGTATAATGCTTGTCGAATAATCGCCAAGATATTTTTAGTAGTGTATATGATTTAGTTGACATAGTTATTAATTTATTAGTTATTATTTTATTATATTATCTTACTATTTTCGTATTAAATTTGTGTTACCTCCAAGTAGTCTCGTCAGGTGCACTACCTAGCTCTACTTGAATTTTGAAGTCAGAAAGCTTTAAGTTCTTGATTTTGAATACAATAGTGTGAATGAATTTTCTCATTTTAATTAGTTTTAAAGGTGTATATTTGTTTTAGTGTGTAAAAGAGCGGTAATGTATTACACTACCACTCTATGTTTGTAGCGATTAAAGTATTACTTTATCTCGCAATATTACAGGTATTGAAGTGCTACTTGTGTAACTTTTGTACTTTTCGAAGCAAGGCATTGACTCGAGCTTACTTTTCATTATATCATACACTTTGTCATGATTGTAAGTTACTTGTTTACCGTTTTTGAAAGTTACTTCAATTACTTGATTTTTACCTATTAGCGACTTTCTTACTACGAAGCGCTTTGAAATTAAATTTTGCATAGTTATTTTATTTTAAGTTTATATTATTATTTTTTAGTTTCATTTATATTATCTGTAAGCGACCGTATTTAATTTGTGCAGAGCGAAGTGCTATACACACGAGTGTGCTATACACCCGCGAGCGGGCTTTGACTTCCGCGTAGGGCGGAGTCTACTCTTCCGACCCTATTTCAAAGCCAGGCTTTATTACTGTGACATAAGCCTACTAAGTATATATTAGTAGCAGGCTATTGTCACACTTTTAGTAAATACTACACGAGTTTTTTGTCGCGTAGTATTACTGGTACTGAAGTACTTGAAGTATATGATTTATATTTTTCGAAGCAGTTCATTTTGTTTAGTTTATCTTTCATTACTTCGTAAGCTAAATCATGATTGTATGTAAATGATTTTCCATTTTTAAATGTTACTTCAATGATTTGATTTTTTCCGATTAAAGATTTTCTGATAACGAATCTTTTTGATTTTAAATTTTGCATAGTATTTAGTTTTAATTATTATTATTAGTTTATTATATTATCTTTTTGTATTAGTATTTAATTTGAATTGTTTATATATTTTTAAATGTTATAAAGTTTTTTGTTAATAATTTTGAAATATCAATATTTGATGGATTATTTTGAATAATTAATTTATTGTTTATAAATTTAATATTAATATAATTATTGGTTAATAAATTTGTTGTTTGTTTTATTTGGAATTTATTTATTATATACATAGTTTATTTTATTATATTATCCTTATCACTCTGTATTTAATTTGAATGTGACGCGTAAAAGCTCCGACGTGTGTGTGAGGTTGAAGCCCCAACTTAGGTGTGAGGTTGATTACCTCCATGTTGTTTCATCTGGTGATGAACCCATTTCGATTACAACATAGTCAGACAATTTAAAGCTTGTAATTTTTAGAACGATTGTGTGTATAAGTTTGCTCATGATATTAAGTTTTATTTTATTAGTTATTTACATTTATATTATCTGATCAGAGGCGTATTAAATTTGTGCAGTAGCTAGTGGGCCCGGTCCAGCCCATAGCCCCAGCCCGGGGGCAAAAAGGCAAAAATTATAGGGAAAAATCCACAAAAAGGGGGGCCGTGGGGTTAAAATTATGCGTTTACGTAACTGGCTGGTAGTCAACAGGTTAGGGTATAGAGCTTTTACCCCCTATTTATAACAATATTTTTTAAAAACTATGACATTAGCCTATTAAAATATACTAGTAAGGGGCAATTGTCACATTATAGGTTAATATTAGTACCTTAAAACTTAAAATAACCATGTGATTAATAGGAATATAAACAAAAAGACGCATTATGGCACAAAAACTATCAGTTAGAGCTAAGCTTGCGAAGAAAAAACGCGATCTAGCAGCAGCTAATACAAGGCGCCGCGAAATAATGCGTGCAGAAAACCAGAGAAAACGCCGCAAGGCTAAAAAAGCTGGTAAAAATATTAAGGGCAAGGACTATGACCACACCAAGAAGAAGTTTGTGTCCGTAAAAGCTAATCGAGGTGGTCACGGAAAAGGAACTAAAAAAAATAATTGCAAATAAAAACATATAATGGCAAGAATAAGTACATATACAATTGACAGTAGCATCGACGGAACTGAGTTTTTGTTAGGTAGAGAGGCTGACGGTACAACAAAGCAGTTTTCAATGAGTGCGCTGCAGACGTACTTAGCAACAGCTATATCACCCACAACAGTATTCGCAACTATAGACGTAAACGGTGGTACAATAGACGGTGCTGTTATTGGAGGATCATCTGCAGCTGCAGGATCTTTTACAACAATATCAGCAAGCAGCAATGCTACTATAACTGGTAACGCAACAGTAGGCGGAACACTAGGAGTTACAGGCGTAACAACATTAGTTGACGTAAACGTAACTGGTGAAATAAACTTCGATGGCGGACCTGGAACAGCAGGTCAATACTTACAGTCGTCAGGTGATGGCGTAACTCCGGTTTGGGACACATTAAGTTTAAATGATTTATCTGATGTACTTGTTGCTGATAACTCTTTATACATTGGGCATGATCCCACAGCTACAGACAGTACGGCTCAGTATAACATTGCAGTTGGTGCTACAGCTCTTGACGCAATAACTACAGGTGATCAAAATATAGCTATAGGACATAACGCTCTTGGAGCATCAACAACTTCTGCGGGTAATGTTGCTATTGGATATGAAGCAGGTAAATCTATAACTACTACTTCAGGTAAAACCACTTTAGTCGGTTATAATGCCGGTTTAGCTGTTACATCAGGATCTGGATCTACAGCGTTTGGATATTCTGCATTGGAAGCAAATACAACTGGTAATTACAATACTGCTATTGGTAAAGACGCATTTCAAACACTTAACACAGACGGAGGTAATGTTCCAGAGCATAATACTGCTGTAGGTTATGAATCCGGTAAAAATGCTACATACGGAGATAAAGGTACTTATATAGGCTCAGAAGCCGGTAAAGCTGTAACTACAGCCAGTAATAACACATTTGTTGGAGCGCTAGCAGGTGTGGCTACCACTACAGGAGCTAACAACACTGCTATTGGTACAGAAGCAATGGACACAAACGTCTTAGGTTCTGACTCTGTAGCTGTAGGTTATCAAGCATTGTTTACATCTAATGTATCAAGCGCTAGAAACGTAGCTGTTGGTAGTGGAGCTGGAAAATACACTTCCACTGGTACTGGCAACGCTTTTTTAGGTTATAACGCTGGAGCAGCAAATACAACGGGATTAACAAACGTCGCTATTGGCTCTGGCGCTTTACCCAACAACACCACTGGTAGTCAAAATATAGCTATAGGTAACGATGCTCTTATGTCTAATAGATTTGGTAGTAAATCTGTAGCAATAGGCGATAGTTCTTTACAAATTCAAGAGCCTAGTGGCGCGGCAGACATTTATAATGTTGCAGTTGGTCATGGTTCAGGTATATCAATTAGCACAGGAGTACAAAACACTTTACTAGGTGGTTTAGCAGGTGATGCGCTTACAACTGGATCTGGAAATACAGCCTTAGGTTACAATATTGCTTTTTCTGCAGTAGGCGCAGCTAATCAAACAGTAATAGGTAACGGAGCTGCTGGCCATGCAGATAACGTGGTTGTTATTGGTAATGCAGCAGTAACCGCAATACATCCAGGTGATGATAACGGCGTAGACTTAGGATCTACTTCTTATTCGTTTAAAGATGCGTATATACAAGGTAGCTTAAAAATTGGTGATACTTCAGGAAGTACATACTTTCAATTTCCAACTGCTACTGGTACATCTGGTCAGGTATTACAAGTACCGTCTTCTGGTAACGTACTAGAGTGGGGTGATGCTTCAAGTGCCGGTAGTAGTGGCGTAGATTTTGTTAGTCAAGATACATCTTTATTAGTAGGACATTTAACAGCACCGTCTGGAACTGCTGAATTTAATGTCGGCCTTGGTTTAAGTGCTTTAGATTCTTTAACTGATGGTGATAATAACACTGCTATAGGTCATTTAGCTGGAACAGCTTTAACAACTGGGGCTCAAAACGTTTTTGTTGGGTCTGAAGCTGGTCAAAATATATCTTCTGGCACGAAAAACGTTGCTATTGGATTTGAAGCTTTAGCTACATCCTCGAACGCAGCAAAAGTTGTAGCTATAGGTTATGAAGCGCTTACAGCTGTATCAGCTCAATTTCCTAACTCTGTAGCCGTTGGATATCAAGCTGGCTACAGACAAAATAGCGGGACTGATAATACATTTATAGGTTATCTTGCAGGTGCAAACGGTCAGTCATTTGCGAAAAACACTGTAGTAGGTTCTGGGGCTTTGTATAATGAAATAGTTGGACAAGAAAACGTAGCTATAGGTTACAATGCTCTTGTAGCTCAAGCATCAGCTTCAGCTAGTAACTCTAAAAACGTTGCTGTAGGTTCTCAAGCTGGTCTTAGTAATACAGACGGCCATTTCAATGTATTCTTAGGAACATTAGCTGGTAACACAAACACAACTGGTGATAGCAGCATTGTAATTGGTTATAACGCGGAAAAAAGTTCTGCTACTACGGACAATGAAATAGTTATAGGTTCTGCAGGCGCTGGTTTAGGAGCTAATTCAACCGTAATCGGTAATACTTCTACAGTTAATGCAAAAGTTTTTGGACTTAGAACACCTGTTACGGCTATTACAGATGATACATCGTTAACAGCTAACGACTCAGGTGAAACTTTTGTATTTAATGATACAGCCGCCACGTTTACTTTACCAGATTCAGGCGGTGGTGATTTAACTGGAGTATATTTTCACTTTATAGTATTAGACGATACTGCTGGTACTAAAAGAATACAATGCGCTGATTCTACAAACGAAGACTTAATTGGATCTGTACTTACTGTAGATACAGATACTTCTGATGCTAATGCTTCTTTTGCAACTCAAGTTGCAGATGAGTTTCATCAAATAACATTTAATGGTACTACAACAGGTAGAGCCGGTAGTAAAGTAACAGTTACAAATATAGCTGCAGATAAATGGCATGTTGAAGGTACATTGTTATGTACTGGAGCTCCTGCTACACCATTTTCATAATTAAATTATGGCTTTTAAAATGAAAACTATACCAGAAGTGCTTGGCTTTAACGCTGAGCACTCTGAGCAGAAGTCTATAGTTTTCGAACGTGATCTACCTAAAAAAGTATGGGGTATGATAGATATGAACGGTGTTATAGAGATTAATAAAAATCTTAGCGCTAGACAAAAAGCTAAAGCTGTAATGCACGAACGCTTGCATTTGCAGCAAATAAGAGACGGTGTGTTGAAGTTTGATATGAACAAGTATCAATACAAGCCTAAAGGTAGTAAAAAAATGGTAACAATACCTATGAAGCATATTGATACTAGAAGAAGAGATCTTCCTTGGGAAAAATCAGTAGAACAAAAACTAAAAGAAATATATAAACGTAAAAAATAATATTATGCCTGGATATGGACACTCAGACAAAAAACCTAAAATGATTATTGATACTAATAAATTAAAAGATTCAAGTAAAAAAGCTTTACTAGAAGGTGTTGCTAAAAAAGCAATGATGTTTAAATCTCCTAAAATGGTAGATGATATTAGACCTAAAATGGCTATGCCTAAAATGGTAGACAGTAGTAATTTTCCAAAAATGGCTCAAGACATGGCTAAGGCTATGGATTACAATAGCAGCAAGCCTATGATGTACGGTGGTGATAAGCCTAAAATGGATCACGGTAAAGCTAAAATGCAAAAGCCAAAAGCTTACCACGATAAAAAGTAATTATGCCAGCTAAAAAACCTACTTGGAAAGATTCTAAGTATGCAGATGCTAAAGGTAAGTTTAAAGATTTAAAACCAGCAGCGCTTGCTACTTGGCTTATTAAATCTCGTCGCGGTAACAAAAGAGCTATTATTGGTAGCTTAAATCAGCAAATTGTTTTTAATAGAAACAAAAGGCCTAGTTATGCACGTAAAATGATTACAACTAGAAATATAGTAAATAAAAGATTAGGTACTAAAACAAAAAAATAATGAGTATAGAGCAACGTAGAATTACGCGACTTAAAAAAAAGAAAATAGCTAAGTTTCAAAAACTAGTAAAAAACAAAGCCGCCGAGTTTAAAAGAAAAGATGATCTTCTTAGAATAATCGTGCCTATTATAACTGGGAGCAAAAGTGGGGTTAGTTTAGAAAAAATAATCTCTACTCTGCAGAAAAAAAATTCAATTGTTATGTCTGCTAGTGCAATTGAAAGTATTTTAGCTCCTGACCTTAAAGCAGGTAAATTTAGAAGAACAACAGATGGTGAAGGCGTAGAGCCAAGCGAAATAATTTATAGTAAAGCTGGCAAATAATAAAAACAAAAAAGTAACATGAAAGTAAAAGCACCAAAAGGCTACCACTGGATGAAGTCTGGTAAAGGTATGCCTAAGTTAATGAAAAACCCTGCTGGCGGATATAAACCACATAAAGGAGCTAGTCAGTCTTTTAACTTTCCAATGCAGAAAGTACATAAAAAATAAACCCTGCTCGGGTAAGAGCAAACCAAATAATAATAATTAAAACCAAAACCAATGACGTTTTTTTACCAGACTCAATCGTGGAGTAGTCAACCACAAATATCCGATGAAACCAAACAATTATGGGAGCATGTATCTAATAAAGCCAGTTGGCGAATAGTGCAGCTACCTAATGGATTTTATCAAACCGAGTACCAAGACCCTAATAAAGAGACTTGGATCGACGTTACTCGTCGAGAAACTATTGAAGGCGCTGAGCAAGCAATTGACAGTTCAGTTGAGCATTACACGAAAAAGCTCGACTATTTAAAAGGCCCAAAAGTAGTTAAAACATTTAAGTAGTAATTTTAATTTAATCTAATTTAATTCAATGCAAAACTCACAAGAAATAGTGAAGCACTTAAACTTTGGTAGCGATGCCCAAGACAAAGTGTTCGCTGGTATTACCAAATTGACACAAGCCGTTAGCTCTACACTGGGAGCTAGCGGTAAATGTGTAATCTTAGAAGACTTCATGGGAAGACCCATGATAACTAAAGATGGTGTAACTGTTGCTAACTCAGTTAACTTACACAATCCAGTAGAAAACATAGGTGCAACCTTAATAAAAGAAGCAGCTAGAAAAACAGTAAGCGAAGCTGGTGACGGTACAACCACCGCTACAGTATTAGCTCACTCAATACTAGAAAAAGCAAAAGGCTATGAAAGCTCTCTAAGAGATATTAAAAACGATATAAATAAATCATACGAAAAAACTGTAGAGTACTTAGATAAAGTATCTATACCAGTTGAAGGCGATATGATTGACCAAGTGGCTACGATATCATCTAACAATGATACAGAGCTAGGTTCTATTATAGGTGAAGCGTTTAAGAAAGTAGGTAAAAACGGTACAGTTTTTATGAACTCAGACGGCGCTGAAGAAACAAGTGTTGAAGTTGTATCTGGTTCTCAGATAAATCAAGGATTTGCTAATCCAAACTTTGTGACAGATGTAACTAAACAAAATGTAACACTAGAAAAACCTCTAGTACTATTGGTGTCATCACCAATAACAACGGTAAGAAAAATACAAACAGTATTAGAATATGCCGTACAAAACAACAGAAGCATACTTATAATCGGTGAACTAGAAAAACAACCGATGAGTGCTTTGGTTATGAATAAAATTAAAGGCAATATAAAAGCTAATGTAGTCGCACCTCCAGGATTTAACTTCTGGAAAAAAGACTTTTTAGATGATATTGCTGCAGTAACTGGTGCTACTCATATCAACGAAGAGTTTGGAGATGATATAGATCTTATAACTCCTGATATGTTAGGTGAATGTGAAAAAGCTGTATCAGACAATAAGTCTACAGTTTTAAAAGTAAAAAGCATACCAGAAGCTGCAAAAGAAAGAATTAAAGCTATAGAGGATCAACTCAATAGCGATACACCCAGTTTAAAGACCGAAAAACTACAAGAGCGCTTAGGCGTATTATCAGGAAACGTGGCGGTTATAACTGTAGGTGCTAACTCTGATGTAGAACTAAAAGAAAAGAAAGATCGTGTTGATGATGCGATTCACGCTACTAAAGCAGCGGTAAAAGAAGGTATAGTACCTGGTGGTGGTATAGCTTTACTTAATGCTGCGCAAAAGCTAAACGGTAAAACTGAAGGTGAAAAAATATTTATAGAGGCAATTAAATCGCCTTATAAAACAATACTAAACAATGCTGGTTTAGACACAGATATACTTACAGGTAAAAAAGGCTGGGGTATAGATGTAGTTACAGGAAAACCAGTTAGTATGATTAAAGCTGGTATTATAGATCCAGTATTAGTTACTAAAACTGCATTAAAAAACGCAGTATCTGTAGCAACTACGATACTCTCAACTGATTGTGTAATTAATAACATGAGAGAGTAATGAAAGCTATAGGTATATTTTTAGTAATAGAAGAAATAAAAGAAAAGCCCACTAAAACAAAAGGTGGGCTGCTTTTGACAGACAAGATTAAAGAAGACATAAGATACCGCAAAGGTATTATTAAATCTGCTGGAGATCTGGTAAACGGAGTTAAAGCAGGTGATACTATATATTATGACAAACATGCTGGCTTTAATATAGAAATAGACGAACAAGTTCTATTAGTTATAAAGCAGCAAGATGTCGTTATAGTTCTATGAGAAAGCTAGAGGCCAAAGACATTAAAGATATTGGCTTGTTTAAGCATTATCGCATCGTAAGAAAATGGGCTTGTAAAAACAATAACCTAAACGATGCTGATCTAGAGCTTTTAATTTATTTTGACTGTATGGATTTATTCACGCGTCAAGACTTTTTAAACGGTACTTATACATATTCTTGGGATAAAAGAAGATGGCAAAGGCTCGTAAGAGAAGGTTGGATAACAGTGTGGAGACACAAAAATAATACAACACAAAAATACAGCTTGTACAAAACCTCGGTTAAGTGCAAGCTTTTAATAAACAAAATATATAGAATATTACTAGGTCAAGAAGATTTACCTACAAGTAAACAGCGTAATATTATTATGCAAGGTAAAACTTATACTGACAAAGTAATGAAAAAAGCAATAGAACTAATTAATAAAGATAAAACTAGATAAAATAAAAACAAAATGGCATACGGAGATATCATAGGCAGTGCTCACATTGCAAACAGTCAGTACAGGGAACAAAACGGTGTAGAAACTGTTAATAGAGCTGTTGTACTAAAAGATGCAAGTACTAAAGGTAGTGCTGCAATAAATTACCTAAGTAATCACTTAAACTTAGGACAACTAACAGACGTTGAGGCTTCTAACAGAGCTGGTTTATACGTTGGAACACAAGGAGACATTTGTGTATTGCTTTCTGGACAAAGCGCGCCTATATCAACTGGTACAGCTGATACTAACACGGCTAATAAGCTAATAGATTCTACTGCTAATTTTACAGTAGATAATGTTCAGTTAAGAGACATAGCAGTAAACACTACAGACGGCGGCGATTTTGCAGCATTTGTAGGGGCTGTTGATAGCGCAACCTCTTTAAGTTTAAAAGACGTTTCTAACGCAAACTCTGATAAGTTCCCTGACGGAAATGAAACATATGAAATATACAGAGCTGTATTATTTCAAAATGTAGCAGCAGGATCATTATTACCAATACAAGTAGATAGAGTTTTTAAACTTGGTACTACTGCGGACGATATTATAGCACTTTACTAATATGCCTATTCTTGGATTAAACCCTTTAATGACATACTGGACTAATATGCAAAGTTCAGACGTAGTGTTAGGCGGATTTGCCTTGACGTGCGATAATGCAGAAATACTATGCGACTCTACACTGTTTACGTGGGATCAAACCATAATGTAAAAAAATTAAAAAATAAATAATAAAAAATGGCTGAAATACAAACAATTAATATAGGCTCTTCTGCTAATGATGGTACCGGAGACACAATTAGAGCCGGTATGGACAAGGTTAATGACAACTTTGCAAATTTTAAAATAGAAGGTACTAATTTTACAGGAAGCGTTATTATTGGTCATAGTACCACTGGAACTCTTAATGCAGCCACTGGTAATACCGGTATTGGTATTTCTGCTTTAGACGCTATTACAGAGGGTGACAATAACGTAGCCGTAGGTAATGGCGCTCTTACAAGCCTTACCACTGGAGCTGATAACGTGGTTTTAGGTAGCGCTGCAGGCGTTGCTTTATCAACAGGTAGCTTTAACGTTGCTGTTGGTAAAGGCGCTTTAGCTTCAGAAGACGGTCACGGTAAGAACATAGCTATAGGTTATTCCGCTTTAAATACTATAAACGCTGGTGTAGATGCTCATAACATTGCTATAGGTTACAATGCTGGTTTAAGTATTTCAACAGCTGTAAGAAACACTTTAGTGGGTAATTTTGCCGGAGACGCTTTAACAACTGGCCTTTACAATGTGGCTATAGGTTATGGCGCTTTAAGTGCCGAAGATGCACACGGTAGAAACGTCGCTATTGGTTTTTCGGCTTTAGCTGCTCAAAATGCTGGCGCTGACGCTTACAATACAGCAATTGGTTATAATGCTGGTTTAAATGTATCAACAGGTCTTTATAACACCATAATAGGCGGCTTAGCAGGTGATGCGTTGACTGGAGGTGGTTATAATGTTGCTATAGGTTATAGTGCTCTTTCTACTGAAAATGGTCATGGTACAAATGTTGCTATAGGTTATCAAACATTAAAAGATTTAGACGCAGGTCAACACGCTTACAATGTTGCTATAGGTTACAATGCTGGTGTTGCCTCTACTACAGCTGTTAACAACGTGTTAATGGGTTCTTTTGCCGGAGACGCTTTAACAACTGGTAGTAATAATGTAGCAATAGGTTATGAGGCATTAAGCACTGAAGACTCTCAAGGTTCAAGCGTAGCTGTTGGTTATCAAGCTTTAAAATCTCAAAATACTGCTGCTAGTGCTTTTAACATTGCCGTAGGTTATCAGGCTGGTAGAGTAATGAGCACTGGTGTAAGAAACGTGGTAATAGGTGCTTTAGCCGGTGATGCTATAAGCACGGGAACAGATAATACAGCATTAGGCCATTTGGCTCTTTCGTCAGAAAACGATGGAGGTATGAACACAGCTGTAGGCTCTTATTCATTATTTTTTGCAAATTCAAGTGGAGATGCTTATAACACAGCTATTGGCTATGGAACTGGAAGGTTAATTACAACCGGTATAGAAAATACTCTCGTAGGAGGAGAAGCAGGTGACGCTTTAAGCATTGGTAATTACAACGTGGCTTTAGGTCGTCACGCTTTGTCAACTTCTTCTGACGGTGATTACAATACAGCTATTGGCTACAAAGCGCTAGAAGATTACGAAGACGGAGACGGTAATGGTTTTAATACAGCTGTTGGATCTGAATCTCAACAAAATGCTACTACAGGAGAGTTTAACACTAGCTTAGGTTCTAAAACTATGGACACTGGTGTTGTGACTGGAGATGGTAATATTGTTATAGGTTATCAAGCTGGTAGAGCTATAACCTCTGGAGGTGAAAATGTTTTAATTGGAAGACAAGCTGGTAATGCTTTAACAACAGGAGCTTCAAATGTTGCTATTGGTAGATATGCATTAGAAAATGAAGATGGTCATGGTAATAATACTGCTGTAGGCTTTAAAACCTTAAGAGATCAAGACGCTGGAGCAGATGCTCATAATGTAGCTGTAGGTTATACAGCTGGAGAGAACATGACAACAGGTACTAATAACGTGTTAATGGGTGCTTCTTCCGGTGATGCATTAACAACAGGTTCTAATAATATTGCTGTTGGTCGAGGAGCCTTAAGTGCAGAAGACGCACACGGGCGTAATGTTGCCATTGGTCGAGATGCGTTAAATGCACAAGACGCTGGCGCTGACGCTTACAACATAGGCGTTGGGTATTATGCCGGTAAAGCCATTACAACAGGTGTAAGAAACACTATAATGGGCGGGCTTGCTGGTGATGCTTTAACTACTGGTGGTAGTAATGTAGCTATAGGCTTTCAAGCAATGACCGCAGCCGTATTTGGAAGCAACAGTGTAGCTGTAGGTCACACTGCTTTAACAGCTATGATTCCTAGTGATGGCGCCAATGTTTACAACACGGCTGTTGGTTATCAAGCAGGTAAAGCTGTTACGACAGGTCTTAATAACACTATATTAGGTGGTCAAGCAGGTGATGCTTTAACAACCGGAGATAATAACATAATAATAGGTTACGCTGCCGCTGCATCTGCTGTAGGTGTTGATAATGAAATAACTTTAGGTGATTCAAACATATCAGCCATTAGAGCGCAAGTAACTTCTATAAGCTCTTTGTCAGATAAACGCGATAAAAAAGATATTGAAGATTCTGTATACGGATTAGATTTTGTAGACAGTTTAAAGCCTGTAACTTTTGAGTGGGACCAAAGAGATGGTAATAGATCAGGCGTTAAAGACGTAGGATTTATTGCTCAAGACTTGCAAGAAGTTGATGACGAATATACAAGATTAGTATATGAAAGTAATCCTGAAAAGCTAGAAGCAACTTATGGTAGGTTAATACCTATCATGGCTAAAGCTATACAGGAGCTTTCTGCTAAAGTAAAACAATTAGAAAATAAATAATAAAAAACAAAAAAATGGAGTACACGCAAGAAAAAGCAACAATTGACGTAGCAGCATCAGTAGATAATATTGTAATCTGTGAAACTATTCAAGCTATATCTGAAGCTGATAGAGACGAAGATCAAGTTGGAGATTTATTTAGAAGTGAAGGGCATTTAAGATTAAAAATGGCTAAACCTTTATTTGTATCTACACTTTCTACAGATCAAGCAAATCGTATAGCTGCTTTAAATTTGTAATATAAAATGGCTAAACTTAACAAAAAATCTATGGCTTGTAATAAGCCTAGAAGAACTCCTAAGCACAGAACTAAGTCTCACGTAGTGAAGGCTTGCTCTGGTGGTACAGAGAAAATTATTAGGTTTGGTCAGCAAGGTGTTACAACGGCTGGCAAGCCTAAAAAAGGTGAGTCAGCAAAACAAAAAGCAAGACGCAAAAGCTTTAAAGCTAGACATAGAAAAAACATAGCTAAAGGTAAGCTAAGTGCGGCTTACTGGGCTAATAAAGTTAAGTGGTAATGAGTAAACCAAAAAAGAAATTTAAAGACACTACTGTCGGTAAGCTTTTAATGGGAGCTGCTAGCGTAATAAATCCAACTCTTGGTAATGTTTTACAAGGTGTTATGTCACCTAAAGAAGCTATTGCTGAGATAACAAAGGCTGACGTAAGTGTAGAAGATAAAATAAAATTACAACAACTTATATACGAGCAGCAGAACAAAGAAATAGAAGCCATAACAACTCGTTGGCAAGCAGACTCAATGTCTGATTCTTGGCTTTCAAAAAATGTACGCCCTTTGGTATTAGTATGGTGTATTACCATATTTTCTTTAGCTGGTATATTAGACAGTGTTGAAAGTATACCTTTTCAAATAAATTCGTTATGGAACGATACTTTTGAAAAAGTAATGATGGCGGTTGTTTTAGCTTACTTTGGTGGGCGCACAACAGAAAAGGCCACAAGTTTGTTTAAAGGTAAATAAACCTTATTATAAGTGATTAGTATATAGTAAATTAAATAATAATTAAATCAAATAAAAATGAGTACTAAAATAGAAGAAAAAGAGTTAGAACAACTAGTAGCACAACAGTCAGTTAAAGCTGGATTAATTTCAGATATTGGAGCTGTAGAAGCTAGAAAGCACGAACTGCTACATGCGTTTGCAGAAGTTGCAACTAAGTCAAAAGAGTTAAATGAAACTCTAGAAGAAAAGTACGGTAAGATTACAGTAAATCTTGAAGACGGATCTTACGAAGAAATAGTAGAAGAAGATGGCCAAGCTGATTAGAAAAATTAGTATTGGCGCTGATTATAAAAATGAAGCAATGCATTACTCCGTAGGCCAGCAGGTTTACGGAGGTCATTGCATATCTGATATATTGCACGATCAAAAAGACGGATCATATAATATATACATAGAAAAAAACAATGAAGTTATACCTTGGAAAAAGTTTAATTCCAATATGGCTATATCAATTGAATATAATTTAGAATACTAATGCAAAGTTTATACAGCTTCATTATACAGCCAAAAAACGGCAGGTATACAAATGAAGTAGAAGTTGGTGATAAAAAACTAATTGTTAACACAACAATGGACGATCACAAGTTTGTTAACCGAGTGGGTGTTGTAATGTCAGTACCTTTGATTGGTGATACAGATTTAAGCGTTGGAGACGAGGTTATAGTTCATCATAACGTGTTTAGAAGGTTTTACGACGTAAGAGGTAATGAAAAAAATAGTACTTCGTATTTTAAAGAAGATATGTACTTTTGTTATTACGATCAAATATTTTTATATAAACATAACAACCAGTGGAAAGCACCTGGTGATTTTTGTTTTGTAAAGCCTATACTTAAAAAAGAAAAACAAATTATAAGCGATGAGAAAGAGCAAAAACGTATTGGTATACTAAAATACGGTAATAGCTCGTTAGAAGCGTTTAAAATACACGAGGGGGATCTAGTTGGGTTCAGCCCTAGCAGCGAATATGAGTTTATCATAGATGAGAACAGATTATATCGCATGCGTACTAATGATATTACAATTAAATATGAATACAAAGGAGACGAAGTTGAATATAATCCAAGCTGGGCAAAAGGCTGTGGACGAACTTATTAAGGTAGCTAAGGAACCTATTGTAGATTCAGGAGATGACATAACAGCTGACAGACTTAAAAACGCTGCAGCCACTAAAAAGCTAGCTATATTCGATGCGTTTGAAATACTAACTAGAATACAGCTTGAAGAGGAAATGTTAAACGAAGAGCCTAAGAAAGAAACTAAACAAAAAACTTTTAAAGGCTTTGCTGAAGGTAGGTCAACATGAGTTACAAACAAACTCTAGTAAAAATACTAAAAGACCACGTAAAAGCCAAGGTATTAAAAAATAAAAATAGATACAAGAAGTGGGAGTACGGATATAACAAAGAATACGACATGGTTGTTATATCTAAAACAGGTGAGATAGGCGAGGTATATGAAATACAAAACCTTAAAATAGCTTTACCAAAACCTGTAAATGTAAAAAAATTTAAATCTAACTCTTGGCAACATACCGAATATCCTAAAAATCTTCAAAGAATAAAGTCTGTATTTGATTGGGAAGAATATCCTGAGGAATTTAAAGAACAATGGTATGATTACATCGATAACGAATTTACTTACAGAGAAAAAGGTTTTTGGTTTTACAATAAAGATGTTGCTACTTACCTTACTGGTACTCACTACATGTACCTGCAGTGGAGTAAAATTGATGTCGGTCAACCGGACTTTCGCGAGTCAAATAGATTATTCTATATATTCTGGGAAGCTTGTAAGGCCGATGCTCGTTGTTACGGATTGTGCTACCTTAAGAATAGACGATCTGGATTTTCATTTATGGCATCAGGCGAGGTGGTTAACCTGGCAACCATATCCTCTGACTCTAGATATGGAATACTATCTAAGAGTGGACCAGATGCGAAGAAGATGTTTACGGACAAGGTGGTACCAATATCGGTTAATTACCCCTTCTTTTTCAAGCCGATACAGGACGGTATGGACAGACCAAAGA
>Ga0115013_10000878_pt1 | contig 17855 bp, 3 predicted proteins | sample SouAtlMetagenome_2_FD_88686 | JGI IMG/M metagenome (GOLD analysis project Ga0115013, IMG submission 88686) | Marine eukaryotic phytoplankton communities from Atlantic Ocean - South Atlantic ANT15 Metagenome | ecosystem: Environmental > Aquatic > Marine > Oceanic | place: South Atlantic Ocean...
CGGGTCGGCACAGCGTACGTTGCTGCTTGCAGCGCTGGGCCATGCTGCGCTCACGCCTGCTGATGTCAGCTGCGTCGAGGCACATGGCACCGGAACCGCCATGGGTGACCCCATTGAAATCGCGGCCCTCACCTCCGCCTTTCGAGAGCACACCGAGGCCAAGCAATTCTGCGCGCTCGGCTCCGTCAAAACAAACATCGGCCACCTAGATGCCGCCGCCGGAATCGCCGGGCTCATTAAAACTGTGCTCTCGCTCAAACACCAAAAAATTCCAGCAAGCCTTCACTTTCATCAGCCCAATCCGGAGATCGATTTCGAGAATTCCCCCTTCCAAGTCAACGCGCAACTCACTGACTGGTATTCCCCAGCTCATCCACGGCGCGCTGGTGTCAGCTCCTTTGGAATCGGAGGTACCAATGCCCACGTCATTTTAGAGGAGGCTCCTGCACCCCAAGCCACAGAAGAACCAAAAGCCAGCCGCGAGCCTCAGCTCCTCCCACTCTCTGCTCCCTCTCCCAGCTCGCTGGCGCAATTGACCACGGAGCTGAGAGACCACTTGGCTCAAAATAAAAACCTCTCGCTCGGCGACCTCGCATACACTTTGCAAGAAGGGCGACGCATTTACTCGTACCGAGCCCCCTTAGTGGTTGAGAACGTGGAAGAAGCCATCGCAGCTCTTGCGAAAGCACCCGAGGCCTCGCCTGCCAGCGAACAGCCCTCACTCCTTCTTCTCTTCTCTGGTCAAGGCGGAGACTCCGCGCCTTTTGCTCCGATCCCGCCGGAGTGCCAGAAAGCAATCGATCAACTCGGCCCCGAGGAAAAGCTCACGCGCGACTGCCTTACGCTTTTTGCTCAGCAAGTGAGCCTCGCTCAGCAAGTTCTCGGGCTCGGCATCCAGCCAGCCGCGCTCCTCGGTCATAGCTTGGGTGAAATTGCCGCTGCTTGTGTCGCCGGTGTTTTCAATCTCGAGACCGCGCTAAGCTTCGTAACCTTGCGGAGTCGCCTCATGGCAGAATCACAACCCGGAGCAATGATCGCCGCCGGATGCTCACCAGAAAAAGCAGCCCCCCTCCTCGGAGACGGCCTCTCTCTCGCTGCCCATAATGCGCCCGATTGGGTCACCCTCTCCGGAACCGAGAGCGCGATTCTAGACGCCGAAGCATCTCTCAAAGAGCAACAGATTCCAACTCGGAGACTCCCCGTGGCCCACGCCTTCCATTCACCCTCCATGGACGCAGTGGCTCAAGGCATCATAGCAGAACTCAACCAGACAACGCTTAACCCGCCCTCACTTCCCATGATCTCCAGCCTCACCGGAGAGTGGCTCACCGCGGAACAGGCCACACAAACGAACTACTGGGCACGTCAATTACGAGAAACAGTAGAGTTTAGCAAAGCCGCACAAACAGCCCTCACTCTTCCCCAAACAGTTTCCCTGGAAGTCGGTCCCAGCGAGACACTCACCAACCTAGCCAAGCAACACGGCGATCTCATTTCCCTTTCTCTCCTCGGAAAAGAAAACCCACTCCAGCTCGCGGCCGCCCTCTGGAAGCAGGGATTTCTCTTAAACTGGGCTCACCCATCTTTAAGGGAAGAAAAAGGAAAACGCATTCCTCTTCCCACCACCCCATTTAAACGCAAGCGCTACTGGGTCGCTCCTGTTGAAGCTTCGCCCCCAAGTCCTCAAAGCGCGCTCTACCTCCCGACATGGAAACGAGAAGCGCTCAACCATGCTCCTCAAAAATCAGCACGGAAGCGATGGCTTATCTTGATCGATGACTCAAGCTTCGCCGCCGCCCTCGCAACCGCTATAGAAGAACAAGGCGAGGACATCATCGTGGTGGAGGCGGGCGAGAAATTTGCCCCCGCTGGCTTCCGACGATTCACCACTGATCCGCAGGACCCCAAGTCTCTCCGCGCGCTCTTTCAGGAGCTTGAAGAACGCGAGACCCTTCCCCAGCACTGTCTCTTTCTATGGAGAAATCCGCTCGCGCTGCAGCACCTCGCTCTGACGCTCCCTCCCTCGACAAACCAGCTCTCGGTCCTCACCACAGCGTCAGAGGACATCCTGGGCATCGAAAATGAAGACACCCAAGAAGCGAACCTCAGAGCCCTAACTCTAGTCATTTCCCAGGAATCTCCCGACCTCAAATGTCGCACTATCGACTACGATGATACGGTGCCCCTCCTCCAACTCACCAAGCACCTCAAGCAGGCTGAGACCCCCGTTCACACCGCCCTGCGCGGCACCCACCTCTGGAATCTTTCATACGAAAACCTGATTCTCAAAAACGCCGACCAAGAGCTTCAGGGCCCCTTCCTCCTCATCGGCAACCTCTCATCGGAACTCGCCAAAATCTGGGCCACGCAGCTCTCTCAGCTCCAAGACACCCAGCTCCTTCTTCTCAACACGAACTCAGAAATTGATCCGTCATCATGGATATCCGGGGTAACTCCGGCTTGGCAGAAAACAAGCACCTCACTCAGCGAACTCCCCTCCCTCTACCAAGAAGCACTCGACCATTCTGGGTCGTTGAAAGGAGTCTTCCTCTGCAGCCCCACCACAAATCAACAATCTGCCGCGCCTCTTTCTCTTCTGAATCAGAGTCACTGGGACTATAATGACCAGACCAAAGCCCAGCTTCTCCTTACGCTTCGAGAGGCCATCACCCAAAGCCGACCAGAATTCGTCTGCGTGCAGTCCTCGCTTTCCGCCATCCTAGGAGGAGTCGGGCTGGGAGCTTACGCCGCCGCAAACGCACAGCTCGATCAACTGGTGAGCCATTGCGCCCGTGCTACAAATACCGGCACCCGATGGCTCAGCATTGCTTGGGACCGTGTGGAAGCGATCGGTCAAGGAGCCAAACCCTCTCACCCCTCCCGTTTTGGAAATGATGACGAACCATCTTTCACCGCTACCGAGGCCTGGACGCTCACCAAGCAGCTAATTTCCTCATCTCTCTCAGGCCTTTTTGTCACCTCGCCAACGGCACTTGCTCCGCGCCTTCAGCAGTGGGTCAAGCAAGCAGGAAAGACCTCAGAAGAACCCAGTGCAAAGCAACAGAGCGAAGAACGACCTGATCTCCCGAACCCATACGTCGCCCCCCGGAATGACATCGAAGCGACGATCATCGGAATCTGGGAAGAATTCCTCGGGCTTCGCGGGATTGGCGCAGAAGATAATTTCTTCGCCCTCGGAGGCCATTCCCTCTTGGCCATCCAAATCATTGCACGCCTGCGCGAAACCTTCCCCGTTGAAATCGAGCTTCGCCACCTCGTCTCGGATGATCCCACTCCCGCGAGCATGGCGACCGTTCTCGAACATGACCTCCCGGATTCCGCTGAGCTCGATAACATGGCCTCACTGCTTGCAGAAATCAAAGAACTCAGCCCAGAGGAGGCGCAGAAGCAACTCGACCAATCACCCCAGTCATGAACCCGCTTCACGAACAACTGGCCAAGCTTTCCCCGGAACAACGCGCCCTCTTTGAAAAGAAACTCAAGGAACGAGGTCTCAACGCCCCCGGACAAAACCGCATTCCGGCACGCAACCAAGAAGGAGCGCTTCCCTTATCCTTCGCTCAGGAGCGCCTCTGGTTCGTCCAACAATTTGACCCTCAAAACACGGCTTATAATGTCAGCAGTGCTCTGCGCATGCGCGGAACTCTTGATCAAGAAGCGCTCCACCGAGCGCTCTCAGGCATTGTGACTCGACATGAATCACTCAGGACCAGCTTCCATAAAAATGAGCACGGTCAACCTGAACTCCGCGTCCATGAGAGTGATCGCACAGCACTCAGGTTCATCGAACTCGTAGGCACTTCAGATGAGGAAAGCGAGGCGCTCAAAAAAATCTCAACTCTCGTCGCCCAACCATTCGATCTCACGACCCCGCCGCTCCGGTTTAGCCTTTTCCACCTGGCTGACGATGACCACATCCTCGCGCTCGTCACGCATCACCTAGTCTGTGACCGCTGGTCCGTCATGGTCTTCATGCGTGAGCTCGCGCAGCTCTACCTCGCAGGGGCCTCGACCCTTGCACCACTCCCTATCCAGTATCCCGATTGGGCTCTCTGGCAGCGGGATCGCCTCGCCAGTGGAACCGGAGAAACCCAGCTCGAATATTGGAAAGCACGCCTCGCCGATCACCCCGCTCCGCTTGAGCTTCCCACTCGATCATCCAAAAACAACGCGACTCATCAGGGAGCACATCACCCGCTCCGTTTCGGGCCTGAGCTCTCGGCCCGTATTAAAAAACTCGCGCTCAGACATGAAGTCAGCCTCTTCACCTTCCTCCTCACTGCCTTCAAAGCCCTGCTCAATCGCTACACGGGGAGTGAAGACATTGTCGTCGGCAGTGAAGTAGCCAATCGTGATCGACCGGAAACCGCAGGCCTCATCGGACTCCTCGTCAACACCCTCGTGCTACGGACCAAGGTCAGCCCCGGCCTCCCGTTTACCGAGCTTTTATCACGAGTCCAAGAGACCGTAAAAGGTGGCCTCAGCCATCAAGACCTGCCCTTTGAAAAATTAGTCGAAGCCCTGAATCCAGACCGCCAGCTCGATCAACTGACTCCTCTTTTCCAAGTCAAATTCGACCTCCAACAAGTGGCGGTTGATCACAGCTCACTCGGTGATCTCACTCTGGAGCACTTCCCGATTCCTGAAACTCAGACAAAATACGACCTCCGCTTTAATTTACAGGAAGGAGGCGATGACATTTTTGGCCAGATCGAATACAGCACGGAACGCTTTGAGCAGGTGACAATCACTCGCCTTGGGCAGCACTTTATCAATCTTCTTCAACAGTTGATCACTCAGTGTGATCAGCCACTGAAGGTCCTAAAAATTCTCTCGCCCGCCGAGTCTACCGCGCTCCTTACTCAATGCCAAGGGCGGAAAGTCCCACCCTCCGAGAAGACTCTGCACCTCCTTTTTGAGGAGCAAGTCAGGAAGACTCCGCAAGCCCTCGCCATTTATGACCAGGAACACACCGTCACATATCAAGAGCTAGACCAGCGGGCCGAGGATTTCGCCAAGAAAATCCGGGCACTTAAACTCCCAACCGAATCACGTATTGGAGTGTGTGTGCCCAAATCGAGCGACCTCATCGCCTCGCTTTTCGGCATCCTCAAGGCAGGTGCTGCTTACGTGGCGCTTGATCCAGATTATCCCAGCGAACGACTCCAAGCCATCACCTCGGATGCGAAATGCGCAGCCATCTTTCAGCTCGGTAGCGATGGGATCGAATTAGTTTCTGAAGAAATTGATCTTGAGGAAAAAAAATCCGATTTACCACCTCATCGGCAGCTCGCTTACCTTATCTACACCTCAGGATCGACAGGCCGGCCCAAAGGGGTGGCGATCGAGCATAAGGCCGCCGCGACCATGGTGCGCTGGGCGCATAATCGGTTTTCAAAAAATGAACTCGCCGGGGTCTTAGCATCCACCTCGATTTGCTTTGATCTCTCCGTTTTTGAAATCTTTGTCCCTTTGACCTCTGGAGGTGCTGTCGTCCTCGCCCAAAACCTCCTCGCCTTCCCACGCCTTCCGGCACGTCAAGCGGTCACTCTTATCAACACCGTTCCTAGCCTACTCCGCCAACTCCTTAATGACGCCGAGCTGCCCTCAACGGTTCAGACCATTAACCTAGCTGGCGAAGCTCTGCTTCCCGACCTCGTCGAGCAACTTTTCCAACTCGGCATCCAGCGAGTGGATAATCTCTACGGCCCATCAGAGGACACCACTTATTCAACATGGGTGACCATGAAGCCCGATCACTTTGACCCCAGAAGTGAGAGAGTAACAATCGGAACTCCCATCGATAACACCATCGCATTTGTCTTAGACGGAGAGAAAAAACTCCAGCCCGTCGGAATCCCCGGTGAACTCTACCTCGGAGGTGACGGCCTCGCGCGGGGCTACCTTGATCGTCCTGAGCTAACCGAAGGCTCATTCCTTAAAAATCCCTTTGGTGCCGAACCTCCCCGCCTTTATTCCACCGGAGACAGAGTGCGTTGGCTTGAAAATGGCGAATTGGAATTCCTAGGCCGCATCGATCAGCAGTTTAAAATCAGAGGATTCCGCATCGAGGCTGGCGAGATCGAAATCGCTCTCCGCGCTCATCCCTTAATAACAGAGGCGCTAGTCATGCCTCATCGCACTGACACGGAAACCGTCTTGCTCGCCTACTACGTCCCTCAGACGAGCGACGCCTCACCTGTCATTAGTGATCTGCGCGCACACCTCAGCGGGCGACTTCCTTCCGCTATGGTTCCCTCGCTCTGGCATGAACTCGCGGAAATCCCACGCCTTCCAAACGGAAAGCTCAACCGTAAAGAGCTTCCCAAACCTCAACAACAAACGACCTCGACGAGCTACGTCCCCGCCGAAAGTGACAAAGAGAAAGCGCTCACCGAAATCTGGCAGGACCTCCTTCCACCTGAGCGCATCGGCATTCATGATAACTTCTTTGACCTGGGAGGGCACTCTCTCTTGGCCATTCAGCTGACGACCCGCATCGAGCAAAAATTCCAAACGCCACTACCGCTGCGGGAGCTTTTCCTTCACCCCACAATTGCTCATGTCGCCTCTCTTCTAGAAAAAAAATCTCCTGAATCTCTCCCGCAGCGAGAGTTGTCCCAGATCACTCCCGAGCCAGCCCGGCAGCATGAGCCCTTTCCCCTCACCGATATTCAGCAGGCATACTGGCTGGGTCGCAGTGGGGCCTTCGAGCTAGGGAATATCGGCACTCATGGCTATCGCGAGATCGATGTCACCGGGGTCGAGCACTCCGTCATCGAGGACGGCTTTAACACCCTCATCCAGCGCCATGGCATGCTCCGAATGATCGTGCAAGATGACGGTCAACAGCGCATCCTTGAAAACACCCCCCAATATCAAATCACGCTCAGCGAGGCTAATCCTGAAGCGCGCCGTGAAGAACTATCCCATCAGGTTTTCATACCAAACACGTGGCCCCTTTTTCATCTAGAGGCCATCAGGCTCAGTCCCAAAAAAACGCGTTACCTGATAAGCTTCGATGTCCTCCTGGGAGACGCTTGGAGTTTGCAAGTGCTTGGCCGCGAAATGGGCCAACTCATTATGGGCCTCCCCCTCGAACCCCTGACCCTGACATTCCGAGATTACGTGCTCGCAGAAAAACAAGGGCGCGAAGGAGGATCCGCGCAAAAGGCGTGGACTTACTGGACAGAAAAAATTCCTCAACTCCCACTCGCACCTGAGCTTCCGCTGATCAAAAACCCGCGCGAAATTGAGCACCCCACCGTCACTCGCCGGAGTTTCAAACTATCATCAAAGCAATGGCAGAAACTCCAAGCGCAGGGGAAACGCTCCCAAATTACCCCTTCCGCGCTCGTCTTGACAGCCTTTAGCGAGGTGCTTGCTACCTGGAGCCGATCACGCCAGTTCACGCTAAACCTCACCCTCTTCAATCGCCCACCCGCACACCCTGAGATCGACGCTCTCGTTGGTGACTTCACCTCCTCCACCCTCCTTGCTTGTGACACAGGGAAAGCAACTGACTTCGCAAGCAGCGCTCAGGACCTTCAGCAAAATCTCTGGGAAGTTCTCGAGCACCGAGCCGTGAGCGGCGTGCAAGTCATCCGAGAACTCGCGCGCCAACGTCGGGGAAATGGCGAAGCCCTCATGCCCGTCGTTTTCACGAGCACCCTCGGGCAGATTTCTGGGAGTTCGCCACCGCGAGAGTGGGAAGCGGAAGTGATCCACGGTGTCAGCCAGACTTCACAAGTCTACCTCGACCACCAAGTATCCGAGATTGAGGGAGAACTGGTGCTCAACTGGGATGTTATCGAAGAACTCTGGCCAGCTGGCGTTCTCGATGAAATGTTCCGCGCTTACCAAAGTCTTCTCGACGAACTTTCAGAATCATCAACAGCCTGGGAGACTCTGCCTTCGCTGGCTTCGCCGGAACCGTATCGCTCACTAAACTCCGGCGAGGCTATACCAGCGGAGAGCCACCTTCTTCATTGTCCTTTTTTTGAGCAAGCGAGCCAGTTCCCCGATGCCCCCGCCATCTTCACGGATGATGAAACTCTGACCTATGCCGAGCTTTCGCAACGGTCCCTCGCGCTTGCGAAAACCTTAATCGACTTGGGAGTCCGGCGAAACGAACTGGTCGCCATTTCGGCACCACGCGGTTGGGAACAAATCGTCGCCTGTCTTGGCATCCTAGCAAGCGGAGCGGCTTACGTTCCCATCAACCCCTCGCTGCCTCAAGCTCGTCGCAACGAACTCATCGCTGACACCAAGACTAAGATCGTCTTAACTCTTCCCGATGGTCCAGACGATTGGCCCGCTGAGATTCAGCAAATCACGCTCTTCCGTACTCCGCTTCCAGAGGAGGAGTTAAAATTCGTCGGCCCGCTTCAGCAGGAGAGCGATCTCGCTTACGTCATCTACACATCCGGCTCCACCGGAATGCCAAAGGGAGTCATGATTGATCACCGAGGCGCCTCTAACACTATCCTCGATCTCAATGAACGGGTGAGACTCACGGCTGAAGACCGTACCTTTGCCATCTCCTCACTCAGTTTTGACCTTTCGGTCTATGACATTTTCGGGACCTTAACGGCGGGGGCCGCCCTCGTGATGGGGACTGATCCTGAGCGCAGTGAAGACCCAGCCTACTGGCGAGCGCTCATCGACCAGCATCAGGTCACCTTGTGGAATTCCGTTCCAGCCCTGGCCCAGCTTCTCGCGAGTGAAGGCTCGCCTTCAGAGAACCTCCGCACCTTCCTTCTTAGCGGTGACTGGATTCCGCTTTCCCTGCCTGATGCCCTCCGGAAAAAGTTCCCGAAAGCCAAATTACTCAGCTTAGGAGGAGCGACCGAAGCCTCCATCTGGTCCATCATTCATCCCATTACGCAACTCTCGCCAGAGTGGCCCAGCATCCCCTACGGCCGCCCCCTCCGTCATCAGAGTTGGCTCGTGCTTGATGAAAATTTTCAACCCTGCCCCCCTTGGGTCCCAGGAGAACTCTACATCGGCGGCATCGGCGTGGCGCTCGGATATTGGAATCGCCCGGAACTCACCGCCTCTCAATTCATCCCTGATTTTTCTTCGAGTGTCCAAAATGCTACCCTCTATCGCACCGGAGACTGGGGGCGTCTCCGCCCTGCTCACGATGGAAAACTCTCACTGGAATTCCTCGGCCGCCAAGACTCACAGGTGAAAATCAATGGCTACCGGATTGAACTCGGAGAAATTGAAGCCGCGCTTCAGAAACACCCCGCACTCGCCCAAGCGGCCGTGACTATCCAAGGCTCACCCCCAGAACTCATCGCCTATCTCGTCCCCGATCAAGACCTGATCGCCGAAAAAACGATCTCCAAGCTCGACGCCAAGACCACCAGCTCCTCAGAAGCGGGTTCAGCAAAAGCCATTCCGCTGCCTCCTCACTCTGGACTGGAAGGAATTTTCCAACGCCAAAGCCACCGCCGCTTTCTTGATCAAACAGTCACCCTGGGAGCCCTTGCCAAGCTACTCTATTCAGCGCACGCCCATGTCATCGAGGGGGCTACGCTCCCGAAACGGCGCTACCCTTCCGCAGGGAGCCTCTACTCAGTCGATCTCTACCTCCAGGTCACTGAGGAGCGGGTCAAAGGACTACGTGCGGGAATCTACCGCTACCACTCAAGCCAACACCAGCTTGAGCCGATCGCAGGTGATCTTGCTCAAGAGAAAATCTTTGAGATCAATCAAACGATCGCCGAACAAAGCGCCTTTTGCCTCTTGCTTGTCGCGGACCTCTCTCCGATCACTGCCGTTTACGGCGAGAGAGCAAGAGACTTTGCCCATCTTGAAGCTGGCTACCTCGCGCAGCTGCTCATGGAACAAGCTTCTCAGCACGAGCTTGGCCTATGCCCAGTCAATGAGGCCGGCTTTTCCGAGATTCCGAGCGCCTTAAATCTCCGCGAAAATCATCTTTGCCTCCACGCTCTCCTCGGCGGAATGATCGAGCCCAGCTGGACCGAGCGCTGGGTAAGCCCCGAAGAAACAGACAGCCAATCTCTTCTCGAACGGATCGAAGCGGACCTCGCGAAACAGTTGCCCAGCTACATGGTCCCTCGCCGATTCCAAATTCTCCCCAGCCTCCCGCTCTCTGCGAATGGTAAGATCGACCGAAATGCCCTACCAGAGTTGGAGGCCGCGGAAGAAACAACTTTTGTCGCCCCCCAGACCGATCTCGAAAAAACAGTCACCGGAATCTGGCAAGACCTTCTCGAAGTCCCGCAAGTCGGCCTCACCGACCATTTTTTCCAACTCGGTGGAAATTCGCTCCAAGCAATTCAGCTTCTCGGAAAACTCCGCCAAGAAGGATATCCCAGCCTCACGATTGCTCAGCTTTTTGAAGCACTCACTCCAAGTTCTCAGGTCAAATTACTGCAGGAACTCCCCAGCGCCGAAGAGGAAGCAATCCCAGCTGTCTCGCGCTCAGAGGGCGGGGAGATGAGCGATGATGAGGTCGAAGCCCAGCTCCGCAAGCTTCTCTCAGACCAGTCGTCTTAAAACCGCCCATAAAATATCCGACGCTCAGAGCGCTCGCTCACCAAAGGCTCGAATGATCTCTTTCGGCATTGAGGCCGGTGACCCAATCGAAAAGTTCTCAATCGATCGTGGCGTTTAGGCACCCCAGCATTTCTCAGCGGGGACTTGAACTACGCCCATTGTATCCACTTCCGTTTTTGTCATCAGAGAGAGATTAGCAAGCTCCGAAGGAAGCCGACTAACGGTCATTCCAGATTCTAAAGTGATAAATTTTCTCGCAACCCTCCGCCCTCTCCCCCATTGTAAACTAACACAAAGAAACACAAACCAACGCCAGTATCATGATTTGACAGAATTAAACTATGAGCGATGCTTTCAAACGAAAATTCCAACAACTTTTAATCATGAAATCAAAAACCTTGCTTCACCTCTCCGCCTTTCTTTTTTCCTCGCTCTCTGCTTTCGCCGAGAATGAAATTTGTCCCATCATGATCGAGGATGAGATTGACACCGAGGAGGCTGTCAAATTCGAGGGGAAGACCGTCTACCTCTGTTGCGGTAAGTGTGTCAAAATCTGGAATAGTAATCCCAAGTATTTCATCAAAACCAGCCTCGACCTTCTGCCTCAATTCAAAGGAATGGAGGAAAAATTAAAACTCAATGAGGTCAAACTGATGCCTCAAAAATTCTGCCCAGTTTACAAAGACCGCATCGTTACCCCTGACTCTCCCTCGATGGAAATTCAGGGTAAAAAAGTTTACGTCTGGAGTACGAGCTCCATTCGCCGCTGGAATCGCAGCCCAGAAGAATCACTCACCGAGGCCTTGGAAGCAGGCCTGCTGCCACAGTTCCCCAAGAATAAGAAGATCAAGGGGAAAACAAACCCCGTCAGCGAGAAGAAGAAATAACCTTACTGGTCATCAATCTTTCTGGGGGGCCTCCGGCTCCCCTTTTTCTTTTATTCCAAGAGGTCTTCCAGAGCTTTCAATTCAGCGTAAAGATCAGTCTCAGTGGCTGTGTCCGAAGTTGACTCAGGCTCGCTTCTTTGCTCACTCGCTTCACTCACGACAGCTTTTGATGATTCCTTTAGAGTTGGCTCACCACTCATCGCGACCAATTTTTTTGCAAGCTGGTTGATCGTGGGATGCTGGAAAATCAGGGTCGGCGAAAGCTCCAGACCGAGGTTCCGGCCAAGTCGGTTCTTCAGGTCCACGCTCATCAAGGAATCCACCCCGAGATCGAAGAAACCCGCATCGGTTGCCGGAAGCTCGCCCTCCGGCAGACCCATTACGCGAGCGAGTTCCTCGCGGATTTTTCGGATCAGAAAAGCTTCTCTTTGTCCGGGAGGCAGAGACTTCATGGTTTCCTCCCATTGTCCTACCTCCGCTGAGGAGGCACTTCTATGAGTCCTCGAAGCCCGCGTGCTTTGTCTCATCACTTCGGTAAAAAATGGATCATCCCCTAAACCAACTTCTTCCAGCGCCTCCCAGCGCACCGGAATGACTCCGAGCTGTGTTAAATCGGGACAGCGGAGGGCTAAGGCGAGACTCTGGATTCCCTCTTTCGGATGAATCATCGAGACTCCACGTTTTGCAAGCTCCCTACTTGTCGGTTGGCTAGCCGCAGCTCCGACATTAGCCCAAGCGCCCCAGTTAATACTTTGTGCGGGAAGCCCGAGACCACGGCGGTAATGTGCGAGGGAATCAAGAAACGCATTAGCCGCGACATGACTACCCTGCCCCGGCGAGCCCAGCAGTGAAGCCGCGGAGGAATAAAGTAAGAAGAAGTCGAGTGGGAGTTCCTGAGTGAGTTCGTGCAAATACCAAGCACCATAAGCCTTTGGCCTCAGCACCGTCTCCATCTCATCCCACGTCAGGTCCGAGATCATGCCATCTTGTAAAACTCCCGCCGCATGAATCACTCCTCGTAAAGGGTTCTTCATCTGCGCCTGCGCCACCACCCTCGCAAGTTGATCACGATCTGACACATCAGCACTTGAGAAAATGATCTTTCCCCCTTCGATAGCTGCTTCCAACTCTTCATCGTGGTCCTCAGGAATACGACGACTTATAAGATGAATTTCTTCAGCCCCTTGAGCAAGCATCCACTTCGCGGTCTCAATCCCTAAGCCGCCAGCACCACCCGTGATAAGATAGCTAGAACCTGCACGCAGCGGGAAAGATTCCTCATCAAGAGACAGAACCACTTTCCCAATGTGGCGAGCACGTTGGAAGTATTGAACCGCGCGCTCGGCCTGAGTCAGCGGAAATGCAGTGCAAGGCAGAGCGTTCATTTTAAAGAACCCTTCAAAGAGCTGATCTCCATATTTTCCTGCGCCATCGCCCTTGAGACGAGTTTCGCTTTCGGAAAAAAGATCAACAACCCGATAAAGAACATCCGAACGGAACGCAGTGACTTCCGATTCACTCCAAACGCCACGCTTGCCAAGCTCGATAAAACGCCCTTGCGGAGTCAGCAAGGAAAGCCCCTTCTCAATATATTCACCGGAGAGCGAATTCAGGACGACTTCCACCCCTTCACCACCAGTCGCTGCCTTGATCTGATCGGCAAAGTCTAAGGTCCGACTATCAAAGACGGCCTCAACCCCCAAGCACTCAACGGCCGCCCACTTTGGACGGCTCGCAGTCGCATAAACCTTCGCACCAAGGCTCTTTGCAAGCTGAATCGCGGCCATTCCTGTTCCTCCTGAACCGGCGTGGATGAGAATGCGCTCGCCCTTTTTAAGCTGGGTCGCCTCTTGCAGCGCGCGCATCGCAGTGAGTCCATTTACGGGCAAAGTCGCGGCGGCTTCCGCATTCGTGATTCCCTCGGGCCATCGCGTAGCCATCATCGCAGGTAGGGTGAGGTAGTCCCGGAAGGATCGCGGCGCGAGCGCCATAACCTGATCACCAAGCTTAAAATCGGCGACTTCTTGGCCGACTGAAACTACTTGTCCTGCACACTCCACTCCGAGCCATCCTCGCTCGAAGGGCAACATCCCTGCAACATCAAGACTATCGATAAAATTGAGGCCCGCAGCTTGAACCCGAATTTCGATTTCTCCCGCCTTAGGCTGAGAACGCTCACTGGATACAAGCTGCAATCGATGTTCCTCCCCGCCGTCCATCTTGAGTTCATGGCTCTCGGCAGAGGACTTCCTAAGGGCGGTAAGACTTAAGACGCGCTGAAGCCGAGCGACAAAGCGTCTGCCATTCCGAAAGCGCACCCCACCCCGAGAACCGCTCGTGATTTCACGTTCCAAGAGCGACTCTTGTTCTTCCGGAGACATCGCTGGATCAAGGTCGATACGGCGACATTTCAACTCAGGATATTCCAGCTCAATCGTCCGAGAAAGCCCCCATAATGCGCCCTGCTCAGGCTGGCTCTCTGCTCCCTGAGTCACGAGCGTGAGAGCTGGCCATGGCGCCGGTTTTGCGACCGTCTCCTGGACGAGAGTGAGGAGCTGATTAACCCCGCCTTGTAACTGCTCTTTCCAATCACCTGCTAAATCGAGAGATGAAAATACGAGCGGGGGAGTCACTTGTGGAATTCTTTTTGCAAGCATGACGGCCTGCGGGAGTTCCCCAGTCGTGATCGTGTGAGATTGCCATCCTCTCGAAGCAAGCAGGTCATGCCATCGCGAAGCGGAAAGAAGAGGATAGCCCTCACGCCAGGAATCCGCGAACGCCCACCACCCTTTTGTGAGACCGAAAATGAGGTCCAGCCAGAGTAAAGGCTGAACACCTTCGAGCAAAAGAAGGTATCCACTCTCCGAAAGTTGATTCTGAATACTCGCGAGACTCCGCTCCAAATCAGAGGTCGCGTGAATGATATTAGCCGCCACGATAAGATCAAAGCGAGCTTGCTGACCCTTGGCATCCTCGAGATCAAAGACTTCGAAACTCACCTGCGCGTGGTCCGAGAAGCGCCTCCGGGCCTCATCTACCAAAAAGGGCGAGACATCGCTAAAGACATACTCATCGTCCTCTCCGAGCAAGGGGAGCAAAGTCGAAGTCGTGCCTCCAGTCCCCGCGCCTACCTCCAAAATTCTGAGCGGCCTTCCGAGTTCCTCACGTAAGCTCGTCAGTACCGCCCCACTCTGCCGATTGAGAAGCTGAGCCGCTTCTGATTTTTGATAAAGCCAAGTTAACTCGGAAGAATCTCCCTCAGGAAAGAGGACTTCGAGCGGATCTTGCTCCCCAATCAAAACCGCTGGGATTTCTGCAGCACAGCGCTCGATCAATGCCAGTTCAGCCTTAAAATGAGGTAAGAGTTGAGTTCGTAAAACCCCCCGATCAATTTCTGGTTCTTGCTGCGCTTGAAGATGGTTCCAGAGTTGCTTCTGCTCGTCAGTCACCTGCGCAGCGTCGACTTTTCTGACGCAGTCGTGGGCCAATGAAGCCGCGAACTTTTCTAAAACTGGCAGACCTTCACGATAAGCCTCGATGACTGGATTCCCCAAATCATCCTCGCAGCGCGTCCGCAGCGCGTCCGCTACCTTCTCGGGGCTGGCGCACTCGGCGAGTGATTTTGGTAATTCTTCCGGAGGCCAAGAGACTTGATAAAACCAATTTTGAATCTGGTTCTTGTTACCCGCCTTCAGCACCTCGCCGGAAAAAGGCCGAAGACGAAAATCTCGTAATTCAAATAGCTCTTCGTTGTCCTCTCCAGAGATCACAAAGTCCGCACTGACCCAATCGTCACCCGCCCGGACTCGCCCGCGGACCTTGAACGCTTCACCGCGCAAGTGATCTGCATGGAAAATAACTTTCCCCACCCCTTCCGGCAAAAAGGTCTGCTTTTTGTGATCCTCAAGGAAGCACGCCGCAATCGCCTGCACACAAGCATCGAGTAGCAATGGATGAAAGGCAAAGTCCTTACCCAAATCTGAGCCCCGGAGAACCGTTTCGAGGCCACCCTCTGCAGAAACCCTCAGCGTCTCGATCCGCCGCCATTCCGAACCGTAACTGACCCCTTGTTGTGCGAGGCGGTCATAGACCATTGCGGGCTCAAGATCAGTCCATTCGCCCTCAGCAGACCATGACTCATCCTCAGTCTCTTGAGTCTGAAAGCTGAGCTCGCAAGAAGTATCCCAGTCGCCATGCGAATTCTGCTGAAGCACTTCCACCGCCCCCTTCCTCACCACCACTTGCAACGGGTGATTCTCTTTTAAAGAAAGCGCCCTCGTGAAACTGACATCGTGAAAAGAGAACGCCTGCTTACCATGAACTTCTCTCAAAGCCGCCCGGGCCAACTCCAGATAACCGACCGCCGGCATCACGGGATGATCAAAAACCTGATGCTCCTGCCAGACCGAATCTTCGTAAAGAGCGGAGGAAACGACGAAGTGCTGTGAAGCAACCCCTGCGACGGGCAATCGCTCTCCTAACCACGGATGGGAAAGAGCCGAAAAAGAACGCTCTTTTTTCACCTCTACCCAGCAATCATGTCGCTCGTAGGCTGGGAGTGCCTTCGCGTCTTCTATTTCTGAAAACTCATCAGCCCGAGCCAAGATGAGATGCGCATTGGTCCCGCTAAACCCGAAGGAGCTGACACCCGCCATCGATGGAGCCACGGGCGACCACGAGGTAAGTTCTTGATTAATCTCGAGAGGCACTTTCTCCCACGAAACATGAGGACTCGGCTCACTGACATGAAGATGCGGAGGTAAGGCACGATGCTGCATCGAGAGCACCACCTTAATAAGCCCTCCGATTCCCGCTGCAGCCTCCATATGACCGAGATTTGTTTTTAAGGACCCAATTTTCAAACGAGACCCTGAGCCTGCATGACTCTCAGCAAAGACCTGTGCGAGAGCATTTAGCTCAACCGGATCCCCCAACTGAGTCCCGGTGCCATGAGTCTCTAGGTAGTGAATGGCTTCTGGCCCGACTTGAGCATCTGCGAGTGCCTTTTTAATCACGGCTTGCTGCGACGGACCATGCGGAACGGTAAGACCGCCACTTTTCCCATCATGATTAATCGCGCTTCCTTCGATGGTTGCGAGAATTGCATCACCGGCGGCCTGGGCATCTGAGAAGCGTTTCAGCACAATCATTCCGCAGCCTTCAGCACGCACAAAACCATCCGCATCTGCTGAAAAGGTCCGGCAGCGACCCGTAGGCGAGAGCATCTGAGCTTGCGAAAAGGCGATGCTGAGTTCCGGCCGGATCAGGCAATTCACTCCTCCTGCAAGAGCCACTTCACAATCGCGCTGACGCAGGCTCTGACATGCGAGGTGAACCGAGACGAGAGAAGAAGAGCAGGAAGTATCCACACTCAGCGAGGGACCAGTTAGACCGAGCAAATACGAGAGGCGTCCCGCCGCCACACTCGCTGAATTCCCAGTCGCCAAGTAAGGGTCAATTTCCTCCACCGGGCGTTGCCCCAAGTGCTGCGCATAGTCATGACTACTCATCCCGACATAGACCCCTGCGGCGCACCCACTCCAAGCACTCGGCTCCACACCCAGGCGATAAATAGCCTCCCAACTCACCTCCAAAAGAAGGCGCTGCTGAGGGTCCATGCTCTGGGCCTCGCGCGGGGTGATTCCGAAGTAAGAAGGATCGAACTTCCGCAGCGTCGGCAGAAACCCTCCCTCCGGATGAATAATTTTCCCAAGCCCCTCCCCTTCATAAACTGAAGAATCCCAGCGCTCGGAGGGAACGGGTCCAACAACATCCCGCCCCTCACTTAAAAGCTCCCAAAATGCCTCGGGAGAATCAGCTCCTCCCGGAAAGCGACAGGCCATACTGACAATCGCAATCGGCTCCCGCAACTCAGACGAAGCATCCTGCTTTTCCTGGCTCGCCAGCTTAGCCTGTAAGCCCTCGATGATCGCCATCGCCCGCTGTAAGCGAATGGCATTCGTCTCATTTTGATCTTCCTCGCTCAAGCTCACGTCTTGGGATCTCCTAAAAATTGTTCGAGTTCGGCGAGCTTGGCATCAATCTCATCCTCCGTTTTCTTAAAAAGCGTTTCCTGCAGATGAGTGGTCAATGCTTCGAGATGTGGATAATCAAAAATTAGGGTTTGCGGAAGCTCTACCCTGAGACGTTTTTCTAGCTTTGCCCTCAGATCCATCGCCGTCAGAGAAGATAGCCCAAGATCAAAAAAACCGCGATTCGGGTCTCCAGGTCCGAGCACACGACCTAGCACACGCTCTAATTCATCTCTTAATAAAGCGGCCAACTCCTCATCACTCTGCGGAACTGCGATACTCCCTAATCCCAGCGTCGTGAGGAGGGGTAACTTATTTTCTAGATAAGCTCGGCGAGACTCCTGACGGCGAATTTTCCCACTCGAAGTCCGCGGCAGCGCAGGAG
>Ga0115013_10000880_pt1 | contig 17843 bp, 10 predicted proteins | sample SouAtlMetagenome_2_FD_88686 | JGI IMG/M metagenome (GOLD analysis project Ga0115013, IMG submission 88686) | Marine eukaryotic phytoplankton communities from Atlantic Ocean - South Atlantic ANT15 Metagenome | ecosystem: Environmental > Aquatic > Marine > Oceanic | place: South Atlantic Ocean...
AAGGGAAAATTCGAGGCACACGAAACTTCTTCTACTGCTTCCGAATCCTCATCATCCTCGCTAGAATCCTCAACATCACCACAAGCCCCACAAAAATTTCATTCCAACGAGATTACACCGGGGACACCCTTTTTCACCGAGTTTACCCAACACCTGGAGCATTTTGTCAAGCACAAGCTATCCACGGACCCAAAATGGAAAAATCTGACCATTGTCTTTAGCGGTCCCAACGTCCCCGGAGAGGGAGAACACAAGATTATGCAGTTTATGCGAGAACAAAAGGCGACTCCAGGGTACGATCCCAATCTGGGGCACTGTATTATGGGACAGGATGGTGATCTCATGATGCTGGGATTGTTGACCCACGAACCCAACATGGTATTACTGCGAGAAAAAGTAGTTTTTAATGTGACCAAGGACAAACTAGAAAAGGCCAAAATGGCCGAACAAAAACGAAACGAAAGCACCAATGACAATGGCAATAGTGCACCACTCAATTCGTCTCTGGATCAATATATTTACAATCCCCATTTCGAATTTTTGCATCTGCAGGTCTTGCGAGACTATCTGGCGTACGAATTTGAAACCTCCAACGTCTTGGGAACCTCACCATGGGACTTGGAACGAACGATCGACGATTTTGTCTTTTTGACCTTTTTAATTGGCAACGATTTCTTGCCACACCTACCAGCTTTAGACATTGCCGACCAGGCCTTTGATCTGTTGTATTATACCTACAAAAAAGGACGCCTACAATGGCTCGAAGACGATCCCGAAAACCCGTATCTGACCCACGCCGGCAACATTGTGTCGGGACATCGCCTCGAACATTTTCTGAGTTCCGTGGGGGGACACGAAACGAAATACTACGAAAAGAAAAAACAGTTCCACGAGACGGAGCAACGACGATTGCGCAAGCATTACAAGAGATTAGGCATGAGCGAAAGCGCCTTTCCAGACGATGGAGTGGTAGCCTCCAAGGAAGAGGCCGATCGGGCATCCTACAGAGCCATGCTCCAGCAACAGGCGTTGAAGCAACAACAAGAAAATCAAGATGTCAATGACAACAGCAGCAGGAAATCAAAGTCGTCGTCTTCCAAAAAGCAGCACCAATCCTCCCTGCGAAGTTTCGTTCCAGTTACGTCTCAAAAAGTTGATTTCCAGCCTGCGGAGGATGCCATGGAAGAAGGGTTGATTCGTCGTATGGGAACACTCCTACAGAATTCACTCAGTAGCAGCAATAGCAACGTAGATGACGATTATGGAGACACGAAAACATACGAATTCATAGACGTGGACGATCAAGATCTCAAGGGACGGTACTATTACGACAAGTTTGACTTTTCTCCCTTTGATGCCGAAAAGCATCGTGCCTTGCGAAAATCTTACATGGAAGGCCTGGTGTGGAACCTCAAGTACTATTACGAGGGATGCGTCTCGTGGGATTGGTACTATCCTTACCACTACGGTCCCATGCTGAGTGATTTAGTAGGTCTGGACGAGCTGTTGGATGAAATAAAGTTTGACAATCTTGGAGCCCCCCTACGTCCCTTTGACCAACTCATGGGATGCATGCCCCCTAGCCAATCCCATCACCTACCGGAGCCCTACCGGCCACTCATGAATGATCCATCGAGTCCAATCCTTGACTTTTATCCAAAGACCTTCGTTGTGGACATGAATGGCAAGCGATGGCCTTGGGAGGCCGTGACACTTCTGCCCTTTATCGATTCGAAGCGGTTGCTCGATGCCACTGGAAAAATTGATTCCTCTAAATTGTCCGAGGAAGAACGCCAGCGAAATTCCGAAGGGAAAGCCGTAGTCATGAGACACGGTCCCAAACACTCCGAATCGGTGGAAGCACTGGGCCAGAGCGCATTCTTTGGTGAATTTTCCAACTCTGCTGTTTCGATTCCCTTTGAGGAGACGGAATTGTACTACACACAGACCGAGACACCCGTCTTTTTGCCACAGGTCAAGGAGGGGACCGAGTTTCCCCAACCTGGTTTCGCCACGCTGCGGGACGCACCCATCGAAACACTCTATCGCAAAAGGTTGAAGATCAACGTCCACGGGGGCAAAAGCCGGTACAAGACGGCCAGCCTGGAGCTCTCAAGCACCATGCCCCCGCTTCCGGCAATCGAGATGCTGGCACCCAAGCTCATTGGGACGACCGTCTTTATCAACTACCCGTATTTTGTGGAAGCCCTGGTGACGGCTGTATCCGACGAAAATAAGACCGTTCGGGGCAAGGCTGAACCCCGAAAGTGGACCCCGGAGGAATCCGCACAGTGGGAGAATCAAAGGGATAACATGATTCGGCTTGCCGAAAGCGGGGAGGGAATTGTTGGATCTGGCGGGCTCATTTTGCCCGAGGACCAGACAATAACCCTTTCAGTGCGGCCCCTTCAGGGTTTTACCACCACTTCCAAAGGACAAAAGGTCAAGACTTTTGGGGTCTTTGAGGTGGAGATTCCGCTCATCTCGACCTTTTGGGCTCCCTCTAATCCCGATCCACGCTTGATGGGAGTTCCATCCCGCTTAGAAAAGAACGCCTACGAAATTGCGCAGTCCCAAAATACCAAACCAAAAATTGGGCAAGAGCCCAGTCTGTTCAAACGAAAATATAAGCGCTCTCTCGGCAGAGAAAACAATTTTCGTCGAAGCAACAATAATGGAACATCCAAAATGGCATCGGCAGCCAACTATAGCAGTCTTCATTCACGAAGTAATCAAAGAGACAAAGGAAATCGCCGTGGCTACGCTACTTTCATTCAAGAACTGGATGGAAGGTATCCGAATCCATGTGCTTCTTCGCTGCCTCAGCAATGGGAGTTTTGTAGAAATTTGGCATCTGCGGCTCCCAAGTCTTCTTTCCGATATTCTACCGGTTCAACATTGTACTCACCCCAAACCAGACACACAACGAGCGTCTTCGCTCAAGCACCATCAAGAGAACCATCAAAGAAGAAAGTATCCTATTCAACTCATGTTGTCAGACGAATGGGAACACGAGGAAGAATAGTTGCCACTGGGTTAGCAATGGCAGCTTGTCTTTGGAATCCAGCAAGTGCCATTAGTGATAGAACTCGATTTTCGTTTTGGGAAGAACGACAATCATCGACCTTACAGCATCACTCCAAACCAATCGACCTCGGAATATCACTCGAGCAGCTATTGTGCAAGCTTCCTCGAGGCGGCGACATCGAAAGTTCCTCCTCCGATAATGCCTTTTTGCCACCACAAAAGCCAACACCACCGCTCGAATTTGCACATGGAACCACTACGCTTTCCTTTGCTTTTCAAGGAGGGATCATTGCCGCTGTGGATTCTCGTGCAAGTTTGGGGCAATTCGTGGGAAGCAAGACGACCCAAAAGGTACTCCCGGTCAGTTCCCACATCCTTGGAACCATGGCTGGAGGTGCTGCCGATTGCCAGCACTGGATCCGAAGACTTAAGACGGAGGCTTTGCTGCACGAAATGACAGAAGATGGCCGCAGAATGAGTGTAGCTCGTGCCTCACGGATTTTGTCGAACTACATGTACGGACTGCGGGGCTACGATTTGTCTGTTGGAACGATGATTATGGGATACGATGACGCAGGTGAAGATGCAGCGGCATCAGAATCGCAGCCACACATATACTACGTAGACAATACGGGATTGCGGTTACAGGGTGACATGTTTGCTGTTGGCTCTGGTAGTACCTTTGCCCTGGGAATTTTAGATTCCCAAGCCGATCGATACAATCTAAGTGCCAAAGATGCTATTGCCCTTGGTATCAAGGCCATTCGGCACGCAACATTTCGAGATGCATATAGTGGTGGATACATAAATGTGTATCTCATAACACCTCAGGATGGTTGGAAGAAAGTATACACCGAAGATATTGCTCGAAGTCCAGAGGCTTGGAAGGCACGAAACGAAGAGAAACCCGTTAGTACTTCTAGTGAGTGACGAGCCTCATCAAAATCTTTGAGAGTAGAGATATCTATTTTTAAAAACAAAATCTTGCCGTAGATTATTCATTTTCATTTTTTCCCAGATGAACAGGTGGTTGTTATTGTTATTGTTTTTAGTTCTTTAGTTTTGATAAGCAAATTACAATGCTCTTCATGATAGTTTCCTTGATGAAGGATTTCGAGATTGAGCTGAGACAGTTTCTGTGACGACTGATTCCTTTTCGAAGCACGAATGAGAATACAAGCGCTGCAACGGATTATTAAATTTTGTGCAAGAATTTCCGTTCTTCGCCTGCCAATGCACGTTTCGACAAAAATTTGAAAAAAAAACGGAGATACATTTGGAATTTTAAAGTGCCGATGACTTGAGAATAATAGATTAAGAATAGAAAACCCTTTCATTCCCTAAAAGTCATTCTTTTCCTAGAATCGGAAAACAAACTATAGAGAGTGCTCGAGAAGATTCGAATAGCTCTCGCACCATGGCAAGAAGCAGTCCACTACTAAAAGGTCTTGGCAAGGATCTCTTGGCAGTGATGAATTCGGGAGAAGAAGGCGAGGCGAAAATCGCAATGGAATTAATTGTCAAACACCAATCGAAATTCCCCAAACGGCTCCAAAACGCCATTTCGATAAACGATGCAACCAACAAAAAGGCATTATCTCCCGAAACGTTTCTTGCCGACTTGTACGAAGCGACCAGAGTCTATTTTTTTGATATCATCCATCAACTTCCCCTCGACAGCGAGAAATATCGAACAACGAATTCCCATCACCCTCCCCTCTATTGGTGGCAAGATGCTTCCCGGTACAAACACATCGAACAAAAAGCCGAGGTTGCGCTGCGGTGTTTTCCCAAATTGGTGCAAAGCCAACGCAACCAAAACTTTTCTAGTTATCCGATCTACAAGCTACTGAAATGCCCCCAAACGCTCTTCTTTGTCCCGTTGTTTACGGAATTGAGCATCGAAATGGATCGGTTTCAATTGGAGGAGCGTGGCGGGGTAGCCTGTTTTATGGCCAATGTCATTCTACAGCTTGTGAGCAACGAACAAATGATTTCTCTGCGCGATGATGACAAATCTTCCCGAGATTTTGACGATGCGTCTTCCGCCACCCTTCTTCGTCTCAAAGAACGCGGACTGATGAAACAACAAGACATCCTACGGCTGGGACTCGTTCCCATGTTATTACTGCGATCACTGAACAAGGGAGCACTTCCCACCCGAGCCAGATTTCGGTTCTTGATCAAGTGGGATCCATCCATCTTGAACGATTGTGGCAAAACACCACCCGATCTCTTGTCGTATTATTTACGTCGCCTCGTCGAAAGCATGGCCTACAGTCTGCACTGTCCACTTCCTAATAGGGATTGCAAGACGCTGCTCGAGGATGTCTTTGAAACTTGTCCACCACGCAGAAGTATCCCGCCTCTGGTGATTCGCTGTTTACCCCCAGATGCCGAGCAACGATTTCGGGACATTGTCGAACTCGGAATGATCCACTATCCCGAACAACTGGGATTCGTCTTTCACAGCTATGGTGTTGGAAAAAATACAGCGTTTCGAGTGGCCTGTGATGTCTTTGGCAAGACCAACATAGAAAAACTCGTCAATGACGAATTGACCAAAGTACTGGAACGAAACAACATCCATGAGAACAAGGTGCTCCGTTCTTTGGTCCAACAACACTACGAAGTAGTGTTTGGTGACAAGGGCAGCAACAGTCAATGCCCACAACGATTGTTGATGTTAGCAGCCGCAATCCAATCCGAAATTTCACTGGATGGTTTGTACACCGTTGTTCGTCGCTATCCGTCAGCGTTGTCACAAGTATCCACAGCATGTTGCTACTAGTGGTCTCTCGGAGAGTGCGGTTTTCTATCCTTCAATTTCAACAGTCATCAGCTAGTGATTATTGTTCTAATAACAACATCATATATTTCCAAGTGCTTGGGGAATCGTTTGGTGACTCTATAGGTTGAAAACGAATCTTGACAGGGGTGAAACCATGACAAGATCTTCGCGCGCCTCCATGATTTCTGCCAAATTGGAGGAATACACGATCTCTCCACCACTTCTGCTAACTAGCAAAGCACATGTTCGTCACACTCTCAACCACACTTGATGGATAGATATTTCTATACTACTAGAAGTGCCTCCCCAGATCGATTTTGTGAACGAATTTTTTCGTGTCAAGAAAAAAAAATGCCACGTTGCAAAAAATTAATTCGGGCATAAGTCGTGACAACCCCATCGAAGACACTTTGCCATTGGATCCAAACCAAGATATATATTCCAATCTCAAATCGTGGAAGTAAGGCATCACGGAGAAACAGGAAATCGAGAATCTCTGTCAGAGATATCAACGGAGTAGCAACGGGGCAGTCAAATAAGATATACATCGATAGGTTGAAAGCCTAGTAATTTCATTGCGCACTCTACGAAATCGAAATGAAAATCGCCACCCTCGCCTTCTTTGTTGCCTCTACCGCGGCATTTGCTCCAACTAGACCATCCATAATCACCACGTCCCTCCATGTCTTTGAGACTTCCATGATTAATTCGAAGGGGGAGCGATGGAAGAACGAAGACGAAGTGATTGCCGACGAAGAGTTCATTGGGGTTTTTGATGGTCACGGCGGTCCGAGTTCCGGAGTGAACCCTCACAGTGCATACCTCCAGAATCATCTCTTTCTTCTCGCCAAAGACAAGATTGGGAACAAGACGGATGTCGAAGCGTACAAAGATGCTCTCCAAGAAGCACTTATCCATACCGATGAGACTCTGGAACGGTGTGCCACGAGGTTTCTAGGAAGCACAGCGTGTGTGGTGTGGTGCGACAAACAAAATCGCTTCCTTGTGACCGGAAATGTGGGTGATAGTCGCGCTGTCTTGAGTCACCGGGGAATCGCTGTCGAACTGACCGAAGATCATCGACCCAATAATCCAGACGAAAAGTCGCGGATCGAACGCTTGGGTGGTTTCATAGAGTGGCATGGTGCTACAGACTCGAAAAACCGACCCGTAGAGGGTTTTCAAAAGGGGATTTGGCGCACGAACGGGGCCTTGGGCGTTTCCCGATCCATAGGAACGAAACAAAAGCCCTTTGTGAGCGCCAAGGCAGACGTAAAGGCGCATACGTTGCAAGAGGGAGACGAGTTCGTTGTGGTGGCGTCCAACGGACTATGGGATGGATTATCCAGCCAGGAAGTAATCTCTCTTATTCACGAGTGCATTGCAGACGGTCTTAGCAAGAACGATATTCCCAAGTATATCATCTTTCATTTGGAACAACTGAAGCGTCATGTCGACAATTGCGGAATTGTAATTGGGTGGATAAAGAAATAATAATAATCGCTCCTTTTGAAAATCAAACTCATGTAGCTGTATTCTTTTCCTAGCATTATGCAAACTAATCAAATGATGAAATTCTTTAAAGCACTGTAAACCTCTTCGAATTTTGAAGACAGACGAATTTATTTTTTGGAAAAACCATCGAATTCTCGTTTTTCAGTCCCGGGGGACTGACTGCTTCGACAACTTGAAGATTCCACATGGCACGCAATCAATGACGTTTGTATGAGAACGAAAGGTATCGTGCATTTTTTCCGTTGCAATGGAAAAACTTGAGCGATTGTGAGAAAACTCAAGTGACAACACCCGCTCGCTCTTTCTCCGACGACGAATCCTTTTCGTTTGTTTCACATCACCCAATTGGTAGTATCACACAGCCTTTGAAGCAAGAAAAGTAAACATTTCCAAGATGATGAACAATATGATGTTAGCGCAACTGATGAAGGATCTTCAGGTAGGTTTGTGTAACGTCGAATGGGGTCTGGATTGGGGTCTGGAACTCGAGCTATGGACAGAATTATCGAAAGACGTCGACGCATACCTCTTTCGTTGGCGAGTAGAGGAAGAAGAAATTCGAGGAATCTCTTCCTTGAACCCTCCCAGAGCAAAATCGAATAGCGCTGCTTCAAAAGAATTGATTTAATAGTGAAATCACAGGGAAAGACGGAGAGGTTCAGTTTCCCAGGAAAGGAGTTTGCATATTCAATTTTGGAATTTTTTCGACGAAAAGCTATGAGAAAAGTTCCCACATTATGCCTTGTTTTTGTGTCTCACACTTCCTTTTCGTTTGATCGACGCTGCGGATTCTGAAATTGAAAAAAATTCGACAATCTTTCCATTACACAACAACTTGATGCCGGTGTTGCTATTATTATTTTTTTATTTCCGATGAAAATAGGATCCCGAAATCATGGCCGAGGCCCAAAAGATGATGCAGGACCCCAAGTTCCAGGAACAAATGAAAAAGGTTACAGAATCCCAGGCATTCAAGACGCACATGAAGGCGCAGGGAGAAGCCATGAAGGACCCGAAAAAACTCGCCACCATGGAAAAGGCAATGAAGGAAAAGCTAGCTGCCGGAAACGAACAACTCGAAAAGGCCAAGGCCATGCGGGCGGAAGCCGAAGCCAAAAAGAAGGCCGAAGAGGGAGGAGATGGCGATGACAAAAAGGAAGCCGCAAAGGAGGATGACGACAAAAAAGAAGACGACAAAAAGGAAGAGGCACCCAAAGAGAAGGACGGAGAGGACGACATGCCCGATATTCCAAACCTTTCCCTCAACTAAAGACAACAAATGAGAGAGAGAGACGCTCAGAGAGATGATGAAAGCACTGTCATCGATTTGTGGCTAATGTTTATAATTTGTCGATCGAATCTACTATTTTTAGAATCACGGAACCAATGATAGGAGGCATAAAAAAATACACAATACTACTCTCCGCCGCTGAACAAAAAATAGTTGGATTGAGATTTCAATGTCTACTTTACAACCGATACTATAAACTATTACATGTTTCATTACAATGGTACCACACTATGCGCAGCATTGATTGATTGCTCTTTTTGTTGCATACATCAAACTTCACTACTTTTACTAGCCTCGCTCATGCGATTGTTTGACCCAGCACAAGCACGCCATGATTGATTGCTCGGATCCGACACACGCTGACGACGAATTTTTAGGCAATAGATCGACGATGTCTTTCAACAATAACGAAGTTTGCACTCCTTTTGGGTCCTTATAACTATTTAAGAATCCTTCTCTTTCGTTGTCGAACCACGGAGATTCCACGTACTTTTTGGCAACTCCTCCTAGACTGGCCAGATCGTGTCGGGGATGAAACCCACTAGCTTCTGGAGTTAGCGTCTTTTCCAAACACATGGAGCGGATTGCCGCAGATCCGGGAAACTTGGACGGAAAATGTGCTAAAAAGGATGCCTCGCTCAGGGCAATCAAATCGACCATGAGGTTTTCGTTGATTTGTTGGTTTTCCTCGGGGGTCCTGTCAAAGGCACCATTGAAATTGTGCCAAATCAGTCCGTGCGTCATGAGCGCTTTTTCTCCGGCGTAGCTGTCCTTTAGATAATTCGATGTATACTCCTTCATGTAGGGTGAATCGGACGCCACAAAGAACCTCCATTGATTTTTTCCGTACAGCGTGTTGGCCTGGTCGCGGAGTCGGTTCAAGAAGATGTCCAAGTCAAAACTCGGGGAGCCCGTGTCGTAAATGGTGGGTGGATCAATTTTGGATTGTGTGGAAAATGCCTTGGAACAGACCTGGGGTGTAAACTTGTCCCAAAATTTCTTGCGGCGGGCCGTCTCGTCGGCCCATCCGGTTCGCATGTGGAGTGCCACTAGAGGTAGGTCCTGCTGTTGTTTCAACAACACTTCGTCGAGTTTCTGTTGAATTCTTGGCAATGGCTGGGTGAGGGCGTGAACGATACATTTCTTGTGAAACTGTTGGTCCACGTTGGTGTGGCCGGGGGGAAGTTGCGGGATGCCATGCGGGATTTCGACGTAATCCAGCAGCCGAAAGTAGCCTTTATTGCCTTGGATATCGTCCAAAATGGGAGTGCATCCGGTAGATTCAATGACGGATTCTGCTTCTTTGCTATATCTGGTCATGAGAGCATTGCCGATCCCGTGCGACGAAAATTGCCTGGCAAGAGTTTTGTTGCAACTGGTGGGTTGTGGGTTGCACAACCGAATATATTTTTGTGCGCTGTCGAAATAGCTCTTGGGGAAGGAATCGGTTCTAAGAAGCTTGGGTTCGGGCTTATTGTTGACGCTGTCTTTCTTGGTGCTGCTGTTGATATTGTTTATGAAAAAAGTAGCAATGTGCTCTTTTGCAAAGACAACCAATCCGAATACCAGCAAGCTCAAAATGCAACCCACCAAAAGTCTTCTGCCAGGGCTGCTGCGAGCGCTGTCTTTGGGTTTTTCTTGCCGTTTGATTTTCCCAAAAAAGCTTTTACGATCTCCACCTTGTTGCTGTTGCTGCCTGGATCGAATCCTGGATCTCAATCGAGGCATGGTGTCAACGACAGGAGAAATCCGAATACGAAACGAACCGGCATGTATAGTAGAATAATATAGTATTTGGCTGCAGCTTCAGACCTGAAGAAAGAGTGCTTTCGGATTTAACCATCCAGCAATCAATGTCCTTTTCTCCAATAGAATTCTTGCTTGTAATGTTTGTCAAAGCTTTGAGGAAGGTTTACTAGGTACTGTTGCAATACCTTCGGTGTGAAAATGGCGAACGTCGTAAACTCATTTTCAATCTTCGGCTCAAGCAATAGATTTTGGATTCGGAGTCTTTCGTCTCGATTGTAAAAACGACCCGATCGATTCGAAATAATTGCCACGCGTTAAATGGTCGGTGTTTGGGTTTGACTTTTACACGGGATTCACCAAAAAGATCGTAGTTTTGGAAACTAGTGCCTGCCTCCAACAAACAATCGGTCGGTTTGGATGGCGTTAAAACGCGACATCATCTCTCATTCAAAACTCTCGTTCTACAAGAGGTGCAAATCTAGATACGCACATACAAGAAGAAAAGATAAAGATTAAACATAACGAAAAAAAGAGCTACCTAACACTATATATGGTGCAACCTACCAAATTGCGAAATCGATCAATGGAGTCACGCCGTCGTTTGGTTCGAAGGAGGAGGCCGTCGTCTTTCCTGCCTTACATAGCGTTGATTGCCTTGTTGCTATTGTCATGGAACAATGATTTGAATAATGATTGTTTTGTACACGCCGCGAAAAAGAACAAGCCGAATTTCAACAAGAAACAGTTCCAGTCCGACAATTATTACACGGTCTTGGGTTTGACCAAGAAGGCCAAGCAAAAGGAAATCAAATCGGCCTATCGAAAGCTGGCCTTGCAATTCCATCCAGACAAGATCAAGGATGACGAGGATAAGGAGGAAGCGGAAACGATATTTGTCAAGGTCTCCGAGGCCTATTCCGTATTGAGTGACGAAAAGAAACGCAAGATCTACGATCAGTACGGAAAGAACGGTCTGGATGCCCATGAAAAGGGACACGATCCGGGTTCGGCAGGCTTTGGAGGCTTTGGCGGCGGAGCTGGTGGTGGCTTTGGTGGGGGTGGTTTCAACTTTCGCCAAAGTGGTGGAGGTGGTGGCTTTGGAGGTGCCTTTAACAATTTTGCGGGAGGCGGCAGCGGCAGGGCCGGGTTCGATCCCTTTTCCATGTTTGAAGAAATGTTTGCAGGACAAGGAGGCTCTGGGGGGTTTGAGTTTAACTTTGGAACCCAAAATTCCCGCCGCGGTGGTGATCCCCGCAGGAAAAAAGATCGCAAGTCCATCCTCTTTCCCAAGGGCCAATCCAAAGTTGCCAAACTGGGCAAGGCCAAGTTTCCCGACGATCAATCCAAACACATGTGGCTCGTTCTGTTTTACGTCAACGATGGGGAACGATCCCGAAAGGTTGCGGAGGATTACGAAAAATTGGCTTCCCAAACGAGTCTCCCATACAAGGTCGGTGCCGTCAATTGCAAATACTCAAAAAAGGAAGAGAGTTTTTGCTCCAAAACGCATGGATTGGGGTTTACGAATCCATCCTTTGGAATGGTCATCGATGGCGAGGTGATTTGGTACGAGGGATACTCTCCCAACACTCCCTCGACGTATTCCCCCAAGGCACTCCATGAATTTTGCATGGAAAATATGCCCAAGCAGTACGTGCACAACATCAACAACGGCCCCCAAATCGACGAACGATTGCTGTCGAAATCCTCCTCCTGGTTTCAATCCAAACCTCCCGCCGCGGTTCTGCTGCTTACGGACAAGTACCAAACATCGAGTATGTACTACAGTCTGGTCTACACCTTTCGAAACGACTTTATCATGGGAGAATCGAGGGCCAAGAACCTGGCTTTGTCCAAGCAGTTTGGTATAAAAAAGTACCCCACCCTCTTGGCCTTTGTCCCCCAGGGGATTGGAGACGAACGTTATAACGACAAGTACGACTTGGTAAGGTACCAAGGCAAGATACAAAAGGAACGCATTGTCAAGTGGCTGACCAAACTCAGTGACAAGATTTATTCCAACAACAAAAAGACGGAGTTTACATATGACGACCAAAGGACGGAGTTTTAAAACAGAAACCACCACAATATCCTCGAATGGAGCGGCCTACGAAACAAAAGTGGCATAGAAGATCCATTCGCAAATATATATCACACCCATAGAAACGTATACCATCTAACTCTTAGCTACTACTTTATACACAAATGTCAAAAATTTCTTGAGATTAAGTATAACATTCTGATAACTACGTTTCTGGTGCATTTGGTGCTCATCAAAGAGAAAACATGCCCTACCCCGAAAGCAGCCTGTGCAATTTGCAAGAATAGAGTGGGAATTCATAACCTGAGAAAGAGGAAGAACGAATATCGAGAGCATCATTACGAAAATCAAACAAACAATGTCATCAATCGTTTTCTCCAGAGTCAGAGACAACCCTAGCAGATTCTTCGGCGGCTTGATCAAGTCTAAGCCGCTTTGCATCAATGCTGCTGTTTTGGGCCTCCGCAAAGGCAGACTTTCGTTTCTGGCTGTAGACAGTGGTATGGTTAGTGGCACCAATTACGCAGGGATGTTTAACGACAAGTTGAAGATTTGGATGGTTCGCTTCACCAAATTGTGCCCGGTTGAATCGATCCAATATTTCGCATCTTTTTCCGTCCGGGATCTGCTCAAATACCTTACAGAGTTCTTTCTTATCAAAGAAACACTTTTCCGCATTGGAACCCTTGGTGAAGATAGTCTTTTCCACCCCCGCCTTGTGAATTTGCTTTGCATACATCTTCTCTTCGATGCTATTCCCCACGTACATGCGATAAACCCAGACCTCATTTGTTTGGCCAATACGGTATGCGCGATCGACAGCCTGAGCATCTGACGATGGGTTCCAGCTGGGATCGTACAAAATCACTCGGCTAGCACGTGTCAAAGTCAGCCCAGTCCCCCCTGCGCCCGTACTAATAAGAAAGACGTCAAACATTCCGTTTTGAAAGCATTCGACCATATCGTGACGTTTTTTGGCAGATACAGACCCATCAAGCCGACAGACTTTGAATGATCCCAGCTTCAGCAATACGTATTGAATTATATCCAGGTTTTGCGTCGACTGTGAAAATAATAACGTTTTATGGCCATCTTGTTTGAATGCTTTTAGCATTTGGATGGAGAGTTCCAGCTTTTTGCTACCCCTGATGATCGAATGCAATTCCTTTTCCTCCATTGAATCCTCAAGGTAACGTAATGGGTGACTGCAGATCTTCCGGAGGTCAGCCATAACTTGAAAGGCACACATCATAGAGCTCTTTGCTAATGCTCTGTCCGAACTCAAGATATTTTTTGCAAGAGCAATGTTGGCGTCTACTTTATTCTTATAAAGGACTACTTGATCCTTGGATGGCTTTACCCACACACAAACTTCGTGCTTGGTTGGCAGCTCGTTCGTTAGGAAATCGATTTTACGCCGACGGAGGACGTAAGGCTTCAATGTTTCCTGAAGCTCGTCGTTGGCCTCTTTTCCTTTCCTGATATCATATCGGCTCGCGTTTCGGCAGCGGGCATTGCGAATGGGCTTGCCATAAAGTTTGTTGAAGTCCTTTAGCTTTCCAAGAACTTGTCCCTGGGTTGCCATGTGCATGATGCTCCAAAGCTCGTTGGTATTGTTTTGGAACGGGGTCCCGGTGAGAAGAAGGCGCTTGGTACCTTTTTTGTGAAAGACCCTGCGACAGCACTTGGAGCTATTTGATTTGTGGTTCTTTACAACATGAGCCTCGTCCATGATGCCGTAATCCCAGTTGCGCCCCGTCGGGGATAGGAATGCTTTGAAGGATTGCGGTCTAGTCACAAGTCCCCAAGACGTTACGATGACACGAGGCTCATCGAACGAGGCATTCCGCCATGCGTTTCGAATAATCTTGATGCGATCTTTCGCTTGCTGACCGTGTACAACTTCAACCCGAACTCTGTTGCTAAATTTGGGTAGATATTTTTTCATTTCATCCTCCCAATAACCAAGAACCGAGGTGGGAGCAACTACTAATACCATGCGGACTTTTTGTACTTTCATCCTGGCACCAATGGATGCGATAGTCATAAACTGAACAGGAGAGCACAATAAGATTCGATTTCGAATCAATGTGAAACGTTATAGGCCAATAATGTACTTACCGTTTTGCCCATTCCCATATCGTCCGCAAGGATACCCCCGATTGGGCCTACAAATGCTACCCATTTTACCGCGTCACGCTGATAGGGTTTCAGGCGGTTGTAAATTTCTTCTGGAAGCTTCATAACCAACAATTCACCAACAACCAAGGCGTAATTTCTATCTTGCTCGTCAAAAACCCAATCGCTCTCCGACTTGTCTGCGTCAAGGATAGTAGAATTTTCATGGTTATTCAAATCGTGTCGCGTGACCTTATTGTCGTCGTCGGGCAAGCTCCAGTGATTGATGTATCGCTTTCGATTCTTGGATTGTTTGTCTTTCTTTTGCTTGTGGTTTGCCTTTTCCAAAAGCTGTTGAATATTTTTCAAACGCTCTTCGTTTCTCTTGTTGTATGCGAGGGCACTCAGGTAGAAGCTACTTTTTAGAAATTCGGCTCGAGTAGGAATCATGGTTGCTAGTTTGCTGAATGAAAAAATTATGCCATATTACCAGTATCGAATGAGAAATCATCGTTGAGTCCAATCGTCACGGTCTTCTTCAACCGTTGGAGCTCAGACTTTCAAGGGAAATGACGGGAATCGATATTTTTGTGACACTCAAAATTCAGTCACACATCCATGAATCCATCAATCTATCGATAGAATCGAGCCATTATTTGGACAACACCACAACCATGGGTAGACCCATGGCTCCGTGGGAAAAGAATGGCTTGGTCACGTAGGGTTCCAAAAAGAAATGTGCCAACGGAAGTCCCATGCATACTACCAGGAATGTCTGAATCGGTTTGGGCATTCGCTGCGATATCGATTGTACCACTCTGGTCTTGCCCAAGGCCAGCTCCAATCCAATGAGCATGGCTTGCCACACAAAAAAGACCAGAGCACCCCCGTACCAGACAAAACTATTGTTGTCATTATTTTCGTTTTCATTGCCCAGACTAAAGACGAGCCACAAAATCCATTCGTGAAACAATCCACTGGCCACAAAGGTGGCCAGAACCGCCACAGTTTTGGAAGACTTTAACCTTATTCGAATTGGTTTGTACACACCGTTTTTCAAAACTGTATGAATCATGGTATTCCATCGTTTGCCCCAAAAATCCATGGGTGATTTCGATTCCAACAACGGATTGTCCATGGGTGCTTCCGATTGGTATCCCGTAAGTAGGGCAAAGGCAAATTGGAGTGCTTCGTAATAGGTTCCCAAATACAACTGAAAGAGCATGGCCTGCAAGGCGCTGTTGGCGTACAATTGCCACGATCCCAATCGTTCGAAGGATCTCCAAGAAGAAGATTGTGTCGTTATACTTCCAAACACGTTCATGTTGTCGTAGGGTGTCAGAATCGATTGGAGGAGTCCCGTAATAACCATCATACCCCCAAAGACGAGCAGGTGTTGGAGTTTTTGGGAATTCTCGCAAACAATGGGAGTCCCATCGTTTCTTCGCTGGACGATCGGAACCATGGCGTAATAAAAACAAAAGTCTTTGGCCGATTGGGTGACATAGTTTGGACAGAATCCACTGACGACCTCGATCGTTCGAAAGGCACAAACAATCGGAGCAATCCCTCCCACCAAGAATCGAAAAATGGCATTGTCCAGTGTTACGAGTTTCAAGAATTGCAGAGGCCAGACCATCATCCAAAAGGGAACGACGATTCCCAAGCCAATCAGATAGGCCTGCAAAGTGTTGGTGGTCTTGGTCAAAACGACCGTTTGGTACAAGGCCAATCCAATCAGTGCCGCCAGGAAGAGTGTCAGTAGAAAGAATCCCAAGAGCGATATCCAGTAGGTGATGGAAATTCCCAACAGTCCGATTCGAAGATTCAAAAACTTCAAAACATAGAATGGTTCGCGAAGGTCGCTCACCACCATGTGGGGAAGAATAGTTGCCGTATCGGATGACAATGATGATTCCATACTTGTAGTGTTGTTGAGGACAGTCGAAATGAAAGTGCAGAGTGATTTTTTGGGTGAGCTAGGTAGATGCTATGGAAATGTTTCAGTGAGAAGTGTATGCTTCTACGCTCTTTCGGAATAATGAGGCATGTATTTCGATTTGGTACACAAAATTTAACACACCATTGGTGGATTTTCGAGATGAGTTGATGATGATGATGTTTGCATCTCGTACGTACCAAAATCTCAAGATTTTTTGTGCGTGCCGAAAAATTGAGGTGAAAAAATATTGCAAGGGCATCGAACTTCGAACCCACAAACAAGCATTATTGTACCAAAGAATGCTTCCACTCTGTCGAACTGGATGATTAGCTCAGTTGGTAGAGCGTGCGACTGTTAATCGCAAGGCCACCAGTTCGATCCTGGTATCGTCCGCAGGTCAATTGGAAGCATCAATCCTTCCTTTCTTTTTTGAATTCAACTCAAAGATTGCCAAAGATCGGATCATGATTGCATACCATATGGAATTTGGAATACTTTGACAACCACCATGTCGTTTTCTTCGTCGTCGTCCCGAACCACCACCGAATTGGAGTCTATCTACGGTGTCAAGGGAAGCGACAAGCGCATTAGCGTTTGGACCAAGGTTCCCACCGAACACCAAAACTACAGGCACCCGTTCAAGCTGACCTTTTACGCATACGCAAGATGCGGCCGCAAGCTATTCTTTCACGGGGGTAAGGTTTTTCCCGTCTCCCCAACCCCTCCGTCGGAAGGGGATGTCGTGAGCGTCCTGGACTTGGACTCGATGGCTTGGTCTCGCTTGACCATTGGACATGGCCCCGACCATGTCGGCCCGCGGTCGGGCCACACCATGTTTGTTCACAAGAACTTTTTGTATCTTTGGGGCGGAATGGGAGTCTACGGGATTTCGAACAATAAGCTGTACCGCCTCGACGTGAGTAGCGCGATGAATGAATCGAAAGATCCCAACAAACAACAATTGCGTTGGACTGTCTGCAAGACCAAAAAGCCCCCGCCGCCGGCACGCAATGAGCATTCGGGCGTTTTGTACAAGGGTTGCTACTACGTCTTTGGCGGCTATCATGAGACGCACGGCCCAATGGGCGACTTGTGGTGCCTTAATTTGGCCAACCTCAAGTGGAGCTTGCTGTCTCAAAGCGGACCCATGGTGAGACAGAACCACAAAATGTTCGCGGCGCGCAACCAGCTATACGTCTTTGGCGGACAAACGACCGATCCTAACATCGACAATTTCATGATGGCCAGCCGGACCCTTGACGATTTCGATTGTTATGACATTGAAACCAAACAGTGGACGAAAGTCCGTGCCACTGGACTCGACAAGCCTTACGATGTTAGCGAATTCACACTCTTGCCACTCTATGAA
>Ga0115013_10000883_pt1 | contig 17798 bp, 2 predicted proteins | sample SouAtlMetagenome_2_FD_88686 | JGI IMG/M metagenome (GOLD analysis project Ga0115013, IMG submission 88686) | Marine eukaryotic phytoplankton communities from Atlantic Ocean - South Atlantic ANT15 Metagenome | ecosystem: Environmental > Aquatic > Marine > Oceanic | place: South Atlantic Ocean...
AAACAACGTCATCTACGGTCACTCCTACAACAGGTTCAACCATTGCGCAAGAATCCGCGTACGCATTAGAATCGTTAGTTGCGTATTTATGCAAAGAAAGGTCATCATCGTCCTCTTCATTTTCAGCTACAATTGAACACGGCTTGCTGATAACAATTTTGTCAGTGTTAGTAGAATACGAAGGTCGTTCTGAGAGTGACCCTGTATTGAATACCAACAAAAAGCAAGAAGCCTCAATGGAACGCAATTTACAAGACCGGGAAGCACAGCATCATGATACAACTGACGACCCGACAACTGCACCCGCGTTGCAGGTAGGATCGATTATGTCTCTTTTACAAATCGAAGAAGACGACGATCTTAGTCATTTGGGCCCTTGGTCGATGAACCATGACCTTCTTTCGTATTTCGGACAAGCTGCTTCAGTTTACGAGGAACGAGTTGAAATTCAAAAGTCGCGTCTCATGCGACGTTTATCATCTGACAAAAGCGCAGGGAAAAATGATGAAACCTCGATAGAAGAAAATGCAGTTAAAAGTGATGATACATTAGAGATAGTCACATCATTAGCCACCACGCCTGCGCCCATTACTAGTCCTCAGCCGGTGATAGATACTCCAGCGACACCGGATGCTGTGGCTACCGAAATACAACAACAAGAACTCGAAGCTACAGCTGAGGCTCTGAATACTGCCGTCTTTGAACATATTGTATCAGAGGTGGTAGGTGAAGAAGCGGTGACGAACACTGTAGAAAGTATTGAGAATGATAACAACCACGCAGGCGATGCCAATGAAGACGATGACCAGTATCGACTAGAAATGCAAGATCTAGGCAATGGAAATACTACTTCTAGCGAAGGAAATAGCAGCAACGGTGGCGATGTTGAAGGCAACGATGATGGGGATGAAACTCAACATGACGGCGAAGAAAATGCCTCCTCGTGTTCTTCGTCGTCCTCGTCTTCGTCATCTGGCTCCGATGCAGAACCAGAGAACGAAGATAGTATTGGTGCTATTGAGAACGATGAAGAAAATGATGTCGAAGATACGAGTTTACGCCGGGCCCTAGCCCTCAGCATGGTTGGAGAAGGAGAAACATATTCAACCCGGATCGATGTATCAACGAATGACGAGGACGCTGGGTCTGTTACAGCATTGGGCGGATCTCCATTAGGGCCTGTAACCCCCATTATCAAAAACCCTCTTTCGGAAGATGAACTTGAAAATGAAAGTCCATTGCCCGCTATGCCAACTCCTCCAAGAATAAATTCACAGACGTCATTTTCCAGTCCAAAATTGGACTGTGATAATCTGAAGCAAATAGACTCTGTAACATTTGACCCGTCTGCACTTGATACTTTTGGTTCTGTCCCAGCATCGAATGTACTGATTCACTTATTCATGTACATGAACAAGGCACTGAAGAAGCGGAAATTTAGGAGCATAGAAGATCGGCCAACGAGCACGCAAAAGAAAAGTAGGAATGTCAACACTACTTCAGGTGGCATAGGATCTTCGTTATTTGCACCCCAAAACCGATCTTTCAAGCCAGATACGTTGAATGATAAACAAAAAATTGATACGGCCACATCGTTGCAACTACTGGTGTCGTTATTTCTACTCACTATTGATATTAGAAATGATGCTATTGATAATCTGAAGCGAGCGCTTGCACAAGAAAAGAAAGCTACTCATGATAATAGCTGCGATCGAAGCGGTGAAGAAGGTGATGACCCCGCAATTGCGATGGGCTTGTCGTACATAGATGAAGAGAATTCAGATTCAAAGGCGTCTCTCGAAGCATTAGAGGCAAAGGGAATGAGGCGAAAGGCTGCGGCAGCTGCTCACGATGCGGCAGCACTTTCAAAAGCTCGTCGACAGAGGACAAATGAATGGAAGAAACGAGTAAACTTTTTCTCTGAGTGCTGCTTCTTGTCAATTCAAAGTCTTCGTCTTTTCTTGCAGGGAATCACAAGAGAATGGTTGAATTATCATCAAGGAATATCAGCGACCGATTGTCATAAGCTGTTACCTACAGGTGTGATCTCAAAATTATCGATTGGCCTTGCATCTTTGTCATCGACAGGCATGATAAATTCGCTCCATACACTTTTTTCTGACCAAGACAATGGCGTCGAGGATGCAGAATCAATCTTTTGGCATTCGAAACTCTATAAGAGCTCTATCTTCCTTTGGGGCGAGAGTGTGCCGATCGTTTATCCATCCCTGTCGGCTCAGGTCGAAGTCTTGCGATCTTTACTTGCGGAATGCTCAAAATGTAACGAAATCTCGTCACATCATCGACTACTTGATAATCAAACATGTCTGCCGATTTCAGACTTCGAACCTCCGATTCATAGATTACAAATTCTGAGTCGACGCCTGCGTGTTAGTGATCTCCTCGATCGCTATGTATCTGGTCCAATCTGCGTTTTATCTGAAACAGAAGTAAAGGAGAAATCGCTTGACTTCGAAGAACTCAACTGTGCACGTCCTGTCATTGTTGCGATTGGGTCCACTACAATTGGATTGGGCGGGTTGAAACGCGATTTGCAAAGCCTTTACCTAGCCCTTTGCCATCGATATCATATGAGAGTTTTGCTGTGGGACGGCCTTGGAACTTGCAATGAAACAGAAGTCATCAAATCTCCTACATCTTTGACCAGTTCTCCCCCTGAAACACTGCGTGTGTGTCCTAGCGATTCCAACAAAATTCAGTTTGACGCGACTAAGTGCTCAGACAGTATATCAATCGTAAGTAACCATGGAAACCCTAATTCACTGTCACCGTCGTCCTCTATTAATCAAAGGGCGTCAAAAGTATGGGGTACGGTTCTTTCATCTACTGCTTTCTCGCCAAAAACTGGAGTTTATCGATGGGCTGTACGACTCGACAGATGCGAACGTGGTCACGTTTTTATTGGTGTGGCCACTGCACAGGCAAGTATGCGGACATATGTTGGCGGGGATAAATATGGGTGGGGGATGATTGGAACGCAAGCCCTCTGGCATGACCGTCGTAAAATTCGTGGGGATTATGGTTCAACTTTTCGCACTGGATCAACTATTATTGTAACCCTCAATACTGACGCCGGAACGATAGCTTATAGCTTGTGGAATGATAGCGTATCGACTGGTTCTTACTCTGATCAGCTGGTCCAAAATATTTCTTCGCCTCGTCGTCAGGGCCAAGGATTGTCTACAATCGAGGATTGGGGTATTGCGTTTGAGGGTTTACCTCTAGACTCGAAGCTGTACCCTGCCGTCGGCCTTTATCAGCGTGATGATAAAGTTACGTTGTTACCCGTAGAGACAGCTGGCAATGCTCGTGGTCAAGGGGGAAGCGCAGCAAGCCTCAATGAAGGTCTTTATTATTATCCGTCATCTTCAAATGTTTCAGAAGATGACAGTCAATTAAATAAGAATATTAGGTCCTTCAACGAAAAAGTGCAAACGGACGGAACACGATACGTGATAAGCGCTCTAGAACTTATCACAATGAAAATTCGAGAAGGAACCGACGAATTTCTATGGAAATCACTTTTACCAAGTCTTGCCTCTGCAGTTTGTCTGTTCCCTCGCTCCGTTCCTCTAATTTCGAAACGTTTTGGTTTGACTTTAATGTCTCAACTCTCGAAAGCAATTCGAAACTTGGAAGATTCAAAGAAATCTGGTTCGCTTTCGCAAGGACTGTTCCATCACGGTATTCAAGAAGGGAAATGGACTATCCGAGCAACAGGGTCATCTGGTTCAAATGCAGACGCTGAAGAGTATGTAGTTGACTTAGCATCGTCCACTGAAAACGGTACCTTAATTGGCTTTGAAGGAACAGGTGTTGGGACAATTGGGAAATCCAAAAATGGTCTTGTAGCCATAGTTGGCACAGTGAAAGGGTCATCCTTGAACTTTGTTGAAGAATGGACAGATGCAAGTGATGAGAATTTCTCCTCGACAAGTCGCGAATGCTTGTCATCTTCTTGTGTGGTGAATGCAAGATTAGGTCTTGATGGCTCACGCTTTGAAGGTACTTATCATAATATTCAGTTTGGAACCTCGGGGCATATTGCTGGTGCCCTGCACGAAGATTTCTCCACGAGAGTTAATTTATTTCATTCATCAGAAGCCCCGATCTTGATGAACAAGCGAACTAACGATCTTTTTTGTGGCGGTTTGGCAGGACAGTCATTGCTTTGCCTTGCTCATAGTCACTTGGCATCTGTAATTGGAGATGACACAGTAGACAATCTGCAGAATGTAGGACAACAATTGGCCTCGAATATATCGCAAGAGGAGTGGGAAATGCATAGTATTGAATTGAAGAATTGCTTAGATATGCAATCATTCGCTAATGCTTCATTGGCTTCATCCGAAGATGATATTTCTCGACATATTCAAGCTATAACAAACTTCTACTTTGGGTCAGAAATCTCACGCAGCGACGACCTTCTAGAATCGTTTGAAGAATTGTTGGAAGATTTTAGTGAACCTGAACATGACTTCTTTGATACTTCCTCAGCTGCGCACGAAATTGCCATGAAAGTTGAAAGCGTTGATGGAGACGTGTGTGCAAAATATTGCAGCACCGGTTCACTCTCCGTTTTATGCCCTATCGAGTATCGCCGTGCACGCTGTCTCATTATACGTGCCATGATTTCCTACTGTAGAATTGACGTATCTAAAGTCGCCGAATGCGTTGTAAAAAGTATTTGGACTTGGGCTTTGAAAATAATGGAAGATGGAGTTCGACATTCTATTGCGACGAACAGCGACGTTCCGATGAGAAACAAAGCGACGACTTGCTGCTTGCTCTTTTTTAATATTTCAGAATTCCTACTAGGGCTGAACATCAAAATCTCAGTTAAAGATCAGATTGATGTTGATACAATTGGAACGGACTTTTGCAGGTTGTACAGGACTATCTCTTCCGAAGCAGATCTCGAGTTTCTAAAGGAAGAATTCCGTCAAGCAACTAGAAATACTGTCCTACGAGTGATTCCAATGCAGCAGACTCTGCGTCTTATTGAACTGTCTTACGAAAGTTTAAATGTTATCGAGTCTCTACTCGTGGAAATGCCAAAGTTACTCGGCCGTGATCATATTGATGCAACCAGACCGCAATCAGAAGGTTATGGTTCCTTTTCTCACGACGAACTATCTGATCACCACTCGACAAATGTATCTGGTGGAGCAAGTAGTATTCACCAACTGTTTGACCAAAGTGTCTATCAATTTCTAAATGTTATCTGTCGGTTAATTGACTGTGGACTGGAACAAAGAAAATTAGACGGAACATCTGAAACACTGATTTCATTCGATTCAATGACACTGGCATGCATGCCTTGCTTGACCGTTGTTGTTCAATGTGATTACATCAGGGCTTTTGTGTTGAATAGTAAAATTTTGACGATTCTACCCACCATTATGAACATCCACAGGTCAAAAATAATGCCTTCCGACATGAAAAATGATTCCGAAAGTGAGGGGCATTCAGTCATCAAGTCACTACATGACAGCAGTCACACAGAAGTTTCTAGAGCAATACTACAGGCGACTGTTGGTTTGATACATATAATTTCATATCAAGTTTGGAATATTACGGACATAGACATCTGTTCAGAGGGAAACATAGTTTCAGGGTTTCTGCAAATTCTTTTTGAAGAGTTGAGTAATATCATTGCCCTTGCTCTTGATTCTGTCAATAAATCTTTTGTCGAAGTGCAGCAAGATCAGATGAACAAGCAGTGGGAAAGGTTTTGTGAAGAGTCGTCAGGTGCTGATGCCGTTGGAAAACACCGCACCAAGGCGAGGGAAAATCAACATCAAGTTGGCAAATATGGAGCAAGATTTATACAAGAATATGGTATGCTATCGATGACGCGTTCAAGTAGCCCTTCGAAAACATCCAGTTTACGCAAACTTAATTCAAATATACATGCATCTGAAATGCATTTCAAGGCTCGAGGCTTGTTCTGTCACCATTTTATTTCGCACTTGATTCATATCCTTGTTGCAGCAGTAGATCAAAAAGTCTCGATGAAGGCTATTGTTCAAGTTCCAGGTTGGATTGCGACACTCTTCAGCGCCGTAGGAATCCAAGTAGATGTGCAAGAAAATGGAGAGATTTTTTATTCGCAATCAGACGGTAATCCTGTGCATCTACCCGCGAGATATCGATGCCGAATATTACGTCTTTTACATCCATTACTTGACATTATGACACCTTCAAAACAGCTAATCCTAAGTCTTTTTCGTCTTACTGGCTCGTGCTGTAACACGATTACTCAGAATCTCGATGATAATGAAGATATGGTATCACGAGAGACGGTATCACTACTTCGAAAACTCCATTGTCCGAGCCAGGTCCGCTGGCGGGCTTGTATCAATACAGCATTGGAAGAAATTCTTCTGGAAAGCCAATTTGATGGAGAAAGAGACGGTAGTGTCGGTGCGTTGTGTTTTTTAAATGGTTCAATGGACTCTATCAAGAAAGGATCTCGCATCCTATTGAAACCAGCAGCTGCGGTCCCTTTATCCGTAGACCGGCAGGGTCATTCGAGCAGCAAAAGTCATTCGAGCACAACCTCTCTGGTCAATTCTTCGCCGCACCATCTTGTTGGTAATGGTACAGAAAGTATAGTGGCAGGACTTTGTCGTGACGAGTCATCAGCTGGAATAGTGAGTAGTATTGATTCGAAGAATGGTGTTTGCGAAGTCATCCTTTTGAATCGGAGAAGTGCGAAACTTGAAAATCTTGACAATGCAACGATGTCTAGTGAACAAAACTTTATTAGTTCGCGGCACACCTTGACGGTTCGAGCACTCCGAAGCCCTATGACAGATATCGTTCAGGCACAAGAAGTTTCGATTTTCATTGATGAATCGATGCCGGTTGAAAAACTTTCACAAAGACTAATTGAAAAGGCTTTGGATATTTTACAATTAGGAAGGTACAACCATAAAGAATCGGATGATTTGCTACAATTATCTGACTTGCGGTCTAAGATGATCGATGTCACAACTGCACTGATGTCGTTAAGATCTTCTATTACTTTACTCTCTAATGAGAGCACAGTATTGCATTTTCTCAAAAGCGACAAATCTCGAGAAATTCTATCCAGAGCACTTCATTTCGCATCTCCAGACAAATCGTCATGTGACGGCAAAGAAGATTTCATGGCAGGCGCGCGAGAGATTTTCCTGTCTTCATTTCCAATACACGAGGTTCGATTATTGCATCTATTATCGTTGTTCCGTAGCTTAGCTTTCGAAGACAGGATTCTAAAAGAAACTCCAAAAAGCGTTTGGGATGAAAGACTACACGAAATTCAAGGAATAGTCGCCACAGAAGCATCTGACAGCACTGGAAGTAAAAATGGTGATGGAAACGGTGCAATTTCCCAGATTGACACTGACCGGAGTCCGGATTCACCTCGTGCTATAGGCGCAGTTAGTAGATCTACAGGTGGCATTTCTAGAGCGGAATCATCCGAAACTCGCGCGGCTTCTCAGTCTACAGCTACGAGCGATAATAGTGAAGAGGAGGAAGAAAACGAAGCAGCTGCCACAGCTGCAGCTCATTTACGCGAAGCAGCAATAGCTCAAATGGCCGAGCTTGGATTACCTAGATCTTGGTCTGAATTAGCATTGCGGAGAACAGGTGGGACAAATATAGAGGCTGCAGTTCATTTCTGTTTGGAACGTGGAGGAGAAATGGAGAGGCTACTAGCTGAAGAAAGAGAGCGACAATCTGCAGGAGTAGGATTGAGTCGGCGACGCGCAATTCGATCTGATGCTTCGAGTCACCTCCTTCGTCAACTAACAGAAATGGGATTTCCAAGTCGTTGGTGTGCTGAGGCTCTGTACGCTACTGGGAATAACGTCGACGAAGCTCTTACTTGGATACTCACAAATAGCGAGAGACTTAGTGCAGAAGATGAAGGCATGGAAGACGAAGACGATGAAGACGATGGCGAGGAAGACGATGATGACGAAGATGATGACGATGATGAAGAATTCGACGACGAAGACAGCCAAGACACGAATGAGCAGCAATCATCTTCTAATCCCGATGGAGATCAACATGTTGATGGAAAAGACACCATAAATATGAATGAATCCAGCTCATTACAAAATGATGGATGGACAGGTTCTATCATACCACTTAGGTTCATCTCCGGGCGGTCAATCATTGACCAAAAAACTTTGACCATTTCTGGTTTGCCATCTGGAGGATTTTCATCGGTTGGTTCTAAAGGCGTTATGTTGACAGAGGGCAAATGGTATTATGAAGCAATTCTCGAAACAGCAGGTTGCCTACAAATTGGATGGGCAGATGGTAGTTTTGCCGGCCACTGTCATTCTGATCGCGGCGATGGATGTGGCGACGGACCGAGCTCTTGGGCATACGATGGATGGAGAAGATATCGCTGGCACTCGCTGGCAACAGAATGGGGCTGTCGTTGGAGCGAGGGTGATGTTGTTGGATGCTTAGTTGATATGGATGAGGGTATAGTTTCTTTTACGTTGAACGGAAAAGGTGAAGAAATTGGCATGGGAGTTGCATTTTCAGGAGATGGTTTTCGACCTTGCGGAGGTGTGTACGCCTGTGTTAGCTTTAACAGAAGAGAGAAAGTTCGACTCATCTTCGGAGGTCCGGGAAGCTCAGCTTTTAAATATGATCCACCACCTGGATATCGTGGGGTCGGCGAGGCGGTGCTGGAATGTGTAGAAGAAAGAGATTTACTCATCTCAAAGGAATCTTCAATTAGCATCGAATCTCAAGAGATTTTGAAGAAAAGATTTCTGTGTGATTTTTCAGACGGAGAACACGGACACGAGTTGATGGCATGGGCTCATCGATATTATGGCTCCGACGCCTCAGTTCATCTAGGATCTGGTCGTTCGAAACAATCGGGCTCTAATTCAAAAATGTCTTCCTCTTTAAAATCTACAGAAAACGTTGTCGAATACTGTTTAGCACAACGACTCAAGACTGAATGGGCTAAATGCGACTCAAGGTTATCTTCGTCTAGAAGTAAGAATGAGGACGAAACTACCAATGTCGAAGTTTTGAACGAAATGAAAAGTGGACTTCGATCGGCTGGCTTGGATATGTGCAAGCAGGTATTTACTGAAGCTATGGTTCTTTCTTCGTTGCTAACAAGAAAATTATTGTTACACGTAATGATCACAACTGGAGATAGTTTTGATCCTGGAGCTTTTTTTGCCTCGGAAAATGCAAGCCAAGAGAATGCCATTCGTTTTTGGAACATGATCGAAACGACCGCCAGTTTGCGCTGCGCTGGTTGGGTTGGCGAAGCAGGCGCTATGGCAATAGCCGCAGAAGCTTTAGGTTTAGGAATTTCAAGTACTGAGAGTTTGCACTCCCGTCTATCGACCTTAGAAAGAGCTGGTTTCGTATCGATCGCCGATCTTGATGACGGTGTTCTTTTGCCAGCTGGCAGTATCACACAAATGCTCAATGCAGTTGTTAACTCGGATGTTGGTGAAAAATTAGTAACCTCTACAGGAAGTTCTCTAGTTGCGAGCGCCGAAGTTGCTATCTGTAGTGACGGAGGAGGCGGTATTTTGACTTTTTTGATAAAAAGTTTACAAGCAGCTGTAATTAAGTCAGCGGAATTCCGGGATGTCGTAATTGCTTCTATCCGGCGAGCAGTGAGGCAGTTAGCTGTAGTTGAATATGAGAATGATGATTCAACCTCACCTGATAATGACAAAGATGACGAAGACTTATCGAGGAGAAATCCAAGTTCGAAAGAAAAGAAGTCAAACATAGAAACGGATGTTGGATCTCATCCTGATGCCCGCCTTGCATCATTTCTGACCGGGCTCTTCTTGAGTGAACCTGTCGCAAAATCAATTGAGAATTTTTCAAAATATCAAATTGAGCTTTTCGAGGCTTGGAGTGTAGGCTTGCTCTCTGCATCGCTACCATGGCGAATGATCTGCGCACTGACAACGGCCGGTATACTAAACCAATGTTCAAGTGCACTTCCTGAAGTTGTCAAATCATTCCCAACTATATCACGGTACTACTCGCGTCTTCGAAGTACTGTGTCGCGTAGAATATGGGCGGAGAGAGCTGCTGTACCAGTATGCTCTCGATACTGTCAAGCAATGGTAGAACTATTGTGCAGTGTATCACGAGCGGTTAAACACGAAGACCTGCCAATTTCTTTCATGAAAACCTGGGAAAACACGTCTGTCGACGCGGCCACACCTCTGCCAATGCCACAGATCGACAATGGTTGTAACTGGGAAATGGAAGATGGCTGGGTTTCGAGTGATCGTGGCTGGGAAATATGGACCGGCACTATGGAGCGCTTTGCTGTAGATTGGAAATGCCCTTCGCAATCGGCTGTTCGTACACTAATGGAAGGTGGAGATGGCCCACCGATGCTAAGAGAAGGGTGTGTTGTAATTCGAGGTCTTGACTGGGACGAGACTAAGTATGGAAACGATGACGGAAAGGAGACATATGAAAAAGAAAAGGGAAAACGGGACGAGGAAAAAAAGAGCGAAAGAAAATCACCTAAAACAACTGATGAAGAATGTATCGACAAAAAAGGAGACGGTAGCGATCCAGTTCAGGATCTTTCTATGGAAGCGAAAGAAACCTCGACTAATATTGTTGAAGAAGAGACAGCAAATGAGCCAAAGAGAAAAAAGAAAAAGTCTCCGAGCCCAAAATTGCCGATTGGAACTGTTATTTCGATCGAACCTTGGAACGGTATTCCTGGCGCAGGGCGACGAGTTAGATGGCACTTAACAGGTAACGAGGGTATATATCGATACGGTGGAGATGGTGGATGTTATGATATTAGCCATATAGAGGTAAATGAACGGGAGACACGCATTCGAAAACGGCATCCATTGCCTGAATGTGCAGAACAATGCGCATCAAGACACGGTTTTGGAGTAGCAAGATGCCAAAGTGTTTTACTTCGATTGAGACCATTCGAAAAGAAAGAAAGAATCAATGACGGAGAAGTTATTGTGAAGAGGGAAGGTGTTTTGGAATTGCCAGAGTTTGGATCTGGAATTTACGTAAATTGTGATTTTAGACCAGATGGTTCAATTGTCATTGAAGAAAAACATCTACTCTATGGATCAAAAGATTCTGGTTGGCACGCAAGATTTGGGAAGCCATCTTACGTCCCAGGCACTGTTGTGATACTTAAACCCACGGCTTTTGAAGGAGAGACTAAAGAATCTATTATGGACAATGCAATGATTGACCACTCATTCTTTGAAGAGTTTGTTGGTCCATCTACTTATGATGTAGACTTGTTGAGAAATCGTGGAGATGGACGCAGAGTGGAAGTCAAAAGCGAGTTACGTTTGACTCGTGGGCGGTGTTCCACACGTGATGATGGTTGTCAACCAGCAATGCCTCTCGTGGAGGCGCCGATGCCACCGCCGATGCGTTTTGATCGAGACTATCACGCCTCTTCTCTATCAATATCACGCGATGGGAGGACATTATCATGTTTATCTGCGGATGGAAGGGGATCTGCATTTGGGAATATGGGTTTTTCGAAGGGTGTACATTACTGGGAGATCAAACTTGAACAGGCAGACATTGGAAGTGTGTTTGTTGGGGTAGCCGAGAAGCCAAATGATGGATCAGGATCCTCACATGCTTACGACAAAACACCACGTTTAGATCGATGGCATGGGTGGGGATTTGTAAATTTCAGGGCTACTTACACTCCTGGAGCTGAAAGGATATACGGAGCTCACTGTCACTCTGGCGACACCATTGGTGTTTTGCTTGATTGTGACTCCGGCCGAATCAGCTTTTTCTTCGATGGACTGAAATATGGCGAGCATATTTTGAATGACTTAGGATGTGCCTTCGAAAACATTTCTCCTTTTGGTTTCAACGTAGATGGTTGCGGAAGTGGTGGTGCTGGGCAAGGAGCACCAAGTGGAATTGAAGGAGGTCGAAGTGGTCGATATACTGCCCAAGGCTGCGTGAGACCAAGGACTCTTTGGCCTGTTGTAGGCCTTCGAAATCCTGGTGATCGAGTAAGCTTCTCATCGAAATGGAGCTCTAGCTATGGCGTTGATAGTGCTTCCACTGTTCGAAATATTCTTGCGACAGAGGAAATCGTTAAGACATTTTCAAACATGAAAGACGGAAAACGAGACGCAGGTGTAAATTCAAACTTGGGACTACCTCATTGGTTTATCGAAGAAGCTTTTGCCGAATATAAACGTTGGAATTCTAATTTCTGGCGCAGAGCAACTACACGTGGAAGTGGACCATTTCCCTTGACTACTTTTGGTCTTGATGTCGATCTAGATTGCTCTCCTTTAGCATGTGCATCTGCAAGCGCACTCCTTGGTTTGAATCGTGCTCTTTTGTCTGGTGACCGGGTGCGATTGAAGAGAAGCGCAGGCAGAATCCTTGAACTTGCCGAAGAAGCGGTTGTGTTGGGTTCATTTCAAGGAAGACTATACTACAAAATTGTGTCACAGAAGAGTGAAGGTGGGAGTCTCACTGAAGGAGGTGGTCGAGCGTGGTTTTGGGACGAAAGTGAGGTTGTTGGTGGACTTGAATTGATAGGTGATTCAAAAGCGAAGAACATCGTGTTGCCATTGATGGATAGATTCAGATGTACATCTTCTGGTGGTTTAAAAATTATCTACGATGGTGGTGCATTGATTCGATCCGATCTCGAAATTTTTGAAGGTTCCCAACATTTGGGGTCGATACCTATGGATACAGTTATTCCAAAGGCTGATGTCCTCGAGAGACGCGCGAATGCAAGTGGCGTAATTCGCTATCGCGTTCGATTTGAAGAGTTGGAGGGTTGGATCAGTAGCAGAATTCGTGGTGGAGAAGAAGAGTCAATTGTAATTCCAGTCCATGAGTCGACAAATCAACAAGAGGATGGTATGGAAGAGAAGCCTGAGATACTATTCGGCTCTGCTGGAGAGTGTGCCCAACAATGGTTTAAAAGTTTTTCGAGCGTCATCGATATTCAGAATAAAAGCAACATGGCAATTGATAGCATTGATTCGTTTGAAAACATCGCTTCTCAGGGTGTGATAAATGGATACTCCCAAGCGCAATCGGATGCATTCCTTACTCGTACAGTTAGTACAATTTGTGGTTTTTGCGAAGGAGGAGATCCTTTGGACGTTCCTTTTGATCAGATTGCATCTGCGTTAGCATTTGCGACTGCCTCTGTCGAAGGAAGGGTAATCGAACTTAATACTATGAGTTCTATTCAGGCAAATGCGGCTGCCTGCACCGCCTTTGAATCTTTAGGAGTACAGCAGCTACCTCGGTTGCAATCTATGATGGCACGGATCTCTATTCTTCGGGCGTTCAATCGACGTACTCGGCTTGCTCTTCCATGGATGTCTATCCGCCCATGTCAAGAAGGATCGGCGATTTTAGGTGGAATGTACGGACATGGTGCTTCTATTGATCGTGCAGGACGTAATTCAAACAAGGAATTGATTTCTCAGTGGGCACAACTGCCTTCAATTGCTAAAAATTTTCGGAATATTCGTAATTTGATTTTCACAAGTGTAAAGCAAGATCTTCTAACAAGTATTACCGAGGCTACAACGACCCCTACTCCGCTGTCTCATGACGAGTACGAGCTTCCACGCGAAATTCGGACAGTCCGGGTAAATCGTTTACGAGCTCGTCGTGTTATGGCAGGGGAAGATATTGAAGCAAAGCGAAAATACAGTGTATTTTCGCAACTGCAAGACGAGACAAAAGCATGGGGTGGAGCTGCGTTTAGGAGAGGATTTGTCGCAAAGGGTCACGGTGGGCAAAAACGTGCATTTAAGATGAAATTGATCGGCGAGGGAGTCAACGATTATTCAGGACCATACCGAGAAGCTTTTACCGATGCCTTAAGTGAGGTCCTCCAAGTTGGCGTGAACGGGAATGGGAGCTTAGGCGTACTTGATCCAACGCCAAATAACCAGTCCAGTATCGGAGAAAATAGAGACTTATTCATGTTTTCTTTGAACAAAACCGTTTTGTCAAAACTCTCAAATATTAAACAATCGGTGACAAGTACAGAGCAATCGATACGATCATCTTTTGCGAGTTTGATATTTACTGGCGACGAATCATCTCGTGAAGTTGAAGAAGCGCTCGTTTTTCTTGGTAGGTTGACTGGGACCGCATTTCGGCATGGCATCCCATTGGATTTGCCGCTCCCAATGATTTCAGTTTGGAGAGCCATGGCCGAAGAACATAGTGAAAACAATGCGTTAAGAGAATTGGATGCCCTTGCGTACCAACAACAAGCAGATCATGCAGAAAAATCAATGCTGATGGTGTGGCAACAAAGGATGCTGAATTCGTTTATAGACGGCATTTCAAGTGTTTTGCCTGTGGAAATCTTCTCTATTTTGACAGGTGAAGAACTGAGAGATTTCTTCTGTGGAAACCCTGATATTGATGTCGATATGCTTCGCAGAGTTGTCGAATACGAGGGATACAGCGAATCAGATGACGTCGTTAAATACTTCTGGGAAGTTTTGCGAGAGTTTACAAATGAAGACAGGAAGCTATTTCTTCAATTTGTTTGGGCACGCAACCGTTTGCCTCTGAAGGAATCAGATTTTGATGTCCCGTTTAAAATAATGAAAGATAATGGAAATGGAGGAGACCAGGCACTTCCAAGTGCAAGTACTTGCTTTTTCTCCTTGTCACTCCCAGAATACAAATGCAAAGAGCATTTGAAAGAAAAACTTCTTTTTGCTATCAATAATGTCACTACAATGGAGACTGACTTTCAGACAAATAGTGCTGAAATAGCCGAAGGATATAGAGCATTTTAGTAAAAAACAAATTTATAGGGAACATATTATACATATTACGTTTAGAAGCATTTATTTTTCTAATGGAAGTGCAATTCAAATACAAGCTACATCTTTTGTTGATGTTATTTTTGTTTTGGATAGAAGTTTAACACGAGTCTCTGTGATCGCGCGATGCCAATGTTCAAGATACTACATACTGCTATTATTTTATATTATCCAATAATTTCAAATATTCTGGTATCATTCGCCTCACTGGGGATCGACCATCCGTCAGGAATCATATCCGGATCAATTTTGACCTTAAACACTCCAGATTCACCCTTTTGCCTTATAGGCTGTTTGAGATACTCCGCTCGTTTGATTTCCGTTACAAATCGTCCACTATCCGAACCATACGCAACAACTTTTCTTTCAAATTCTGGGATACTCCTTTCGGCTATCGTTGTTTCGTAAGTTTTCCCAAGTTCTAGAATTGCTACAATATTCCCCTTCGAAAATCCTTCGGGCAAGGATTTCAATTTCTGAATATCTTCGTCACTAATGCCCGGTTGTGCTGCTTTCATGATATCCAGGTGCTTTCCTCCATCAGGATATGTCCGTCGACCAACATGCAAAAGGATTTGAGTACCTTCAGAATACTCAGTAAACATTGTTCCGTTCCTAGTTTCCAATGTTTTATAACCGTTTGCCAATAGTGCTGCAAACGGATTATTCATGGAAAAGCAACGAAATATTATCTTTTCCGAGTCGTCGTCGTCATCATCGCTAGACTTCACAAGATCGACATTGACTGCCATATTTTTATTATTGTTCTTGCGATCTTTTTTAATTTGGAAGGAAACTTTCCTCCCTTCTTCAATATCATTTGGATCTGCTTTCAAGTTGCTGAAATGAAAGAACACATCTTTTGTTTCCTGTTTTCCATGGTCCACTCTGAACTTGATGAATCCAAAATATTTTTCTCGTTTCACCAGCTTAACGATTCCTTCGTACTTTTTCGAGGCCAATGGAGTAGGTGACTTATTGTATTGTTGTGGGACATTGACTTTCATTTCTCCGGATGCTTCAACGATGGTATTTTTCGTTTTGTCCCATTTATTTTCGTACAAATCAAGGGCACGTTCAAAAATATTTTTGTTTATCAATCCATCGGGACAGTGCACACAAAACACACCCATGGCCGCAACTGGTTCGCAATTGCCATATCGACCATCCCGTGCATCATCAAAGAACATCATTTCGTTGAAGGGCACCTTCGTAAGTCTCTGAATTTTTAAGAAATGATTGGTTTTGACACCGGGAAAAATTTCAATTGCATCGAATCGATCTCGAAGTTGGAATTGGTCTAGCAAATCTTCTGCCCAGGCAACTTTATTTGTTCGAGAGGCAATCGCCAAGATGGGTTTGTTGTCACCATCGCGTTCTCCGAGATTGGGAATGACAGTTTCCAAGACTTCTTTCGCACCATCAAAGAGTTTGACGTCTCTTCCAGCCACCGGTTTTTGGTTAGAACGTTCTAGACGACGTAACTGATATAGTTCTGGCGTCCACAAAGTATTATCCAAATCAAAGACGATTACTTTCGGCAATGCAAAGAGGCTGCTGCTGCTGCGGCTGTCAGACCTGTTGTCGCATAATTTACTGGGACCGTAAAGTTTTCCATTGTTCACGCCGTTGATAGAATGGTGGAAGCAGATTGCGTCATCAATCTTCAACAAAATTCCAATTCCTGCTAGCAAGGCAAAGGTTCCCCTCAAAAGTTCAAACTTCATCGAAAAACAATTCCTGAATTCGGGTCGAATGCTTGTTATTGAGTGAGTCGAGTTCCTATTTTTATTCGATAGTATTAACTAATCTTCTCTAGCTAACCCTCTCTGGAAGAAAATCAATACTGTGTAATAGAAACGCCGTTGTGAAGCCCTTTTCACAATCACCGTCAGTCGGATTTTCGGGTGTGCGTCATTCAAAGGCTACTCGTGAACCACAAAACAGAGTGAATCTCAATCACAAAGATTTTTTCACATTTAAATTTCGGTCCACAGTTTGTGCTACTCGAGGGGATGGTCTTTAAATCACTACTTTGCACGGAATAAACGACAATCAGGATGATGCACTCAGCCGCAGGAGCATACAGGAACGTAATGCCTAGACTAGCTGTCGACATCTTACACGTTGTCCCAAAACGGATGTCGTCATCGGCAGGGGCCGCAGGCAACCGCTTATCTGGCAGGTCAAGGTTTTACAAGGAAGTTGGTGTGAAATGCTTAGAGATACCGCCTTGGAAAGACGTCGAGAAATTATCGTCACCGGGTACTCCATTAAATGGCGAGGCAGAAACTGTTGAATCGCCTATATCGGCCGGGGTGGATGGTACCTCCAGCGCTAGCGGAGTCCATCATATTCCACGAAATGGAAAGAATACATTACGTCTGGAAGAAATCTTGACACCTCGTTTCCCAGGAGACGAACCAACAAGTGGCGGTAATGATAGCAACGATGACAGCAACAAAATATCATGGTACGGCATTACTCTAGACGGTCGGAAAGTTTCGACTCCGATGGGACAAACTCTTGCAGTCCCATCGGAGACATTGGCGTACATGATTGCGGCCGAATGGGACAGTCAAACGAAAGAACTTCAACCGTCCAATATGCCAATGATGACCTTAGCCTGCACGGCTCTCGACCAAGCATCCATGCATCCGCAATACTATCGTGATACAGCGTTGAAATATCTCCCAACCGATACGGTGCGTACAGTATAGCGGGTTTGATTGTGATATCATGAATTTAACTAACACTACTTTATTCCAACCCGATTATAGACATGTTTTTGGGCAGACCCCACTGAAGATCGTTTGTTGCACCGCCGTCAACAAACTGCATGGAAAGGACTTCATGAGTTTTGCACTGAAAGATTAAATGGAGCAAGCCCTGCAACCGCGTTGGGAATGGAATCGATAGTGATGTGTC
>Ga0115013_10000886_pt1 | contig 17780 bp, 27 predicted proteins | sample SouAtlMetagenome_2_FD_88686 | JGI IMG/M metagenome (GOLD analysis project Ga0115013, IMG submission 88686) | Marine eukaryotic phytoplankton communities from Atlantic Ocean - South Atlantic ANT15 Metagenome | ecosystem: Environmental > Aquatic > Marine > Oceanic | place: South Atlantic Ocean...
ATAATGGATAAACTACCTTTGCGAAGGTAATAAAATATGAGAATAAATAACCTTTTTTTGAGTAAAGAGTATAACCTGAAAATAAATATAAAAACCAAATAAATATTCTTTTAATAATAATTAATTCCTTCTTTTTAATAATCATTATGTACTTGATAATTTAAAAAGTTTTAATCATTTTATATCTATAAAATACTATATTTTTAATAATTATTTTTTCTTTACGAATTATAGTCCATTTATTTTTAAGAAATAATTTATAGCTTATTAAACTTGCCTCAGTTAATAAAAAAGGTAAGCCCTCTTTTTTTGCTTCCTTTTCCACTTTATGAAGCAACTTCGTCCCATAACCTTTTCTTTGTGAATCTCCCATACAATATAAAAGAGCAATTTTGTTAGTTGGATATCTAGAAGCAAATGCAATTATCTTCTCTTCTTTATTTACCAGCCATCCATTACCTTTATTTATACATAATTCGAAATTTCTATTTTCCCAAGCTTGGCTTGCCCAAGCTTTTTTTTGTTCTAATGTATAAATTTTCTCATCTATAGATAATATTGAATTAAAATATACTTTTTTTAATGCATATTGATCTTTCTTGGTGATTTGTTTTAAATTCATAAAGTAAAATATTATTTTGATATGTTAGAAAAGAATATTGTGGCAATTGGGGGAGGAGGATTTGGTCGGTCTTTAGGTGAACTTAAGATTGAAAAATATATTACATCATTAGCAAAAAAAGACAGACCTAAAATTTGCTTTATTCCTACCGCGTCTGGAGATAATGATTCATATAAGCTAAATTTTTATAGAGCTTTTTCACAATTAAATTGTATAACTAGTCATCTTGATTTCTTTTCAAGAACTGAAAACTTAGAAGAAAAAATATTATCTCAAGATATTATTTATGTTGGAGGAGGAAATACAAAAAGCATGTTAGGAGTTTGGAAAGAGTGGAATGTTCATAAAATTCTTAAAATTGGTTATGAAAAAGGAATAATTATGAGCGGTGTAAGTGCTGGAGCAATATGCTGGTTTGAGAAAGGAATAACGGATTCTTTTTCTGATAAATTAGATATAATTGATTGTTTAGGTATATTAAATGGGATTGCCTGCCCTCACTTCGATGAAGAAGAAGAACGGGAGCCTTTCGTTAATGAAGCAATCAATAATCAAATAATTGATTCTTGTATTTGTATAGAGGGCAATTGTGCTTTACATATTGAAAATGACTTGAATTATAAATCAATAAATTTTGGAGAGAAGAAGAATTGCTTAAAACTATTTAAATCAAATAATAAAATAATTAAACAATATTTCGAAAATTCAGAAAATATATAAAAATGAATAATTAGATATCCTCATTTTTAGCAATTGAAATTAATTCCACACCTTTATATTTCACAAAAGAAGCTGTCCAAATTTCTTTAGAAAGATTACCCAAATACTTTAAAAATTGATTAGTATCACCATCTCTTATCCATTCAGATTTTATAAATGGTAGTTCTTTTTGCATCCTTTTTGGATGCATATGAACTAATAGTAAACCTTTATCCTCAGAAACTCTTTTTAATGGACCTTCATCACTTCTTTGAAAAACTCTAAGTAGAAGATTCAAAATTACTTCTTCCCCAAGTTTATTTAGATTATCTTTCTCTTCAAGTTTCTCCTTAATTTCTTTTCCTCCTAAAGGCATTGCTCTAACATCATTTTGCTCTATTAAGGCAATTGCAATCAAATAATCCTGACTTGCCATATTCTTTGGTAATCTTGTTTAGATTATTCTAACCCCTAGACCTCATTATAAATTTTCTTTAATAAGAAGAATTGTTTTAAAACAAAGGAAAATTAAAATTAATTTATTTAAAAGTTCTCACATTTTTGATTTAATTAAATTTTATAATATTTAAATAGGCTAATTTTATTTCATATGAAATCTTTATTTTTATTATCTTTAGGATTAGTTCTAGGTTTATGGGTTTCTTGGCCAGGAATATTTTTATCAAATAATTGGAAATGCTTCAAAGATATAATTGAGAAATCATCAAAAGAACAAATTTCCTTGAAAGCAGCTTTAGCTGTTTCTCCAAATTACTTATTAAAGGGTCCAAGCAAGTCCAAGACTTCAAAATTAAGGGTTGTAAGTGATGCTTGTTTTCGATAAACCAAGTCCTCTTTATAAGATACTAAACTTCCAAAATGATTAATAATTTAAGGTTTGAATTATCTTTTAAGAATATTCAACAATTAGAACGTAAACTTAATTTTTGCAAATCCAATAATATTAATAATATTAATATCCCTTGCAAAGGCATTATCAAAAAGGAATTCCTTAATGAGATTATTGAATTTATTGGTGAGAGCCATAAAAACTTTAATGTAATTTATCATTACAGTCTTTATCATCAATACACTAAGAATAGAGAATATTCATATTTAAAGTTTATAAATTTTATTAATAAATGTCATACTTATAAAAATAGTGAACTTCTCCTTGTTTCAGGATCAAATAAAAGAAAAAATTTTGAAGTATTAGATGTTTTGAAAGATCTTAAGCATGAAAAAGAATTAAAAATTAATCTAGGAATTGCTTATAATCCTTACTTAGAATATTATTATAAAATTTATTGTGAAAAATTAAGATTTGAAGAAAAAATTTCTTCTGGCCTAATTAAATCTATCTGGTTTCAATTTGGAACTGATATAAAACTATTAGAATCAGAATTTAATTTTTTAAAAAAAGCTATACTCAAATATTCACCAAATAATAATGATCAAAGTGTAAAATTTTTTGGGAGTTTATTAATTCCCTCTAAGCAATTTATTTCCCGTTTTAAATTCCGTCCGTGGAAAGGAGTTTTTATTTCAGATAAGTACCTTAATTCCTTAGATGATTTTTATGCCTTTAGTAAGGATTTAATTGAATTTTATATTGATAATAATATTTGCCCAGTTATTGAAAGTGAATTTTCCTCATTAGATAAATTAGATGATATTTATAATTTAATGAACTAATAAACACTTTATTTTTATGTCTAAAGATAATCTTTTTGATATTGCGATAATTGGTGGAGGGATTTCTGCATGTGTATTTGCATCTACTCATATTAAAAATGGATTTAATGGAAGGATTGCGATAATAGAAAACGGCAGAAATCTTGGTGGTAGGTCTAGCACGAGAATAAGTTTTTCTAATTATGGATGGCAACTTAATCATGGTGCTCCAAATTTCAATATTATTAATAGTAAAAATAATCTGTTGTTAGAAAATTTTATTCAAGAATTATTGCATTCAAATATTATTCAATCCGACACATCAGAATTGAGTCAATTATATGATGAGCCTAAAGATAAAAATATATTAAACTCTCTTTTTTACTATGGCAAAAATTATAAGTCAAGATCATCTATGTCTGATTTATCAAAAAAAATCATTTCAATAAATAATTTCAGAAATCAAATTGAATATTTTTTTGAAAATTTAATTGTGAAATTAAATTATCAAGATAATAGCTGGATTTTAACTTCAAAAAATGGAAATAAATTTAGAACTAAATTTCTTGTTTGTTCAAGTAATCTACTTTTACATAAAAGATCTTTAGATATTTTTAAAGTTAATCAAATTCCATTGAGAAAAGCTATTCCAATTAATCAAGATAAGACAATCGATAAGATAATTCATCTTCTATACAAACAAGATTATATTCAAAGGCTAACTTTTTTAATTTATACAAAATCAGATTACTGCTATAAAGATAAATATGAAAAAGATTATAGATATTTTCTTTTGAATGGATGTTTAGAGGAAAGATTTAAATTCGAAAGAATAATATTTCAAAATCAAATTAATGAAAAATTAGGTCTTGTAATTCATACAAAAAATAAAGATTTTATAGATGATTTTTTTAATTCCAATAACGAAGAGAAATTTAAAAAGAATGTAATAGTAAAATTTAATCGAATATTTGATTTACATCCCCATATAAATAAATTAAGAGATTATCAAGATTTTTCTATAATGCGCTGGCGAGCCTCTCAACCTACGGGTAGTCAGATACCAGAAAATTTGCAAATTTGTAAAAACTATAATATTGCTTTTTGTGGAGATTGGTTTGATTATGAAGGCTTTGGCAGAATTGAAGGTTCAATCTTGAGTGCTTTAATACTGTCTAATAAGATCAATTCATTAGTTTAGTTAATTTTTTTATTAAAAAATTTATATCAATTTTCTTTTTTAGAACAATTGTTTTTAAATATTTTTTTGAATTATTTTTCTTTTTATTTATATGAAATAATTTCCATGCTTCTATGAAATCTCTTTTTGCAAGATTTTTAGTTTTACATCTCTCTTGAATATCTCTTTTAATTACTCTCTCCATACAACATGATTTAGTTTCTTTTAATTTAATTAAAATGCATTTTTCACTTGAGAGGAATTCAAATGCTTCTTGTCCAAATATTCCTTCTACAATAATAAATTTAATATTATCTGTTTTTTTTTGGATTATTTTTATATTTTTATTCTTGAAATCATATTCATAAGTTTTATTTATGAAACCATTTTCTAATATAAACATCATATCTCTTTTGAATTTTCCACAGTTGAAACTTATTTTTTTATCAAAATAAGAAGTAAGTATTTTTGATAATAATTTGCTTATTATGCCAGTTCTATAATAATTATCTGTATTTAAAATTATTCCATGATGAAGTTCTTTTAAAAGTTTTTCTGATAAGGTAGTTTTTCCGCTGCCAGAAGGCCCACTAATAATTATTAAATGCATATTAAATATTCTTTAGAAAAATATCCAGATTCCTTTCTATAATAGTTGTCAATAATATAGCCTTAAAAACGAAAGATATTGATGTGCATTTGATTATGGTACTACAAAAATATTTATAGAAATTTAATATTTATAATTTAGATAATAGGTCTGAATTATAAAAATATATGTATAAGGATTTGCTCTATCTAATAAATCAGACAGCCTTAAAGGCAAAATTGAAATTTCTTGTTATATTATTATTTACCAAACATGCTTAAAAATAAAAGAGATTTTATATTATTGGATTAGATTAACCTCCAAAAAATTATTTTAAAATGATTCTATAGTTGCTCATTAGTTTTTTATACTTGCATCACAATTGAATATATGTCTTTATATAGATGTAACTAAAAATTATTTTCTATTAATTCTCTTTAAATATAATTATTAATTATTAAATAAAAGATTAATGATTTATTTCAGGTATTTAGAATTTAATAAATTACCTAATTTATGAATAAATGATGACTAATTTCTTAAGTAAACTAAAATCATTACTTTTTAATCGTAAAGCTTCTTCTGACATTCCTGTAGCGAAAAAGACTGTTTCTAAAAGCAAAAAGAAGTCAGCAAAGTCTTCAAAGTCCTCTAAATCTAAAACAAAAAAAGATGATCAAAAAAAATTAATTGAGGAATTAAGAGCTATCCCTGGGGTAGGAGCTAAAAGTGCTGAAGCTTTTTATAAAGCTGGTTTTAAAACTCCTAAATCTATAACTTCTGCAAAAGATGAAGATCTTCTCGCTGTTCCTGGTGTTGGAATAAATATCGTTAAGAAAATAAAGAATCTTAAATAAAAAATATTTAATAATTTTAAGTTTGATATTAAGTAATTGGTAAGATTTTTTAAAAACCCTTTACTTTTATTTTCTTTTTTAAAAATGGTTTTAATTTAACTCAAATCTACTATAGGATTAGGATACTTTATGCATTTTTAATAATCATACTTGATTTTAAGATAAGTTATTTTTATAAAAAAGCTTGAAATATTTTTATGAATTCTTTTTTATAACAACATTTAATTAATTCTTTCTATCTTACCCACGAAAATTAATTAGGTTTTAGAATATATTTTCTTGATAAGAAATTCAATTTAATCTAATTTTAAATATTACTTATAAGGTTTATTTAAAATAATAATTTAAACTGATTTGATAAGAAACTAACTTTCATTTTAAAAATGAATATAATATTTTTATTCTGTATTTAATTATATTCTTTTTTTTAAGTATTATTAAGTTAGCTTAACTTGGGCTTTAAATTATATCGCATTATAATTTTACGTATCTCGTTTATATTTATATATAGAGAAAATTTGAAAGAATTGATATTAGATTTCTACAATAATTAATAAAATGCTTTTTTGTTCGTTAATATTCTTTTTGAATTGGAAAAAAATAAAATTTATATTAATTTTATTACATACACAATTTTAAAATAGTTTAATTAAATAATTTCATTTGCAAATTAAATTATCTTCTTCTTGCTTTTCTTCTTTGTTGTAATTTTCTCTTATATTTTTCAATAGGAGTTTCATGATGTCTTAATCTTTTTAGATCAGCGAAAATTCCTGATTTAGAGACTTGCCTTTTAAATCTCCTAAGGGCTGATTCAATGCCCTCATTTTCTCCTACAGTAACTTGAGTCAAAATAAGCAAATAAATTTAATTATATCATTTAAATGGCACGCTTAAGAGTCCTCTTGTGTATTGTTTAGAGAATAATTGAGAGTAATAATTATTTATTTATTAACCAATTTTTTAAACCTGTTTGCGTTGTTCATTTCCTCCTTGGTTTTAAAAAAAACTTTTTATTAATATTATTTGTATAAGGCTTGAAATAAGATCAGAACAAAGGAAATTGAAAACCATATGAACAATCATTTAATTCTTTTGTGATTAAATAAATATTTTTATTTAACTTGAATAATCATTCTTTTCTGTAGAATTGCCACTTTTAATCGAGTTTTTCTTTAATAATAGTAAATATATTTACATAAAAAATAAATTTATCAATAAATTAATAGCTACTTCATAAGTTCAGACAATTTATTTAGTTTCTATCTGTTTTTTCTTTCAAAAATGTTCTTAATATTTTACTTTTAGATCCTAGAGTATTTAATTCATTTTTATATAAGTCACTTTTAATGGCTTAAAATATCAATAGTTAGCTGATAATGGACTTTTACTTTAATCCTCTTTTCTTATTGTATTCAATTTTTTCATTAGTTACGTTTTTACTGTTTTCCCAAGGAAAGACAATCCATTCATCTTTATTTGTAAAAATTACTGTATTCCACCAAATTGGCTCCTTTTTACTAACAAGGACAAAAAATTTTGCTCCCTCAATATTCTTAAAGTTGCTAAGTGTGATTCCTGTTTCAAAAACATCATCTACTATCAGAGAATTTTTTATAGGTTTTTTAATTAGTTGAATATTTAATTTATGACTTAAAGCTACTGCAAGACATAGTCCTCCTCTTGGAACTCCATATATCCCTGATAATTTAATTAATTTATATTGACTTGCAATAAATTCAACACTCTTATCAAATTCATTCCATGTAAAATGCCTTGTCATGCAAATTATTTATTTTTAGCTATTGGTGCAAAGTTAGAAGCAATTACACTTAAAAGGGCTACTATTTGCTCGTTTGGACAATTTGTCTCATCTTTTAATTTTTCACACTCTTTTATTATGTTTGTGTAGATTTCTTCAACGATTCCATTCATTTGATCTTGATTAAAAGAATAGGAGTTAGTCATATTTACATTAGTAATTATTATTATTTTTACTTAACTATTAAATAAGTAAATATTTCCATTCTAAAAAAGAAATATTATTTCCACATTGGCTCATTTGAAATATTATTTCTAATTGAATTTACTTTGTAATTGTGTAGATTTTCAATTTCTAAAGCCCATTTTTTTGAATCACCTTTTATCCCGTCGCTATTAATTAAATTTATTAGTGAAACTCTTCTTCTTATTTTAAGAAGACCCAAACAGGTCTCCCACACTTCCTTATCATTATATTTGTCTACCCAGAAATCAAATATATCTTCTAACAAATTCAATGGAATATTAAAAGATATGCCTTTGGGAGGTTTATCTAGTGGAACACTTTTTATCTTTAAATCATTCATTAAATTGTTCAAATTTAAATTTATTGCATCAAGAATATCCTTAGCTGATTCGTGTCCTATTAATTCTTTTCTATGACATTCTAAAAGAGTTTTATCATCAAGTATTCTTTGGTCACTATTTTTGATTCCAATAAGCCAAAAACCCTTGTCTTTGACTACTCCACTAGCCAGAAAAAGAAATAAATATCTATTTTCCAAAGAATTAATCTATTTCTTATGTTTTAGCAATAAAGTACAAAAAATAAAGCTCATAAACAATTATTCACATTAGATATATTCTCACGATTTAAGTGAAGTGTAAGTAGTATTAAGTTTTATCATGTTTAATAAGAAAGAGTTATCACTAATGTTTAATGATCCACTTGATTTAATAGTAAATTATATAAATTTAAAGCTACTTAAAAATAAAATGATTAAAATTATTTTTTCTTAGGGAACAATTTACCAATTTTGTCTTTTTGGATAGATTCTCTTTCTATCCTTATTTTTTTATCTTCTATAGACTCTTTATTAGTACTTACAGCATAAATTATATAAAAAATCATTCCACTAAAAATTAAGCCAATAAATAAAATAATTATTCCAATAGGCTCTGTTGGAGCAAAAATTTTAAGGTCTAGTACAGCAATTAGAAAAAATATCATCAAAAAAAGTTGAAATAAGTTAATAGAATGATTTATCTATTAATTTCTTTCATAACCATAGTAGGTAGTATTGTCAAAATTTTTATATCCTTTAGCAGCATCTTCAATATTTTGGGCATCAAATTTTCTGGCTTTTGCATGAATCATATTAAATGGAAAAATCAAAGCCCCTACAAAGAAATGTAGTAATAAAAAGTCAGAAGGTAGTCCGTTAGCCCAATCTGGAAAGAAAAGGAGTGTCATAAAAGAATGTTCCATATAATTAAATCTAAATTTACATATAAATAATATTACTAACTTATATCCATATTTATTATTAATTAATAAATTGAAATTTAAATTATGATTAATTTTGAATCAATCAATTTATATTTAAGTAATCAATTTTTTTTATAAATTTAATTATAATAGTGATTAAATGTTAATGAATACGATTGTTTAGATTATTTTTTAGTTTTATATTTTTTGCGGTTGTTTTATTTCACCCTTTAATTTCTTATGCTTCCCATACTTCTGATCCTACAGTTAGCCTTCTTCAAAGTAGGATATCCAAAAATTTTTCAAAGAAATTTTGTAGTGCAATACAAAATGGTTTGTCTAAGGATGAAGCAATGACTTCAGCAATAGTTAAGACCGAAAACATTGTTTCATTTTCATATAATCCTCAAAAAAAAATGATTGCAAAAGAGGATTTGGCTAATCAAATTTCTATAAAAGTTATAAACGATTGTGGTTGGTCCTTTGGACTAGTTGGGAAAGAAGGTATAGATTATTTTAAATCATACTTTTTAGAAATATATGAAAAAACTACCCCAGATAAAAATTTATCTCGTTAAATTAATTTCATGAATAATATTTCTGATAAAAATGTGATAATCGTTATATTGGGAACTATTATCGTTGTTTTTGCCTTCATTTTTTCAGTTAAATCCCCCGAAAGAAAAGTAATTGACTCTCCCATTTTATGGAAAGAAGACTTTTCTACTTCTTCATTAATTGATAATAAGAAATACGAGTTAAGAAAATTTAGTTATCTTTAAATCTTGTTTATTTTTATTCTTCAAATTTAAGACTAATCTAAAAAACAAATTAATTAAAACATAAAAAAAGTTTTAATTATCTATTTAAACTAGTTTTTTAATTTATATAGTTTAATAAGACTGTTGCTAATTTCAAATCATCATTAAACCATGCTCTTATTGCCATAGATCTTCTTGGGTCATAGAATTTTTGATTTCTATACCAATAAAGCACCTCAGAATCGGACTTCTTTCCGTTACATGACAAACAACATGGTACGCAGTTACTCGTAACACTTTTGCCACCTTTAGACATTGGATGTAAATGATCAAGGGACTCTGATGGTTTACCGCAATAAATACATTTATTTTTTGTTACCTTATGAAGAGAATCCCTCCAATTCTTATTGCTTATTTTGGGACACAACTGATCAAGGTAAATTGCATCTTTTTTATGCATAATAATCTTGATTATTCTCTTGATAATAGCATTTTTTCTTAAGTTCCGAATTTTTTGAAGAGTTAAAATCTGCTTATAAATTTGATTTTATAAATTTAAAAAAATTTATATTTGGATTTTACATAGATAAGATTTATATTAATTGACAATACAACTAAAATATTTGAATATTAGTATCGATTTTCATACATCTAAAAACGTCTTAATTTTTTTTATTTCTTTTATATCTAATACTTTTTCAGCTGTCTCTGGAGGAGGTTCAGGACTAATTCAATTACCAGCTTTAATTCTATCTGGTCTGCCTTATTATCAGGCTCTTACGACTCATAAAGTTGCAACTGTTGCTTTAGGTTTAGGAGGATCGATCAGAAATTTTAAATCATTGAGAAATGATATATATATTTTATGGCAAATATTATTTTTTGGAACGCCTGGAGTTGTTTTTGGGACCTTTATTGTTAAATTCCTTTCTGAGCAATATCTATATTTGATGTTAGGTATTTTTTCTATTGTTTTAGCTTTATATTCCCTTCATAAACCTTCTTTAGGAATTCATTCTCAAGATTATAATATTAATTTACGTTTAAATTTTAAATTCATAATACCTGTTTTTTTGATAGGTATTCTTAACGGGTCTGTTTCCTCAGGAACTGGTTTACTAGTGACCTTCTTATTAATAAAAGTTTTTAAGATGGATTTTCTTAGAGCGGTTAGTCTAACTTTTTTTACAGTAGGTATTTTTTGGAATGCAATAGGTGCATTTTTACTTAGTAGGATTGGCTCCATACCAACAAATTTATTAATAATTCTTCTATTAGGTTCTTTTACTGGAGGATATTTTGGGGCTCATTTATCTATCTTAAAAGGTAATAAACTTATAAAAAAGACTTTTACCCTTGTATGTTTGCTTGTGGGTTTTAGTTTATTAATTAAATCTATTGGTTTATTGCTATGAATTAACTTATTGAAATAGCAAAAATAGCAGTTGTTATTAAAAAAAGTCCTAACGCAGCTGTTGCCGTTAATAGTGATACGTTCATTTTTTATATACTTTTAAAAATATTAATTATTTTTCTAATTTGATGTTGTATTAGAAAATACTTTAATATTAAAATTTGATTTTTGCTATTTCGAAAAGTAAAAAAAAAGGTCTCACAATTGCGAGACCGGGTGATGGGGAAACTTATTTTTAGACCAATTTAAAAAAAAATGCAAGCCCCTATCAGTAGCGGAATTGGACGACTTTAAATACACTATAGATAGTGGTTAAGGTTAGAACTTGAAATAGTCTTGCATTAGGATTGAATTTTTTGTAATATATAGACTTTTATTCAAATAACCAAATTTCGAATTAAGCTTGTTAAAGGTTAGATCCAATGTATTATTCGTAAAAGTGTTAAATTTTTTAAAAATTTATGATTGAATTAACTTTACTTACACTTTTAAATTTTGTTGGGGATAATTTTTGTGAATATAGAAATGTAGGTCATGATAATTATAAATCTTTACTTTTATCTTATAGTGATGCTAGTGAAAAATTTGGGCCATTAGAAGTTAAAAAAGTTATTGAAAAATCAGATAATTTTAAAGTTGCGGCAGTTGCTATCGCCGCTGTTAAGTGTCCTCAGCATATTATGGAACAATGAAATTCGAAGTTAAAACTAATAACGATGACCTTTCTAAATCTTCTTTTTCTGTTTTCTTATCTTTGGTTCTTCTCTCACTTATAATAATTCTCTCTAATTTTTCTATCAAACTTGGTAAGATTTCTAGATATTATGAAATTAACTATATTTGTAATCTCCTAACGATTGAAAGGTCATCAATAAACTTTAAGAAATTATCAAAATTAACTAACCAGACCTCTAAACTAAAGATGATTGAATTTTGTAGAGAAAGTATCAAATAAAAATCAGCTTGAAGCAGATGTATAATATTTAAGAGCAAATAACCAAAATCTTCTTGAAAATATTAAAAATATACTAGAAACAATTATCTCTAAAAATATTTCCCATATTTCAGCAAGTCCTAAGAAAACTTCCGACGGTATTGTAGTTATGAATGCTATTGGTATGAAAATGCTAAAAAATATTCTTAATGAAAATGAAAATGAATTTAGTGGAAATCTACCAATATAAAGAAATGAACGTAATACCTCTGTTGCATTCCAAGTCTTTACAAACCAAATTGTTGTTGTGGAAATTAAAAACCATAAACTATAAAGAATAACAATTGAACAAAATAATGTTGTAAAGCATAACAAGAAAAACTCAAAATTTATATTTATTTGATTAATTACAACGCAGTAACATAGTAGACAAAATCCTAATATTATTTCTAAAAATCCAGATGGTGCTATCTTTTTTAATGAAATATAAAATTGACTATCTATTGGTTTAATAAGAACAAAATCTAAGGTCCCCTCTCTGATATGTTTAACAATTTCTGTAAGATTTGGATTAAGCCAAGTATTAGTAATTCCATTTAATATTGTATATATCCCTTGAATTATTAATGCTTGTTCAAAACTCCATCCACCAATACTTTCGCTACTTTTAAAAAATATTGATAATAAAAATATGCTACCTATCAAGCTTAGAATAGCTGTAATAAAATCAATTATTACATTAGCTTTATATTCCAATTCTGAAGCTAAAGAGGTATACAAGAATAATGAATAAATTTTTATATATTTTTTAAAATTCATGATCCCATTGCAGTATATTTCTTAGTTCCTAGAAACCATATCCTTTTAAATAGTGGGAAAAGTATCAAAATCCAAAATATCTGCATGATAAAACCTGAAATTACGTTTGTCATGTTTCCGGCTAATAAATTAGCCGGAAAATCGATTAAGTATGGAAAAGGGGTTATGTAAATCCATGATTTTACATAATCAGGAAATGATATAACTGGGGCTAAAAGTCCAGAGAGGAATAATGTTGGGATAAATAATAATCTTTCTATAGAAGAGGCCTTTTCTGTCCAAAAACATAAACAAGAAATAATAGATTGAATTAAAAACTGGATTAAAAAGGAAAAAAAGGTAGAAATTGATGATAATAAGAAAATACTTAAACTTGGTATCCATATGCTTTCTGGATTAACCAGAAAAAAAATAATAGCAATAATAATTGCAAAAGGTAATCGCGTTATTTGTTCAGCTATATGTTGAGCAAAATATCTAAAAAAGGGATTTAAAGGTTGAATCAGATATGGGGAGATTTTTCCTAAAAGAGCATCTTCTTCAAAAGTAAAAACAACCCAAACTACAGAAAATTGTCTTACGAAGAAAGCACTTAAGAAATATCTTGAGAGCATTATATTACTCATATTAATAGATTCGTTTAAGTTGTTGTTCGTCCATATGTTGAGCATAAAAAAAGGTATAATTCCTGATATTGCCCATAAAGCTATTTCTACTCTGTATTCCAACATATTTGAGTACTGAACTTTTAATAAAGTTATCAATTTATTTCTATTAAGATTAGACATTTATAGTATTTTATTTACCAAAACCTCTCCTATTATTTCGTCAATAGGGGGCTCATTTATAAATAGATCTTCAATATCATATTTGTTAAGAATCTCCTTTAAGATAAATTTAATCTCATCTTTCTTTATTGTCAGTGTGATTTCTTTTTGATTTCTATTTTTAATTATTAAACCTGAATTGCTTAATTTTTCGACATCTTTATATGTGCGACAGGTAATTGTAATATCTTTTTCTGGGGAGAATTTTTTTAGTAGTTTATCAAGTTTTCCATCATAAGTAATAGAACCTTCGTGAATACAAATTACCCTTTTACATAAAGAGGTAATGTCTTTCATATAGTGACTGGTTAAACATATTGTCGCATTTGTTTCTTTATTATAAATTTGTAAAAATTTCCTAAGATTTCTTTGTGCATTTATATCTAACCCCAAGGTAGGTTCATCTAAAAATAATATATTTGGTTTGTGAATTAATGCGGCTAATAATTCTGCTTTCATTCTTTGACCTAAGGATAATTTTCGGACTGGTATGTAAAGCTCATTTTCAATTTCGAGCATATTTGATAACTTTTTAATTCTTTTTTTTGCTTCGAATTTATCAATGTCATAAATTGCTGCATTTAAGTTAAATGATTCTATTGGGGGTAAATCCCAAATAAGTTGTTGTTTTTGACCCATTATTAAAGTTATTTTTTTAAGAAAACTTGCTCTTCTTTTGTAAGGCAGGTGATCAGAAACAATTATTTCCCCCTCACTGGGGTAAATCAAACCACATAGCATTTTTAGAATTGTTGTTTTCCCTGCACCATTAGCCCCTAGAAAACCAACTATCTCTCCTTCCTTTATTTCAAAATTTATACTTTTAATTACCTCAATACTTTTTATTTCCCTTTTGAAAAAATGCTTAAGTGTTCCTTTTAAACCCGGTTGTTTTGAGGATATATCAAATGATTTTGATAAATTTGAAACATTAATAATTTTTTTGTTCATTTACTTAAGCAATTAATTTAGGTTTATCTTTAAAATTATAAAAATCTAAATTTATTTCATTTAGTTCATTTCAAAATAAATTAAACAATATCTTTAAATGAAGCGATAAGCCAAGTTATAAAATTAAGTGGATTTATAAGATCATTAAATTTGTATTTTTTTTTATAATTCATATTATTTAATACATCAGATATAAAATTTATTTTTTCTTTCTTATCATATTTTATTATATTCCCCTCTTCATCAAGTATTTCTATCTCATTTTCAAAAAACCATTCTTTTTTTCCATTTGATAATTTTAAGATTACACCTATTCCTTTCCCATCAGTAATTTTGAAATCACTTATAGTGCATTGAGATGAAATATTTATGGCTTCAATAGTCTCTTTAGTCAATCTATCATTTGTGAGAGCTAGATTTACCTGGACAGAGTTACCTATTTTTACTTTATCTAATATTGTCATATAGGTTATTATACTTATTTGTTTTATTTATTGTTGAATAAGATATAAATTTATAATTTATTATTGTTTATTAGTATTTTTAAATACCGCTTCTAGGATTTTTTTTATTGATATCGCTAATAATCTTAAAAATACAAAGCTTATACCAAGCCAGCCTATTAATACTGAAATTGAAAGTAAACTTGAACCAAGATCTTTTTGTAAAAATCCCTGCATAAAGTCTTATTTATTAAAGAGACAGTTTTAGTTTATATTTTTATTTAATTTAAAAATTAATTATTAATACTTATAAATTTATTGTAATTATTCAAAAAATCTTAACATCCTAATTGATTTTAATTCGTGATGTTTAATTAAGTATAAAAATAGTTATTTATTTCGATCTCTCCTATAGCACTTTTTATATTCTTTTCCTTTTGTATTTATAATTAATTTTGAATTGATTATGCAAAACGATTTGCAGTAGGGTTTTTACTAAGTAAAAAATTTTATGTAAACTTTAAAAATTTAAACCATGATTAAGTATCAAATCTTTAGTATTATTTTGATTTAGAAAAAAAATTGACATTTAGATTTATAAGATTAATAATAATCAAAACTATAAATTTTTATTATGAAAGATATAGAAACATTTAATTATTTTGTTGATGATCTGCTATCTTCTGAGGCTTATTTATTGAATCATGAGCTAGATATTTTATTGATGCAAGATCTTTTTAATTCTAATGATCTTGAAATATTAAATAATATGGATGATCAAGATGACCTTATTGTTGCTTAATTTATATTTTTTATGAAGTATTTCTATGAAAAATTTTGGGTCCCTATATTTGGTGGATTTTTATCAAAGTTTGTTTTCTTAATTGAAGGTGAGCATAAAAAATCAAAAAAAAATAAAAAGTCTAAATCTTAGTTTTTTATTGATATATTTTGAAAGCAACAAAACCTATTTCTTTAATTGAAGAAGGTATGCACATTTAAGTTATCTAAACAAATAGCATCTTAGCTATTGAATTAATGTTAAAAACAAACTTTTTGAAACCATATACAGTTCATTATAGAGATTTTCAAAATATTAGATTAGAAAATTGTTTTTATGCACTAGATGCCTATGAAGCAAGAACACTTGCTATGGAGTTTAATAAATATATTCACGAACACCCAAATAGCATTGATTTAATAAGATGCGAAAAATAATATAGTTGATATATCTTTTTAAAAATCTAGAATTTTTATAATTATAATTTACTTATTAAAATAAGACTTATTTCCTAGTTTTTTTTTTAATTACTAGATAATCATCACCTAGTAATTAATAAGTATTCCATATTTTTATTTGATTTGTTAACTACGAAAATTGTTAATGTCTGTGAAAAATTTTCATAAATGAAATTATTTTATAAGTGCAACATCTTTAATGATTTATCAATTTCTACTAATTATTTATGCATTCTTTTTTATAGAATTTATCTCTTTAGATCCTGCTTTTGCTAAATCCTCTTGAAGTTTATTCTCACAAGAGAGAACTCTTGACCAACTAGGCAGTTGTAACGTAGTAGGATTTGCTAAATAATCTTGAGTGGCAGGTCTTAATAATTTCGCAAACTTTTGTACTGATAATTCTTCTTCGTGTCTGTCATATGGAAGCTTATTAACAGCCGAGTCTAATCCAAATTGTTTAACCCTATCTTCTCCAACTCTTTTATAAAGCACCTCAAGTGTAGATAATTGAGTGTTTGTTAAAGTCTCAGCTTGATGTTCCATCAATCCTCTCAAAACACTAGAAAGAATTTCTGTACACATTTTTTGAAGACCCTCTTTAGATGATGAACCAATTGTTTTATGTTTATGGTCAAATAATCCAAGATCAACTTGTGCTATTTTTGATGTTCGCACATTTCTATAAACCTCAGAAAGAAGGCCTATCTCTAATCCCCAATCACAGGGAATCCTTAAATTCATCGCCAAATCTTTTGTGAATGCAAATTCACCTGCTAGAGGATATCTAAATGTTTGTAAATATTGTAGAAAAGGCCCATTGCCAACTAATTGCTCCAAACTTGCTAATAGAGGACCCACAAATAATCTCGTAGCTCTCCCTTGTAACTGATTGTTCTCTAATGATAATCGACTGTAGAAAGCTTTCACATAAGAAATTCCATATGATTCATCTAAAAGAGGAAGTATCATTCTTGATGGATACAAGGAACTAAATGTTCTTATGTCAGCATCAAATAAAGCAACTACATCTGATTTTCTTGTTGCAACTCCTATACCTTGCCAAACGGCCCATCCTTTTCCAGGGGTACCTAATAATTCCAGACCATTTTTTTCTTGATTTTTTAATAATTCAATTACAGAGGCTGAATTTGTCCATTGAATATGAACTGGGAATGGCATTGAACTAAAAAATGACTTTGCAGAATTTACTTGATCTATAGTTTTTGCAGATAGAGCAATAACTAATTCATTTAATCCTGTAAGGTTTTTTAAAACTTCTTTTATATTTCTGAGCGCAGGACGTTCGAACTCTTCATAAAGGCAAGGAATTAATATTGCTGTGGATCTTTTCTTAAGACTTTTATTTAATTCATCAAGAAGATCTTTTGTGACACCATATTCATGTATTGTTGTGATTAATCCTTGTTGAAAGTCCATTTTGTATTTGATGTGCAGAATAGTGTTAATACTTCGATGATTTTTTCAAAGTGACGCAAATTGATTCAGAGAATAAATTAG